>Ga0325401_1000925_pt1 | contig 23397 bp, 17 predicted proteins | sample PopdelMetagenome_FD_205666 | JGI IMG/M metagenome (GOLD analysis project Ga0325401, IMG submission 205666) | Populus deltoides microbial communities from Bellville, Georgia, United States - Xylem-PdKOR-R2 | ecosystem: Host-associated > Plants > Phyllosphere > Stem > Wood/Secondary xylem | place... | reverse complement strand
GTTAGGTAGGCGCTCAGCATCTGGTGCTGCCATTCGCGGAGGTGGGTGTACTCGACTTGAATCTTAGCCAGCAGCTCTTCCACCACCGCCACGTCGGCCGCCGATAGCCGCAATTCGTGCCCATTGTGGGGATTTTGAATAAGCGGCAGCTCGCGCAAGGCGGCGTTCTGCTGCAAGGCCAGAAACTCGTTGGTGAACGTTAGGAACGTACACCAAACGGGTGAAGGCTCCTCCTTTACCAAAACTTGGTGCGGCGTTGTGAAGTACAACGTATTGTCCTGATGATAATAAGGAACGGTATCTACCCAATGCTGGCCGCGATTATGCCGCAAAAAAACCAGCAAATAGTACGCTTTGCGGTGTGGTATCAGTAAATGCGGTTCATAGACCAAACCGCCTTCGGAGTGCGTAATAGTAAAAGCGTTGTTTCCAACCGCTTCGTCTGGTTCAAACGCATGAACGGGTATTTGCTGCGGGCTGCTAAGCGTGTACATAGAAGCTACTTGGAAAAACTATCAGAGGAAATTACGAGCCGGTTGGCTTAAGCAGGCCAACCATCCCACAATTTCCTCTAACAGCTTCAAGTCAAAGAAGACTTTTCAGAATTACCAAAGCTAGGATTTCTTGCCCTTACCGCCCGCCGAAATGCGGTAGAAGCCCGCGCCGTGCCGCCGGATGAAGGGCGAAAAGCTTTGCGTGAACGTGCCTACTTTCTTGCCCGTCCATAAGTCTTGTACCGTAATGCCGGCCGGCAACCCTAGGTCTTTGAGTGCGACGGGTACGCGCGCCGAGTCGGGCGGCATGGCTTGCATGGGGCTTGTAGTGAACACCAAGAACTTGAGCGTGCCACCCGTATTTTGCCCGGCCGCCGCTTTATCCAGCCCCACGGTGGCCTTGAAGCGGGTGTAGCCCGCTGGCACGTCATACTCTATCACTGAATTGGCGTGGGTGCCGATACCATTCTCATACACCTTGCCCTCAACCGTCAGCGGCCCGCCCGATACAGACTTGTTCACCGTCGTCTTGCCCCAGCCCGCCGAGGCTTCTTTCCACGTCGTGGTGGTTAGTTGCAAAGTTTTGTCGCCGTTGGTGAGGGTAGGATTTAGCCAGTTGGCGTGGTCCCAAGCGGTGCCATCTTCGCCGCCGCGCACGCACAGGTACAGCTTCTTAGCGCCGGTGATGTCAATATCTACCGTCTGGCTAACGTTCTGCCGCGTGATCTGGCTGCTTACCCATTTGGCAGCTTTCTCATCAGCTGGTTTCTGGTCGGCGGCGTTGAACAGGGCTAGGTACTTGTCGCCCGTCTGCGGGTCATCGGCCACCCAGCCGACGGCGTCGCCGTTGCGGAATAGCTGCTTGTTGTTCTTGCTGTTATGGTGCACGGCCAGCACATTCTTGTTGGTCAGCAGCGACAAGGTGAAAGCATCGTTGCTGGGCAAATCGCCGCCAAACATGAGCGGGGAACGGAAGATGCTCCACAGCGTCATGAGCGTGTACTGCTCGTCTTTAGTAAAGCGCGTCATGCGGTCGTCGCCGCGCTCGGCCCGGATACCTAGGCGGCCTAGGGGTAACATATCAGCATCGGGCCAGGAACCGGGCATGATGAAGGGTGCCCACCGCTCGCATACCTCAAAGTGCTCTTTTAACTGCTCCCAGCTGTCCCAAAAGTCGCCCACGGTACGCCACATATTGGCGTGCTGCTGTGCGTGCTTGGCATCCGCAATTGGCGTTTCGCCCGGCGACATGCTCAGCACGATCTTACGGCCCGTACGGTCGATGGCCTTGCGAATCATCTCGATTTCGGCCGTGTGGTACGGCTCCGACAAGTCGTCAACCTTCACGAAGTCAACCCCCCATGAGGCGTACAGCTCAAAAATAGAGTTGTAATACTCCTGCGCCCCCGGCTTACCCGCCACGATGGTGTACATGTCGTGGAGCCAGTTGCACTGCCCTTCCGTGGTGTGAATGTCGGCCGCCGTGACTTTGGTACCTAGGATGGGCAGCTTGCGCTTCACCGCTTCCACCGGCACGCCGCGCATGATGTGAATACCAAACTTCAGCCCCTTGCTGTGCATGTAATCAGCCAGCGGCTTGAAGCCCTTGCCACCAGCCGCCGACGGAAACCGGTTTGGCGCCGGCGTGAAGCGGCCATATTGGTCGATGTTGTACTCTGGGTTTTTCTCGTTATAGCCGTGGGCAGTATCGTTGCCCACATACCACCGGATGTCCACCACCACGTAGTCCCAGCCATAGGCCTTGAGCTTGCTGGCCATGTAGTCAGCATTGGCTTTTACTTCCTTCTCAACTACTGTTGGGCCGTAGCAGTCCCAGCTGTTCCAGCCCATCGGCGGCGTGGCAGCCCATTGGTGGAAGTCGGTGGGCTTGGGGCTAGCTTTTTGGGCAAATGTGGTAGCATGTCCAAGGCCGAGCAAAGCGCTGCTGAGCAGAAGCGTACGTTTCAGGTTCATTCGTGCGTGAGTGGGTGCGTAGTGTCAGGAAAGCCAGGTGTCTTTTGTGGAGGGGCTAGCAAGGTAAATAAATAAAAGAACGTCATGCTGAGCTTGTCGAAGCATCTCGCGTGCAGTAGTAACTCCGATCATCTGGTTTACCATTGCACGCGAGATGCTTCGACAAGCTCAGCATGACGTTCTACTATATTATGTATGCACGCTCTACTTCATCTGCAATACTTTGCGCTTCATGATATCCTGCACGGATACTCCCTCGATCTTACTTTCCAACCACGAGATAATATCTAGGTACAGAAAAGGCCGGCGCTCGAAAGGATTATCCGCAATGCTAATCAGCTTCTCTTTTAAGTTGATGAAGGCTTCTTTCACCCGCGTTGGCTCCACGTTACCTAGGTTGCGCAAGAAGCGGAAGATTTCGACCTGCATCTGCTGCTGATTGTTCATCTTACCCAGGAAGTGGTACACCGACCGGATTTGGTATTCCAGTCCGTCGTCCTCACCCGCTTCGTAGTAGGCAATGAGGCGCAGGATGCGCGCAAAGCACTGCAGGTCTTCGCGTAAGCTGCCTTCGCGGTGGTGGATTACCTTGTCGAGGTACTCGATGGCGCGGCGGTTGTCGCCACTACCGAAGTAGAGGCTAGCTATTTTATAATAAAGCACCAGCACGCGGTGCGGGTCGAGTTGGCGCTGGTACTCGTGCATGTCTTCCAGCAGCTCCGGCACGATGGCTAGTCCGTCGGTGAAGCGGCCTTCCATGAAGTAGGCGTTGATGCGGTGTTGGTAGATGTGCAGGAAGAGCAGAATCTCCGTGTTTGGCGTGGTGCGCCGGTCTTGGTCGGCGGCAAACTCTTCCAAGGTCTTCAGCACTTCCATGAACTTACTGTAGTACAGCAAGTTGTAGAGCACCGCTAGCAAGTTATGCAGCCCCTTGATGTAGAGCATGGTCTGCGCTTCTTTCATGTCGGGCGCGGCCTCGAACAAGTCCACCCACTTCTGCGCGTAGCGGTAGCACGCCTTGAAGTCCTGCACGATGGTGTAGTACCACACGTGGGCTTGGTAGTAATACAGCTTCTCGAAAAAGCCCGCCTCCTGCAAATCCAACGACACTAGGTTGGCTTTGAAGAAGTTAGTCACCTCCTCGTGGTCTTCCTGATTGCGGGCGTGCCCGACTTTCAAATACAACCCATACATGCGCAGCGACAGGTTCGACAGCTCATGCAGCTGACCTAGGTGCTTGACTGTATCCTGGGCCTCCGCCGCCAATACTTCCGCGTGCCCTTGCAAGCTGCGCGTGATGTACTGTGACTCAATCATCTTCTCAAAGTCGATGGCAATGAGCGCTACGTGGGGCATTTCAGCTTGCTGGGCAGCGGCTTTCACTTTTTCCAGCATCTTCAAGCTTTGCTGGTAGAAGCCTTTGTTGTAGAGCACCCGGGCGTAGTCGAGCTGCTCGTGTAGCTGAATATCAGGATTTTGGTGCGCTTGATACACCCGCAGGCTCGATAGGAGCTGCCGGTAAAGGTTGGCTTTTAGGTTAGCCAGCTGAATCTTCTTGATAGAAGGCACCTGCGTAAGAATCCGCTCCTCATCATACTGCTCTAGGTTATCTAGGGCGTCGAAGAGCTGCAAGAACTTCAGGCCTTCTGTCGAGCCTTGGCGGTTGCAAAACAGACGAAAGTGACGCTTTTCGGAGCGCGTCAGCGAGTTGACTAAGCTAAAAACTGGATCTGTGTTTCCGTTAGGCATTGTACGTATAAAAAGGGCAACTTTCTGATTAACAGCTGTTTTTAGCAGTTGATTAAAGTATTAGAAATAGTAAAGCCTTTTAAAACTCATTTTTGTAGCTGTGTTTTAACCGAGATGTTGCATACTGAATTCTGTAAGCAAACAGCAACGACACGATGACGGCTCAACGAATCCAAATCTTCGACACGACCCTGCGCGATGGGGAACAAGTGCCAGGATGCAAGCTAAACAGGGAAGAGAAACTTGTTATTGCCCGGCAGCTTGAACTGCTAGGCGTAGATGTTATCGAAGCCGGTTTTCCCGTATCGAGCCCCGGCGATTTCGCAGCAGTGCATGCCATTGCGGCCCAAACCAAAGAAGCCACCGTATGCGGCCTAACCAGGGCCGTAGAAAACGATATTCGGGTAGCCGCTGAGGCTCTGAAGCTAGCGCATTACCCGCGCATTCACACCGGTATCGGCACCTCCGAGCTGCACGTGAAGCACAAGCTTTGCTCGACGCAAGACTTAGTGTTGGAACGCGCTATTGCCGCCGTGAAGCTAGCTAAATCCTTCGTGGAAGACGTAGAGTTTTACGCTGAAGACGCCGGCCGCACCGATAACGTGTACCTAGCTCGCGTGTGCGAAGCCGTGATTAAGGCTGGCGCTACCGTGCTCAACATCCCCGACACCACCGGTTACTGCCTGCCCGAGGAGTACGGCGCCAAGATCAGGTTCCTGCGCGAGAATGTGAAAGGCATCGAAAACGTGACGCTTTCTACGCACTGCCACAACGACCTAGGCCTGGCTACGGCCAACTCCATTGCCGGTGTGGTGCACGGCGCTCGTCAGATTGAGTGCACCATCAACGGTGTAGGCGAGCGGGCCGGCAACACGGCCTTGGAAGAAGTCGTGATGATTCTGCGCCAGCACCCGTACCTGAACCTCGATACGAACATCAACACCAAGCTGCTGACCGAAACGTCGACCATGGTGTCGCACATGATGGGCATGCCGGTGCAGGCTAACAAAGCCATTGTGGGCGCTAACGCCTTCTCGCATTCCAGCGGCATCCACCAAGATGGCGTGATCAAGCACCGCGAAACCTACGAAATCATCGACCCCCGCGAAGTGGGCGCCCCCGATTCGTCTATTGTGCTCACGGCTCGTTCGGGCCGCGCCGCACTGGGCTATCGGTTGCAGAAAATCGGCTACGCTTTTAATAAGAGTGTGTTAGATCAGGCTTATGCTTCGTTCTTGGTGCTCGCCGACCGCAAAAAGGAAGTTGTGGACGAAGATTTGCACATCTTAGTCGAACAAGAAAACTTGGTTGCCGCAAGCTAGCCTGTAGCGTCCGCCCTCTTTTTAGGCGCTACCCTCACCTCTCACCCATCATGGCACAAACCCTATTTGATAAGATTTGGGACGCTCACGTAGTGAAGTCCTTCGGCGACTTATCCGTCGTCTATATTGATAAACACCTCATTCACGAAGTCACGAGTCCCCAGGCTTTTGACGAGCTGACGGCGCGCGGCCTGCCTCTGTTCCGCAAGAACCAGATGCTAGCCACAGCCGACCACAACGTGCCCACGCGCAACCAGCACCTGCCCATCGAGGAACCCCTCTCCCGCTCGCAGGTAAACAAGCTCACGGAAAACTGCGAGAAGTTCGATGTGGAGCTGTACGGCTTAGGCCATGAGCGTCAAGGCATTGTGCACGTTATCGGACCAGAGCTAGGCCTCACCCAGCCCGGCATGACCATCGTGTGCGGCGACAGCCACACGTCTACCCACGGTGCGTTTGGCGCTATTGCTTTCGGTATCGGCACAAGCCAGGTGGCGCAAGTAATGGCGTCGCAGTGCTTGCTCATCAGCAAGCCCAAACGCATGCGAATCACCGTAGACGGCGAGCTGCGTCGTGGTGTAACGGCCAAAGATTTACCCCTTTACATTATCTCGAAGCTAGGTACTGGCGGCGCCACGGGCTACTTCGTAGAATACGCCGGCAGCGCCATCCGGGGCTTGAGCATGGAAGGCCGCATGACGCTCTGCAACATGAGCATCGAGATGGGCGCCCGCGGCGGCATGATTGCCCCCGACGAAACCACCTTCGCCTACGTGGAAGGCCGTCCCTATGCCCCGCAAGGTAAGCGTTGGGAACAGGCCCTAGCTTACTGGCGCACGCTCTACTCCGACGCCGATGCTACCTTCGATTCGGAGTACCACTTCGATGCCCAGGACATCTACCCAATGATCACCTACGGTACCAACCCCGGCATGGGCATCGCGCTCAACGGGTTGATTCCGACTGAGGTAGCTAGCAACGAAGCCGTAAGCTTCCAGAACTCGCTCAAGTATATGGGCTTTGCGCCCGGCGAGTCACTCTTGGGCAAGGAAATCAACTATGTATTTATCGGCAGCTGCACCAACTCCCGCATCGAGGATTTGCGCACGGTGGCTAGCTACGTGAAAGGCAAGCACAAAGCCCAAAACGTGGAGGCCATCATCGTGCCCGGCTCGAAACAAGTAGAGCAGCAAGCTATTGCCGAAGGCTTGGACAAAGTGTTGGCGGAAGCCGGCTTTGAGTTGCGCGAACCCGGTTGTAGCGCGTGCTTAGCCATGAACGAGGACAAGATTCCGGCGGGCGCGTACTGCGTCTCTACCTCAAACCGCAACTTTGAAGGCCGACAGGGACCCGGCGCCCGCACCTTATTGGCCTCGCCCCTCGTGGCAGCTATTACGGCCGTGGAAGGCCGAATCGTTGACATTACGCAGTACCTGAACTAAATAACGCACAGCCCCTAGGTACCGCTCCCCGCGAGCCGGACCTAGGGGCTGCGGCTTTCTAGCATATGGAAAAATTCCAGATCCTTCGCACCACGGCCATTCCGTTACCGATCGAGAATATTGATACTGACCAGATTATCCCGGCGCGTTTCCTGAAAGCTACGTCACGGGAGGGCTTCGGCGAGAACCTATTTCGCGACTGGCGCTACACTTCCGAAGGCACCCCAAAAGCTGACTTCGCGCTGAACAATCCGCGCTACGACGGCCATATTTTGGTAGCGGGCAAGAACTTTGGCTGCGGCTCCAGCCGTGAGCACGCCGCTTGGGCGCTGTATGATGCCGGCTTTAAAGCCGTTATTTCGAGCTACTTTGCTGATATCTTCCGCGGTAATGCTTTGAACACGGGCTTGTTGCCTCTGCAAGTATCGGATGAGGTGCTGCAACGCTTGCTCGACCAAATAGAGCAAAACCCACAAACGGAGTTGGTCGTGAACCTACCCGAACAGACCTTGACGGTACCGGCCTGGGGTGAAAGCATTCACTTCGACCTAGATCCTTACAAAAAGGAGTGCCTGATCAACGGCTACGATGACATCGATTTTTTAGTCAATCAAAAGGAGGCAATTGCCGCCTACGAAACCACACGCGCATGGGCATATTAAGAAAGAAAATTGCCGTACTGGCCGGTGATGGTATCGGACCAGAAGTCTGTCATGAAGCTATTAAGGTGCTAGACGCCGTAGCGGAGCGCTTCGGTCACCGCTTCACCTACGATTATCAGCTGATGGGTGCCTGCGCCATCGACGCGACTGGCGACCCGCTGCCCGAGTCGACGCTGGCAGCCTGCCGCGCCGCCGATGCCATTCTGCTCGGCGCCATCGGCGACCCGAAATATGATAACAACCCCGCCGCTAAGGTTCGCCCTGAGCAAGGCTTGCTGCGCCTGCGCAAGGAGCTAGGTCTGTACGCTAACATTCGCCCCGTAACGGCCTATGATATACTACTACCCCACTCGCCACTGAAAGCTGACCGCATTGCTGGCGCCGACATGCTGATCTACCGGGAGCTAACCGGTGGTATCTACTTCGGGGAGAAAGGCCGCACGGAAAATGGCGCTTACGACCACTGCACGTACACTCGCCCGGAAATTACGCGCATCGCGCACCTAGCTTTTCAATCGGCTCAGAGTCGCCGTAAGAAGCTGACCTTGGTCGACAAAGCTAACGTACTGGAAACCTCACGCTTGTGGCGCGAAGTGGTACAGGAGCTAGCCCCCGCCTATCCAGATGTAGCCGTAGATTACTTGTTCGTAGACAACGCAGCCATGCAGCTCATTCTGAATCCCAAGCAGTTCGACGTGATGCTCACGGAGAACATGTTCGGTGATATTCTCTCGGATGAGGCTTCGGTTATTGCAGGTTCGCTAGGTCTACTTCCCTCCGCTTCGGTGGGTGATAAAGCCGCGCTGTTCGAGCCTATTCACGGCTCGTACCCACAGGCAAAAGGCAAGAGCATTGCCAACCCGATTGCCACTATCCTGTCGATTGCGATGATGCTGGAGCACTTCGGCTTGCAAGAGGCAGCCAACGTAGTGAAGGACGCCGTGCAAGACGCCCTAGCCCAGAACGTATTGACGCCTGAGCTAAACCCCGCTTCTCCCTCGACAACGGAACAAGTTGGGACGCACATCGCGCAGTGCGTGCTAGGTTTTCCAACTTCGCAACTCCACCGTGACAACATCAAAGCGGGCATGAGCACGATTATCTAAGCTAGCGTACTTGCTTGAAAGTAAAAGCGAAGAGCCGGTTAGCACAAAGTTGCTAACCGGCTCTTCGCTTTTACCCTTTGTAGAGTCACTATCTGTCCTTCCGAACATTCTGCGCCTCAAGCAGAGATGAGAAACCTGGGACCCATAGACTTACTCCCAAGTTCCTCACTACTTTCAGAAAAAGATTAACGCAAGGAGGCCACTGAAACACCCGTGCCGAAATACTGGGCTTGCTCTTGGCGCAGACGGTCAATCAGACGTCCTTCGGGCACAATGACATCGTCGTAAGTCAGCACTTGATCTTTCGGTACGTCGTGGCGCAGAATGCAGCCTTCGGCTACGCCGATGGGCAGTAAGTTTTCCTGTTGGGTTACGTCGGCGTTTTCGGCCAAGCCATAAGTCATATAGTGGCCGATGCCATCAACTACTTGTCCAGCCGTTAATGCAATTTTAGCGGCCGTTACGACTTCGACCGTAGCAGCGCCTTGCGGAGCTAGGGCCGCATCGCCGAAGAGCACGGCCCGCGCAACGGTAGTTGGCGTTTCGAAGTGGCACAGGTGATAGGGCGTGTAGAAGCAATATAGCGGGCCGGTACCTAGCTTATACAGGTTCAGGTAATGCTGCTGCACCGCATCGTCGATAGTGCCTAGCACGAACACCCCTGGGCCGGGGCTAGCGCCCACTACGTAATCCACGATGCCAGGGCCGCCGTCGAGGAGTAGGTCGTGTGGGTACCACTGGGCAGCTTCGCTGATGGGCGTGCCCGCCGCTACCGTGGGGCCGTACATACCGCGCTTGGCTACGCGCATACCGAGGGCATTGGCAATAACGGCCTGCTCGAAGCTGATCTTGCTGCCATCGGCGAAGCTCGTTACCATGCTTGGGTTCTGCCCCCACTGCCGGGCGAAGCCTTCTTGTGTAGTCGGGTTACGATACGGATCGTGCAGCCCTTTGATGTTGCCGCACAATACCGGCTTCACGCCGATGCCCTGCACGAAGCGAGCTAGGTTGAGCGTCACGCCGGGCTGGTCGCCGTCAGCTACCGTGTAGACAATACCCGCGCGGTCGGCGTACACCTTCAAGATAGGTCCCACAGTACCGTCCAACTCAGCGTTCAGCAGCACCACGTGTTTGCCGTGGCGAATGGCTTCCATCACCACGTGGGCGCCGTGCTCCACGGCACCCGTAACTTCGATGATGGCATCGATGCCGGCAGCGCGGCAAGCGAGCAGCGCATCATCCGTAATGGCCGGTTGGCCTCGCTCGATGCAGGCTTCTAGCTGCGCTACAGTGCCTACTTCCGCGACATTCAAGACTCCGGTATCCGTGTATGCTTGCCGCGCTTTCTCCAAGGTGCGGTTGGCGATAACCACCAATTCCATTCCGGGCACGTAGCGGCAAATCTGGTGCGCTACGCCTTTTGCCATAAACCCAGCTCCAATCATGGCAACCCGAATAGGATTGCCGGTGCGGGCACGTTCGGCCAGCGCTTTATCTACAATAATCATTCGCTTACTTGCTCGATTGTTCTAACCAGACCTAGGTCTTATTTTGTCTCTAATGCTACCGTTTGGTAGTCGGGATGGACGGCGTCTTTGGGCGACACCAAGGTGGGCTGCATCGGCCACTCGATGCCGATAGCTGGGTCGTTCCAACGTAGGCCACGCTCAGCGCCTGGCGTGTATTTGGCGCTCACTTGGTAGGCCACGTCGGTGTTATCTTCGAGCGTGATGAAGCCGTGGGCAAAACGGCCCGGCACAAACAACATGCGGAAGCTATCGGCCGTCAGTTCCACGCCAATCCATTGCATGTAGGTCGGCGATTCCTCCCGCAGGTCCACAATCACATCGTAGATAGCGCCGCGCGTGCAGCGCACTAGCTTGGTTTCTTCGTAAGGAGGCAGCTGGTAGTGCATGCCGCGCAAGGTTCCTTTTTGCGGGTTGAAAGAAAGGTTTGCTTGCACCGGCGGCATATGGATGCCATGGGCCGCAAACTCATCCTCGCACCACGACCGGGCAAAGAAGCCTCGCTCGTCGCTCAAGCGGTTTACGTCAATGATAAAGGCGCCCTGTAATTTAGTTTCGGTGAATATCATGTCACTGAGAGAAATAGAGATAGTCGGGAGAAGATTTAATAAGTGGCAACTGCTTCAGCAACAGCCGGTGCCACGGTAGCCACCGCGCCCTGGGCCCACTGCAACTCGGCACCTAGGTTGCCACTTTCGCGCAAGCCAGTGAGTACGCGCAAACGCATGAGTTGCGAACTGCGGAACTGCGCGTCGCGGAAGCCAATGCCAAGAAGTCCGTCGCGCAGTTCGGCAATAGTGTCGTGCAGGGTGCGCTGCGGCTGGTGATTGGGGGCTAGCTGCCGGAACAAGCTAAAATCGACGCGGTACGAGCGCTTGTCGGGTGGCGCGGCGGCGTTCAAACTTACGCGCGTGCCTGGCAATACTTCGGCTACCGCAGCAGCTAGCTCTTTCACTTGGTAGTTCCACTGGTCGGACCCGGCGTTGATGGCGAGGAAGGTACCGCCGTTGCTAGCTTCGCGTGTTACAGCCCACTCAATAGCGCGGGCCATATCGAGCACGTGAATCAATGGGCGCCACGGAGTGCCGTCGCTGAGAATGTTGATTTCGCCGCTCGCTACTGCGCCAGCTACGAAGTCATTGACCACCAAATCAAGCCGCAGTCGGTCGCTCCAGCCGCAAGCGGTGGCAAAGCGCAAACAAGTAATCGTGAAATTCTCGTCGGCCAGCGGAGCTAGGTCTTGCTCGCTGAACACCTTGGAGCGGGCGTACGCCGTTAGCGGGTTCAGCTCCGATGCTTCGGTTTTAGCACCTTCACCACCAGCGCCATACATGCTACAGCTGCTGGCAAACACGAAGGACTGCACTCCAACTGCTTTGGCCTGCTGGGCCAGCCTAATGCCGGCGCGGTAGTTAATTTCTAAGGTCACATCCTCATAGGTCTGGCCCATGGGGTCGTTGGAAATGGCAGCTAGGTGTACAATGGCATCTACCTCTTGCAAGAGACTAGCGGGCACATCGCGCACGTCGCCGAATACTTGGCGGTCGAGGTACGATTCGGGGAGCCGCTGTGTGCCCGTGAGGCAATGCGCGAAGTACCCCATGTCGTAGCCGATGAGTTCGGCCTGAGGAAATTGCTGACGCAAATGGCGGACAACGCCGGGCCCTACATAGCCCATGTTGCCGGTAATGAGAATACGCGAAGGGGAAATCATAAATAGGTGATACTAGTGATAGGAGTGAATACTCAGCGTGACAGGTTGCGAGAGTTGTCTAGACGGCAATGCGGTGATTAGTAGAGGAGAGAGCCGCCATGATTACCTGCTCACTCACGGCAGGACTAGGGAGCAAGGGTTGCGCGGTCATTTCACCCCACATTTTCCAGGGCGCTCGGCCGCTCTGCCACAGGTCCTCCAGCATGTTTTTGTCGCGGAGTGTATCCATAGGCTGCCAGAAGCCTGAGTGGCGGTAAGCGGTCAGCGCGCCTTCAGTCGACAAGCGCTCCAGCGGTTCTTTCTCCCATACCGTATCGTCGCCTTTGATGTAGTCGAACACCTCGGGCTCTAGCACGAAAAAGCCACCGTTGATCCAGGGCGTGTCGCCCCCTTCGGGCTTCTCGGTGAAGCTGCTGATTTTGTCGTTTCCTTCGTGCAGATTGAAGGCTCCAAAGCGACCTGGCTGCCGTACTGCCGTCAGGGTTGCCAAAGCACCCTGCGCATAGTGGTGATGAATAGCCTCCTGAATGTTGATGTTGCCCACTCCGTCGCCGTAGGTTAGGCAAAAGGTTTCGTCGCCGATATAGTCGCGTACGCGGCGCAGACGGCCACCGGTCATTACATCTTGGCCCGTGTCCACGAGGGTTACCGTCCACGGCTCGGCGTTGCTGCGGTGCACTTGCATTTCGTTGCGTCCCATATGGAAGGTCATATCGGCGTTATGCAAGAAATAATCGGAGAAGTACTGCTTAATCATGTGGCCTTTGTAGCCGCAGCATACCACAAAGTCAGTTATGCCGTGGTGGGCATAAATCTTCATAATGTGCCATAAAATAGGCTTACCGCCAATTTCAATCATCGGCTTAGGGCGTACGCCGCTTTCTTCGCTAATGCGCGAGCCATAGCCGCCGGCTAGAATTACTGCTTTCATAAATAGGTGAGGTATTGAGGTGGGAAAACGAGACTACCAATCTTAATAAAAACTAACTTCTACTTTATTTAAGTCTAAACAAGAGTAGTCATTATTATTTTTTAAATTCATATAATGACTATTCCAATAGAATCTTACCTGAACGGTAGGCAACTACCATCCGTCAAGCACGACGCTAAACAGCAATGCACCTAGGCCTAACCAGTCAGCCTAGTGCGAGGCTGCTGCCTCTCCTTTGAACGATACAATGTTTGGTTTAGACGATGCTAATATATGATAGTTTATAATTATAAAATATAAATGTTTGAATTTAATTTTTTTACTTTTGATTTGTAATACTTCTCATACTGCTTTCATCTAGCAGGAACGAACTACTAAGTCGAGATTATTGTCACGCTAACTATCGACTTGCCAAGCTCGTCTGTAGCTTATCATACTGTCAATCTCTATTTCTCACACACTATATTCTCCGCTATAATACTCTTTTCCAACAAAATAGCCTAGCAACTCTTTGCTACTGTAGCTTACACGAATTCATAAAATAATACGAGCAGGTTTGTCCAGTATATTTGCAAAGCCCTATTGCGACGGACGCCTACTCTTACCCTCCAGCTTATGAATATTGTCTTCTTTGCTCATCCAGATTTTCTGGAGCATCAAAGCATGCCTAGGTTTACTCGGATGCTAGCCGATGGAATGCAAGAGCGTGGCCATAAAGTACAAGTGTGGGCACCGCAGGCCGTTTGGTCCCGCCTTCCTGCACCTGGTTCGCTGAAGAAGTGGCTTGGTTACCTCGATCAGTATGTAGTTTTTCCTTTTAAAGTACGTCAGCGCTTGCGCAAGGCCCCTGCCGATACCCTTTACGTATTTACAGATCACGCGCTGGGACCTTGGGTGCCGCTGGTAGCTGATCAGGCGCACGTGGTACACTGCCATGACTTTCTGGCCCAGCGCTCTGCCCTTGGCGAGATACCCGACAACGCGACGAGTTGGTCGGGGCGGGTGTACCAGCGCTATATCCACCGCGGCTACGCGCAGGGGAAACACTTTATTTCGGTTTCGTACCGCACCAAAGAAGATTTGCATGCCTTTGTCGCGTCTCCGCTGACGTCGAAAGTGGTGTACAACGGGCTTAACCAAAAATTCAAACCCAAGGCCGTGGACGAAGCGCGTGCTCAACTTGGCCAGCGCCTACAGCTCGACCTAGCTGCGGGCTACCTGCTGCACGTAGGCGGTAATGCGTGGTACAAGAACCGCTTGGGCGTTATCGAGTTGTACGATGCTTGGCGCGCTACTTCCACCAGCCGCTTACCGTTGCTGCTCATCGGCGAGGCTCCTTCCCAAGCCTTGCAAGACAAGCAACAGGCGTCGGCGTACCGCGACGATATTCACTTCTTCTCCGGCGTGGAAGACACTTATGTGCAGCTAGCTTACGCCGGTGCCACGGTCTTCCTGTTTCCGTCGCTGGCCGAAGGCTTTGGCTGGCCCATTGCCGAAGCCATGGCCTCCGGATGCCCGGTTATCACGACCGACGAAGTACCCATGACGGAGGTAGCCGGCGGAGCGGGCTTTCTAATCCCGCGGCGGCCCCACGAAGGTGCACAAGTAGAAGCTTGGGCGCGTAACGGAGCCCGCGTACTCGAACAGGTGGTCGGCTTATCGGCCGACGAACGCCAGGATGCCGTGGAGGCTGGCATCCGGAGCGCCCAGCGATTTGACCCAGTGCTTGCCCTCAACTCGATTGAGGAAACCTACCGCGCCATTGTTGAAGGACCTATTACTACCATACCACTTGACCGATATCCTATGACTACTTCCTATAATAATGACTATCAAGCAAAAACATCCAAACCATAAGGGAGCTACCGTTTTTGTTACGTCTGCTTACGAAGACCCAGAGCCCCTTACTGAGTTCTTGCGCCATGCTCGCCTCGACCGTTTCAACAAGCACCAGCTAACGGACGACCCCGCCGCCGCCGACCTCATTCTATTTGTCGAAAACTCTCATTACCACCACGATTATTTCTTTGGCCGCCTGAAGCGGCATCCACTGGTAAAGCAATACCCAGGCAAGGTGTTCATGTACAACCCGCACGACATGCCCTGGTTTGTCTTGCCGGGCCTATATGCTTGCCTATCAGCGTCGTTGTTCGATCCGGGTTGCATGACGGCCTGCCCGTACATCGAGACCATTAACCACTACGTGCACTGCGACTTCGCAAAGCAACCTAGCTTTCTGTTCTCGTTTTACGGCATGCCCCAGTCGGCGCCACGGCGGGCAGTAATGCAACTGAAGCACGAACGGGGCGAAATCATTGCTTCCCACCTCGATATGTACGGTCAGGGTAAGGCGCAAAGTCCGCAGATGCGCTACGCTGACCTGCTCACCGATAGCAAGTTCGTTTTGTGCCCCAAAGGCATTGGCCCGTCGTCCATCCGGCTGTTTGAAACCATGAAAGCGGGTCGCGTGCCGGTTATCATCTCGGATGATTGGGTACGGCCGCCCGGCCCCGTTTGGGACGACCTCGCCGTGTTCGTTCCCGAGGATCAAGTGGCACGCATTCCGCAAATTTTAGAACAGGAGGAAGCGCACTGGGAGCAGAAAGCTAGGTTGGCGCGCCAAGCCTGGGAAGACTATTTCGCGCCCGAGGCCATTTTCAACTACTTCATCGACAACCTAGTACGACTTCAGCAGGGGTCTCCAACGCTAAGCCCCCGTATGACGGTGCGCCACTCGGCCGCTTTTCTGCGGTACAGCTTTCGCAAGCTGGTCATTCAACGGGTGAAGTCCGTGCTCAAGCGAGTGCCGACCTCGAAATAAGGATTGGGCATAGGGAATCAGGGTTGCCCGTCCCTTCTTCGTTGTATGAGGACCTAGCTTTGCTTGCAAGCCGTTATGGCTGGGTCGCTAGAGTAGCCTTGTCGTTTGGCGTCCGTTTTAAACGAAGCAAACTTTCATCAAAAAAACCTAGCTCTTCGTAGTAAGCAAAAGTTCATCCCCTCCGACTTTAGCTTACTTGCGTCTTGAACAACTCGCCTACTCAACCGCCAGCGGAGCAGCCCTCATCGAAAACGGCGGTGTTTGGCGCTCTGGCTGCCAACCTAGCTATTGCCGTCATCAAATTCGCGGCGGCCATTTTTACGGGCAGTTCGGCGATGCTGTCGGAAGGCATTCACTCAGTAGTGGACACCGGCAACGAATGGCTGCTCCTCTTCGGCATGAAGCGCAGCCAGCGCCCCGCCGATGACAAGCGCCCATTCGGCTACGGCCGCGACCTATACTTTTGGTCGTTTGTGGTGTCGATCTGCATTTTTGCTATTGGCGGCGGCATGTCGTTCTATGAAGGCCTCGAGCATCTAAAAAATCCGAATCCTATCACCGACCCGACCTGGAACTACGTGGTACTCGGCCTCGCTTTTTGCTTCGATGGGGCCTCGTTTCTGCTCGCGCGGCGCACTTTCAACGCCCAGCGCGGTCAGCAACCATTTTGGGCAGCGTTTCGGCGCAGCAAAGACCCAGCAACTTTCGTGGTGCTATTCGAGGATACGGCCGACCTGCTCGGGTTGATTGTGGCTTTCCTAGGGGTTTTTCTTAGCCACCAGTTGCAAAACCCTTACCTCGACGGCATTGCGTCGCTCGCCATTGGGGCTATCCTGGTGACCGTAGCGGGGCTTCTGATTCGGGAAAGTCAAAGCTTACTCTTGGGCGAAACGGCCGAGCCTGCCTTGCTACAGCAGCTTACGGAGCTCGCGCAAGCCAACGAGGCCGTCAGCCGAGTGGCCATGCCCATGACGACCTACCTAAGTCCCGAAGAAATTCTGGTGGTGCTGCGCACGGAGTTTCACCCGGAGTTGTCGGCCGAGCAAGTAACGCGGGCCACCGCAGAAATCAGCACAGCTATTCAGGCCCAACATCCGGCGGTAAAACACCTATTTGTGCAGCCTACTTTTCTTTCCGAAGCCGACAACCACCTAGCTCAACCAGTTGAGCAGCTACGCTAGACGCAAACTTAGGTGACTCCTCGACAGTCCATTTTACCGCTCTACTATAGATTCTGGTTATCCGCTTTTTTCATGAGCTGGGCCCACGCCAACGGTACCAAGAACATGGCTACGGTAATCACCGTCAGCCCTACGTCGGCGGTGTGGCTGCCGAGGAACTGGCTGAAAGGATGCCGGGGCTGAAAGTGCTCAAACAAGGACAGGAGCAGCTTGAACCCGAGTAAGCCAATTACCAGAAATGCCGCTATTTCCAGGAAAGGATACCGGCCCATGAGGGTCACGAAGGCCTGTGCCACCAGTCGCATGGCCAAAATGCCGATGAATACGCCCACGCACACCAAGATGAGGTTGTCGGTGAAGGCCACTACCGCAAACACGTTGTCGATGGAAAAAGCTAGGTCCATGAGCTCGATGAGGGCCACCGTGGCCCAGAACCGGCCGAACAACCCGAGGGTCCATTTGTACACCCAGCTTTTGCCCTTGTCGGGCGCATCATCATCGTCACTTTTTTCGGCTTTAAAATAGTCGTAGACCAAGTACAGCAGGTACAAGCCGCCCAGTGGTTTGAGAAACCAAAACCGAATCAGAAACGACGCAAACAAGATGCAAATGGCCCGGAAGGCATACGCCCCGATGATGCCATAGCGTAGCGCCTTGTGCTGTTGCTCGCGGGGCAAGTCGCTGACCATCGTGGCCAGCACCGCGGCATTATCAACGGAAAGGAGGCTTTCAATAATAATCAGGTTGCCCACAATGGCCAGGGAGGGCCACGGGTGCGCCAGAATGTCTTGAAGGTGAGCGTTCATGCAGAAAAGCGTTTGCTTTTGCGGCCGGTGAAGTACAGTCGCAAACTCAACAAATGGAAGAAAGCTAGGCTACGTTTTGCGGACGCTTGAGTTGGTCAGGCGGTGCGGGTAAAAAGAAGCTAGGTAGCGCAGCAAGTGCGCAAGTACTACGTAGTCGGAACTGTAAACATAAAAAGGCGGCCCGCCTTATCCATGCGAGTCGCCTTTTTTTGTGTGAATTTCTTCGTCTGCCCTACTGTCGGGCTAGGCTGTATTTAACAAGTGCTACTGTCATTCCTCGTTGCGCTCGGAATGACAGATGACTGCTACCAGATCTTGGCCCGGTCGGTGGTGGTGCGCACCATTTTCTGGCCTTCTTTGCAGTTAAAGGCTCCGTAGAACTCCGGCATGTTCATCAGCGGGCCGATGGTGCGGTACTGGCCGGGGGAGTGCGGGTCCGTCAGGATTTGCTGGCGGAGCGCCTCGGGGCGGATGTTGGTGCGGCGGAGCTGGGCCCAGCTTAGGAAAAAGCGCTGCTCGGGCGTAAAGCCGTCGTAGAGCGGACGTGGGTTGTTGCCGTACTTTTTCTGCAATTGCTTCTGCAAAGCCGCATACACGATAGTCAGCCCGGCGAAGTCGGCTAGGTTCTCGCCCATCGTGAGCTTGCCGTTCACGTGCACCGAGTCGAGGGGCGAGAAGGCATCGTACTGGCGCCCTACCACGGCGGCGCGCTTCGTAAACTCAGCTCCGTCGGCGGGCGTCCACCAGTCGCGCAGGTTACCCTCGGCGTCGTACTGCCGGCCCTGGTCGTCGAAGCCGTGGGTCATTTCGTGGCCCATCACCCCGCCGATAGCGCCGTAGTTCACGGCATCGTCGGCGTTGGGGTCGAAGAAGGGCGGCTGCAAGTAACCCGCCGGAAACACGATTTCGTTGAGCGGCGGGCTATAGTAGGCGTTGATGGTGGGCGGCGTCATGCCCCATTCGGTGCGGTCGATGGGGCCACCGTACTTCTTCACGTTTTCCTTGTACGACCACTGCCTAGCATTCAGCACGTTTTGCAGGTACGAGTCGCGCGTGATGGTCAGGGCTGAGTAATCTTTCCACTTGTCGGGGTAACCGATTTTCACCCGCAGGGCATTCAGCTTTTTTAAGGCTTCCGCTTTGGTGGCCTCGCTCATCCAGGTGTTGCTTTGGATGTGCTCCGCCATCGACTCCTTGATGTTGCTGAGCATATCCAGCGCCTTCTGCTTGGCCTCAGGCGAAAATGCCTTGTCTACGTAAAGCTGGCCAAATGCTTCGCCGAGGGTGTTATCGGTGGCCGCGAGCATGCGTTTCCAGCGCGTGGGTTGCTGTTTGGCGCCGCTCTGCACCTGCGCAAACCGGAACGCTTCGTCGCTGTATGCCTTCGGCAACGCTGGCGCCACCGAGCTAACCAGCTGCCAAGCTAGGTACGTTTTGAGGTCTGCTATCGGCTCCGTTTTCAGCAGGGCATTCAGCTCCTGGAAGAAAGCAGGCTGCCCCACAATCACTTCCTTAGCGGTGCCTAGGCCGTTCTGGGCCAGAATCGTTGGCAGTCCTACGTTCGGGTATTGCGTATCGAAATCTTTCAGCGCCAGTTTATTGTAGTTGGCGTACGGGTCGCGCAGCTCGACGCGGTTCTTACTAGCTTGGGCTAGGCGCGTTTCCAGCCGTAGCACGGCGGCGGCCTTTTTGGCTGCGGCGGCTTCCGAATCGCCCATCAGCTTGAAGGTGTTCGTCATGTACGCTACGTAAGCCGTACGCACGGCCTTCGAGCGGGCATCGTCCTTAAGGTAATAGTCCCGGTCGGGCATACCGAGGCCGCCCTGTCCTAGGTTTACGGCGTACACGGTGCTGTTCTTACGGTCTTGCCCCACGCCGGCCCGGAAGAAGGCACCCGTGCCGAGGGTTTGCTCATGCGCAATGAGAGCCGGCAGGGTTTTCAGGTTCTTGACGGCCGCAATCCGGTCGAGCTCCGGTTTGAGCGGTGTCAGGCCAGCCTTCTCAATGGCCACGGTATCCATGCCTGCCGCGTAGTAGTCGCCTACTTTCTGGGGGTTGCTCCCGGCAGGAGCACTAGTGCTGGCTGCCGCCTCTTCCAGAATCTGCCGTAGTAATGTCTGCGTGCGGTCGTTGAGCAAGTTGCGTGGTCCCCAACTAGAGGCGTACGCCGGTACGGGGTTGTTCTTGAGCCAATTGCCGCCCGAGTATTGAAAGAAATCGTCGCACGGCGATACCGAGCGGTCGAGGTCGGCCATGTCCAGGCCCACGCCTTTGAGCACTGGGCCTTGGTTGTTGGCGGCAGGGGCCACCGAGCTAGCGGTGGCACTTTGCGGGGTTTTGGTAGAGCTCGCGCAGCCACCTAGGCCTAGGCTCATACCGGCTAGGGCAGCCAGCAGCGTATTATGATAATAGTTCATGCAGTAGGCAGCACGCCACACCAGCCAAGGCTACTGGTCATGCTACGAGAAATAAGATGAATACTCTTAAATGTCGGTAAGTTACTACACGGGTTGCTTCTCGCCTGCGCTTCTTTATCGACTTTTCAACGTCTCTAACCGCTGTCTGCTTCGCGGAAAAGCATTGACCACGGCAAACCAATAGCTACGCGAGGCTCGTAGGTCTGCTGAGCCACCGCAATAGTTAGCTACTTGCTTTTGAAGTAGTTGAAAGCTAACACTTACTTCGCAAAACCTAGGTTCTGCGGACGAACACCCAGCAACGTGGCACTTGAACATACGGGCCGGCATCGTGACAGCACTTTTCTCTTCCACTTGGTTACTACTACCCGCAGCAGGCACCTCACATTGGGCTGATCGTTTGGCAGCTGCGAATTATTCTTTTGAGTATCAGTGGTAAATAGATTAAACGTAAATATTCATGTATTTTAATCTATAATTTTTCCAACTTAATCTTGTTGATATTCGTACGGGTTGACGCTGACTGCTTCGTCTGTTTCGGCTCTCTTTTCTACTGCTCTAGCATGGCTTAGGCCATGCTCTCGTTCTCACACCTTTTGCTCGTCACGTTATGAATTTTATATTAATAAATGACTGGTTTAGACAATATTATTGACAAGTACAAGTTTTTGAGGAATATTTTAAATTGTCAAAATACTATACTAGTTTCGTTTGAAAGACCTAAATTCACCTTTAAATACGAAAACACCTTCGCAGCTTACGCTGCTAAAAAGCTTATTATCAACCGGCTTCATGAAGCCTCTATCTCGTCGCTTGCGACAAAGTCTATCGATCAAGCTGTTTGTTGCTTGCTTGTTGCTGGTTAGTTTGGAAGGCTGTGTTTCCCAAGGCAAGCTCCCCTATCTACAAGGCAGCCAGTATTCTACCAAAACTCCCACCTCTGTCACCAACGAACCGCCCTCTTATCACATCCAACCCAACGATGTGTTGAGCATTCGGGTACAGAGTACCCAACCTGCTCTCAGCGAGCAGTTTAACTTGAATGGTACACAATCGGTGTACTCCGGCGACCCAGGCACTTTGTACCTAACCGGTTATCCGGTAGATGAGACGGGCAATGTAACGCTGCCGACCGTTGGCAAAGTAGCAGTGAATAACCTGACGCTCGATCAGGCGCAACGCCGCATCCAGCAACAGGTAGGCCGCTACATCCGTGATGCAAACGTGCTGGTGAAGCTCCTGAGCTTTAAGGTAACGGTGCTAGGCGAAGTGCGCACTCCGGGGCGCTACTTCATCTATAACCCACAAGCCACAGTGTTGGAAGGGCTAGGGATGGCCGGCGACCTGACGGAGTTTGGTAATCGTAAGAATATCAAGCTTGTGCGTCAAACGGCGAAGGGCTCGGAGGTTATCCTTCTAAACCTGACTGACCCTAAGCTGCTTGAGTCGCCGTACTACTACCTGCGCCCCAACGACGCCCTGTACGTGGAGCCCCTGCGGGCCCGCACGGCCCGGGGCAACGTTACAAACCTAGCCCTCGTTTTTTCAGGCATCTCCGCCGTAGTGCTCCTGTTGACCTTTGCCCTCGATAAGAAGTAACCCACCGCTGTTCCGCTACCCTTTCTTCACCTTCTAATTCGCTAGTATGGAATCGCGTCATACTGCTTCCGATGAAATTGACTTGCATGAGCTGTTTTTCAAGCTCAGCAAGCGCTGGCCTCTTTTTCTTGCTTCAATTCTGATTGCTGGACTTTCGGCGTGGATGTATTTGCAAGTAAAGTCCCCTACCTACGACTTCCGCTCCACGCTGCTGATCGGCAACCAAAGCACCGGTTCCAAACAGGCCCAAGAACTTCTGCAACTCCTTGACCCCAAGGATAAAGGCATGAAGCTGGAGGACGAAGTCGGCTTGCTGACTTCGACGGATATGCTACGCCGCACGCTGAGCCGCTTGCCGTTTGCAGTATCGTACTACACCGTGCCTAATTCATGGTTGAACTCCGTTAAGAAACTTAAGGTGCGCGAGCAAGCCATTGGCGGCGTACCGTTTCGAGTGATGCCCGTGGCTAACAAGCCCCAACTCGTGGGCGTGCCGATTTACGTGGAGCCCCAACCCAATGGCAGCTACCGGGTGCACGCCGACATCAAGAAGGGCGAGTTGCACCAGTTAGCTTCTGGGGAGTTGGTACGCGAAGTGCTCGATACAGAGTTCGACCAAACCGTACGCGCCGGCGACACACTCCGTAACCCTTTCCTAACGGCCATTATTGCTCCCGAACCGAGCTACCCGGCTATTCCCACGAAAGAGGGCTACTTCTTCAAACTCCAAGACACCCCTAGCTTGGTAGGCGAGTACCAAAGCCGCCTGAAGGTGAAACCCATCGACCATGAGTCGCGCATTCTAGAACTAAGCACCCAAGGCCCAGTACCGAGCAAGGAAACGCAATTCCTGAACACACTAATGGGTGTGTACGTGGAGGAGGATCTGAACCAGAAAAACCAGATCGGCCGCAAGACCATTGCCTTCCTTGATAAGGAAATTGACAAGATTGCTCAGGCCCGCCTCAACGCGGCCGAAGCCGTTAGCTCCTTCCGGGCTTCGGCGGGCATCGTGGATGCCTCGGCCCAATCGGGCGCCGGTATTCAGCGCCAAGGCGAGCTGCAAACCAGCCAAGCTAGGTTGGCCACGAGCCTGAAGTACTACCAAAACATGATCAGCTATATGCGGTCGAAGCGGGGCAAGGGCCAAGTAGCTTCGCCGACCAGCGCAGGTATTGAGGATCCCGCTGTACTGTCTTTGGTGCAGCAGCTTGCTAAGCTGAACGCCGAGCGGGCGCCGCTAGCGCTGAATGCCACCGACATCAACCCTAGCCTCATTCGGATCGATGAACAGATCAGCGATACCAAGGAGTCGTTGATTCAAACGCTGGCGAATTTGATTCGCTCGACCAATATCAGCCTGGGAGATGTAAATCAGCAATTGGCGCAAGTCCGCACTCAGATCAGCCAGATGCCAGAAAATGAGCGCCGCTTAGCTGCGCTGAGAACCCGCAGCGACTTCACTGACAAGAACTATAACTTATTGGTAGAGAAGCGCAACGAAGCCGCCATTGCCCTGGCCACCAACAATACCGATAAGAAAGTAGTCGACCCCGCGAAGCAAAACGGCCTAGGTCCATCGGCACCGAAGCCGGCGTTGGTGGGCTTGATTGCCCTGCTCGCGGCCCTGGCCATTCCGACCGGCATTGTGCT
>Ga0325401_1000924_pt1 | contig 23405 bp, 19 predicted proteins | sample PopdelMetagenome_FD_205666 | JGI IMG/M metagenome (GOLD analysis project Ga0325401, IMG submission 205666) | Populus deltoides microbial communities from Bellville, Georgia, United States - Xylem-PdKOR-R2 | ecosystem: Host-associated > Plants > Phyllosphere > Stem > Wood/Secondary xylem | place... | reverse complement strand
ATTGATGTGTAATTGAAGAAATTGTTGAATGGATATGTTAAATTTTTTCTATGAAATTATAGGATAAATGTTGTGAATATTTGGATTAAATTTGAATAATTATAAAAGTGAATGTGTTAATTAGAATCAAAAGTTAATTGGATAAGGATTTCAAAACAACAAAAGAAAAAAACTTGAATTGAATTCCTTATTCGGTTAAGAGCCTAACCGGCCATAAAGAGGGATTTAGAGTTAGTGAAGAAATTATTGGAGTTATGGTATAATGGTGGAAAAAATGGGTTATATATATTGAATTTGATTTGATGATGCAGGAGAGACTATTGGAGGGTCGCATGGTGGGAACTGCAGTGCGACAGATAAATATAAATAGATGAATAATGTATATTAATTAAATTTATTTATAAGTTTTTTTTTTGTCAAATATTAATATGGGTGGTTATATGGAGATTTAATATAAGTAGTTAGTTATGATTATGATAAGAAAAGAATTAAAGAATGAGAAAAACCTAAATAAATTTAGAAATATTCAGGAATGGATATTGAATTTTTATTGGTATTCAAGGAGAATATTAGATTGATTGGTTTCCAAACCAAAACCAAAAATGCTGAATTCAGAAATATCCAAAAATAAATATTTGATTTTATTTGTATTGAGAAGAGATTACTAGATTGATTGACTTTCAAATTAGAAATACTAAATTCAGAAATATCTGGGAATGGATATTGGATTTTTATTGGTATTTAAAGTAAATACTAGATTGATTTTCAAATTAGAAATCCCGAATTAAAAAATAATAGAGTAAATATTAGGTTTATTGGTATTCGAAAAGAATACCATATTGATTGGGTTTTTTTAAATTTGGTAATACCATGTTTTTTTTTTTATCAAAATATAAATTTATTAAAAGATCAAAAAATATACAGTAAATTACTGGTGAGTCAGCAAATTCAAATACAAGAGCGAACAGAAAAAGAACAGGCTCCCTTAATGTCCAATAAAGCAAAGCAGACCATGGTTATTAAAGGAACCAAAAATTGCAAGGTTCCTAACCTAACACAAGGCAAGAAACACAAGAATAGAAAGCTCAGACTGAAGATATGAGTAGCCTAAGAGCACGCAGCAAGCCGACGTGGATAAAACAGCTTCAGCTACAGGACAAAAGGATTAATAAAACACAAAGCAGGAGAATCCACAAGCTGAATTGTGGATTTTTATTATTAAATAAAGTAAATAATCTTTTAATAAATCCAACCTAGTTTATTATTGTGCATTATAACATCAAAGAATTGATATATTTTGGTTTATTAGAATTGGAATTATAGAATATTAGATGAAGGAATGATGTGGTGAATTTAATGGATTTATTGTGGATTTATGGATGAGTTGGGTCATTGAATATTATATATTTGAATTGATGATAAAATGTGATTAAATGATGTGAATAGCTAAGATGTTTTAAATATAAAGGAGATTCTGCTGAAATTTCAATCAAAATATAAAAATACTGATGTAAACACTTATAAAGAAAAATATTCTTGAGCTCTAATTATCCTAAACTTAGGATTATATACAACAACTTGGAGTGTTAATGGGGATGCTACAATTGTCATCAAGCCGTTTGATCTTTAACCCTTAAATAAACCTAACTACATAAATATAAATATATTAACTAGTTTTATCACTCGCATTACACCATATGCAGAGTTCTAACTTAGTTTTGAATATAATAAAAAAAACATGTTAATGTTATTGATGTATTTAAAAATATTATAATATTTTTATTCATAAATAAAACACATGTTTATATTAACATGTTGTTTACACTGCAAATAGAATTTTAAAGTCAATTTCTAACATGAAAAAAAATTACGTTATGAATATGTTTTTTTGCATCATTTTTTTTAATTCATGAATGAAAAGAAGTTTATACTTTTTTGCATCATTTTTTTTTATTCATAAATGAAAAGAGGTTTATACTTTATCAAATAAACTGGGAAATTTATTAAGTTATAAAGCAAAAAAAAAATTGTTGACATTAATTAAATATTAAAACGAGACGCTAATCTTCGTAGTAGAAATAGAAAATAGTTGCCCATACAAATATTTTACATCAATTATCTTTTTTTATTTTTAAACTTTTTCATTCACTTTATCTTGGCAGCTAAATACTGTTACTATTAACAAATAATTTATGTTATTATAAAAAAAAATCCGTACAAATACAGTTAATTTATATAAAATATAATAGGAAAAAAATATAATATAAATTAAACTAATATTTTTAAAGTATCGTGCAACTAAAAAAATATAAAAAAAATCAATATGTAAATAAAAACAATTAATAGAAAGAAGTAAAAAAAAAAAAAATCAAACACTAACAAGCCAAACCCACATGATTTAGCCTTAATGAAAAAAAATAGACATGTTAGGCTTGGAAGCCCAGGTCCATAACTAGGTTTTTCTCATTATTTTTTTTTAAATAAAAAAAAAAAGACATGAAAACATATCAATGAGTAGTTTATTTTTATTCATTTCTCAAGTTCCATGTTTTCGGACCTAAAATCATGATTTTGAGCTTGTTTTTATTTAAAAACACCTTTAAAAACCATTCAGATCTAAAAAAACACAACTTTACAACTCTAGACCACCCCAAAATCACTCAAAAAAACAAAAAATCAATCAAATCAAAATAAACCAAACAAAACCTAATTTAGTTTCCCCACCATGTTTATTATGAAAAAACTTCCTCCATTAAACTCCACATTCTATTTTTTAGTGGTGCCATCTGACCAACAATCATTTTTCAACAGTTTCTTTCCTCTCTTATACCTTAAAATTAAAAATAAATAAAATAAATTTTTAGATCAAAATAAAAAAAATTTTAATATTTTATATTGCGGTTTTTTATCTTTTATCTCATGAAATTAAGCCATAAAAGAATGAAATTAAAAAGAAAGAAAGAAAGAAAGAAAGGGAGCAGCTTCACTTTTAAAGCACTAGTATTGATAATGAATAAATTTATCACCATTCACTATAGACATGTTCATTTTCAAATAAAAGAAAACAAAATTATAATCCCTTGATTCTAACATATTGTGGTTTCCGGCAAAAATGTCATCATAATCATAAGAATAATAAACCACCTTCACTTCAAAATCTAAATCAAATCCTTTGAAACAAATTTTAATCTTCCAGGAAAACATATAGGCTTTGACATGTCATTGCAAAGATATAATTATAAAAAGTAACTAAGCGTATATTTTCCCATAAAAAAAAAAAAAACGTAGAGCTTTAGAAAAGGTGTACAACTAAGGGGGCATCAAAATGAAAGCCATAAATATGCTGCTCATCTTGGGGATCATGACACGAAAAAAAAACCCACTGGAAACATTTAATTAACTCAATAATATATTCTGCTATATGGGAATCAAGCCAGGAAAAAACCCCATACTGGACAAGCTTCAACAGACAAATTTATCAATGAGCATGCCATTGGTATATCAGGTATATTCTATGCTTAAGCATCTAAAGCATCAATGCTCTGGAACAGGGGGGGGGAGCGGTTTGGGGAACACATGCTCATAACCCAGCATCCAAAAACTACTAAAGGAGCTCCTTCCCCCAAATATACGAACCAACACATGTAGGTGTGCTGCCGAAATACACAAAAGTTGTCCTTTTGATGTCAGATTGCCTGTCATAAAAAATCAGTTACTTTGAAGAGGTGGACCAATTGTGTGCAAAATAAGAATCTTTTACTTACAAAGGAACTCAGTCTAATGATAGTTATTAGTCGATTTTTTCTCTCACAACACAAGCAATCAGGATTTTCCTTTGGAGTGAACCAAGTAGATAAATAGCATTGGATAATTTATAGCATTACAGTTGGATGAAGAAATGATTTTAAACAAGCTGCTTGGAGAATAATTCAATAAAAATCACCTCTATATAGAAAAGAAAAAAAGGCCAGCTCCCAATCAGTACATTTTTGTCCATTTACATTGAGTAAGTGCATGTAATATATTTTGAGGTCCCGTCAAAAAAACAAAATTCAGAGGCATGTACACGATAAGGACAGTCGATTGATGCAGCAGACAAATGCCAAAATAATGTTTAGCAAACAAACCAAAATAAGAAACGTACAAATTATTAATTTAAAACAGAGACAAATATTACGTCTTAAACTAAAACAACAAAATAGAACTTCAATCATTCCAATACAAGAGAGCATACGACAAGTGCAAAGCTGGACTTAGTTTGCATGGTATAACAGCTTAATTATGCATAAAGAAAAATGCATGGGTTTAGAATGCAACACACTCACCTTTAATGCAAAATTGTTTTAAGAATTATAACCCAAAGGAAGTTCCATGACTTTTCCCACTGCAACTGTTTTCCCTGGAAGACACAACACTCCACTTGAGATGGGATCTCAACAAATGAACAAATCACACATCATTAAATGTTAAGTGTGGTAAGTTACCCTCAGTACGAAGAGTAAACCTGCCGAGTTGTGCAAAATCTGAAAACTTCTCAATGCATATCAAGTTGTTTACCTAACAGGGATAATGGCAAGGAAAGATCTAATAAATATTAAAAAAGTTTTATCAAATTAATTATGTCTCATTGAAATACACTAATAAGTAATCTATGTTTGAATGTACTGGCATGCACAATAAACAATTGTGGGCATATAAATGTTAAAAAGTAAAGCAAAGTTGCAGGCACAAATTTCTAGAGAAAAATGCCATGTAAGTCATATCCTAATACCTGAACACGGCAGACAACTATGGCACCATTCTTCACAAAGAGGACTTTCTTTTTCATAGGTTTCCTTGTCTTTGGATCAATTTGCTGCAGCAGCTGAACAATCTCACACTCCTCAACAACAGCATGTATGTGCAAGACAGCCTTGTAGCCAGCTGTAAAAATTGCCTAGAATAGCAACAACAATTTTCTGCTTTAGTTGCTAAAGTATACATCAAGGCAGATCTAAGATAAAGTCCTAGATATGACAACCTACTAAAGAGATAAGAAAATAAAGGAAAATGAAAAACAAAATTAAAACTCAAAGGCATACATTATCCACTAGTTCAAGGATTTGCAACTGTGCATCAAACTCTGTAACTGCAGTGATTGGCCTTGCTGCATAAAGAAGTGCAAATTAAAAAAGTCAGGTCAACAACAAAGAAGCCAGAGGAGAATATGACAAAACTCACACACAACCACATACTTAACATCAACTTGTTGCAGATCAAATTAGCTCTTTTCACAACATCAAAGATTAATGAACCTTTATTTGTAACTTCTAAGAACAAACTTAAAAAAACTTACCAACACTTGAAAGCACAAAACCAGACAATATATCCTCATCATCAATTCCAGATAATCTAACCCGTGCATTTTCTCCTGGTCCTGCACATCTTACCTTGTTTTCATCGCAATATACAGCAAGAACTTTCACCATAGTCTGTGGATAGGTGTACCCGAGGCATTATATCACAACATAAACAATAAAATAGAGAGAGCAAGAAGTAAAACACAGGTCAGAGCACACACACCTTGTTTGGCATGACCAACAAGGAATCACCCTCTGTCACACTACCAGACTCTACTTTGCCCATAACAACAGTTCCCATGTCCTTAAATTTGTCAATAATAGGCATCCTGCAAATTTAAAAATTATATAATAAGAGATTTATTTTGACACAGTAAAGAATTAAATCAATCAATGTTTCTTGTAAAATATCATCAATATAGTAGCCATGACCACTGCTGCTAAAACTTAACAAGAAGCATTCTCTCATATCAGAACATTTCAACTCATTCAAAAGAATTGTTAGTGTCGGTACCATTATGTTCAATTTAAGCATGTAGAAAAACATGCATGCCAAAAACGGGAAAAAAAGAAGATAAAAAGATCAACTAAGAGAAAAATTCGATGCAGGGATGGACAGAAAAAGTTGGGGGAGGGATGCAACTTTACCTAAAAGGACCCTTTGGATCTCGTGGAGGAACTTCAATAGCATCAAGGGCCTCAAAAAGGCATGGGCCATTCCACCATGGACATATAGCCTTACCCATTCTTGTTTTCATGTTGGTGCCAAGCAGACCAGACATTGGTAGGAATTGGACATCTGTAACAAAAAAGTACCAACCCATGTAATCAAACCATTTACTGATATTAGAGACAAAATCATCATGAAAAAGCAATCAGACAGATTCAGATGACAGCATGTTATCCTTGATGTTCAAATAGTTAAGATGATGCCAAATGTGCAAGAAAACTAAATAGTAACCATGTCAACATCAGAGAAATTTTTGACAACCAGTCATGCTTGAAAGCATCCACAAGATTTAGGCTCCATTTTTTATAGCTATGACTTTTTTTTGTGGTTGGGGCTGTAAGTTGTAGCTGTTGTAGCTGTGACTGGTTGTAAGGGTGTTTGGTAATAAGTTCTGTAGCATGTTCTATATTAAACAAGATTCAAAAGCCTACAAGCCTCATTTGGTAGCTTCTTACTTTTGGCTTCCAAATCTTTTCAAAGCAACTTTTAAAAGTTCACAATAGACCTTTTACATTGGCTTTTAGAATAAAAGCTTAAAAAGCTTGGAAAAGGCCACAAGCCATCCTTACCCAAACAAAGTCTAGTTTGCAAATTTCACCAATATAAATGTACCTAGACCATTGACACATACCTTTAACAGTAAAGATGTTGACCGAATAACCCAGCAGGATTTATAGAGCAACGCTACAAGTATGGTAATTAGAAAAGATGAGAATGGGACTTGAGGTTACTTCATCCCATTGGAGAATTAAATATGAAACAACTCGCTTATCAAAAGGACAATCAAAGCATTGCACTGAATTTACCAAATTTAGTTCATTACCCGCTGTATATTATTCAAAGTTTCAGGCCTCTTTAATTACTAAACAAGCAATCTACGAAGGTGTCCAGATTCAGAATCTATATAACACCTCAGACCTTTTCACAGTTAATAAAATGAAAACAAAAACAAAAGCTCCAAACAAAGCCTAAACATTTGAGGAAAGGAAAAGTTTAAAGCATTAGACCGTAGAAGAAAATGCCCCGGTACCTTTCTTCACATTGTAGCCAGAAAGCTTGAGGAAAGGTACCATCTTTGATTCGATCTCATCATACCTGGGAGAAATTATGAAAAAAAATCAAAACAGCCTGCAGAAAGAAACTATCACAGGACAGACCCAGAAGAAGCATGCAGGTGCTTCCACACATGCACATTATGCCCACAAAGAAAGGACATGTAATTATATGCACATCCACGGGAGGCACACACTGCTAAACAGGGAAAAGTACCTTTCTTTTGACCAGTTCACAGTTGGATCATCCATTTTATTCACAACAACAAGCAGCTTAGACACACCCAAGGTCTTTGCAAGTTGAACATGCTCACGGGTCTGCCCTCCTCTCTCATAGCCAGTTTCAAATTCTCCTTTCCGAGCAGAAATAACCTAATAATGAGATAGAGGTCTGTCAAAAAATTTAAAATCAATAATTCATGAAAGAGAAAGTAAAAGTGGAAAACAAAGAGTTCGGTACAAACTTACTAGCACACCAATATCAGCCTGAGATGCTCCACTAATCATATTTGGAACATAACTCTTGTGGCCCTGAAGATTCAAGAACGACAAAATTATAGGTACTTCCCAACAAAAAGTGAGGATATTAAATTAGAAATGAAAACCAAAATTCGAAATAAATCAGCACAGAACAACCTAAAGATGCAAGGAAGGTTTCTTTCCTATTGCATGAAATTAAAAATAAATCAGCACAGAAAAACAAAAGAATTGCCGCAACTCATAATTTCAGAGTAGAACATGATTAGACAATCATGAAGAATTTCTAATGGAGCCAAAACTATTAGTTTTGCCGAAGTTGCCTCAAAAGAAATGAAACAAAAGTTTCTTTTTGCATGGTTTGACAGTGCTATCCATTCTAATTCTTTCCCCAAACCATTCCATGTTTAAAGAAATTGCATATCACCTCAATCACACTGACAAAACCAAGCATGTTCCCTTCTATACCTTTTGGAGCATGTCCATCAAGAGACTAGTACATCTCAAAATTAGAAGTGTTCTATAAAGAACATGTTGCAGCATGAGAGCTGTTAAAACTATTTAAGAATCTAATGTCAGCCACTGGAATAGCTAAAATGTTGAATTTTGATTTGCTCAATTTGAATAAATTCAAAGAAAGAGCTTAAGAGAAAGGAAAAGAGAGTTGCAAGAGATTTCAAAGCACCAATGAGAACTTCACTTCCAATAACTACAGAAGGAATTCCATGAAATGGCAGTCAAACAAATGATTGTGCAGGAAAAGATTTGAAAATAATAGAAAAAGGAAAAATCAAAGACAAGATGGTCAGTCCATTTATGAATGGACAAGATTTTTCCCCATGTTAATATCAGATTAACGAGATAGTGATCTCATCATTGCACCTTCTCTTTCTATAGATGCATAGGTCAATATACATGCATATGCACATATAGTGGCAGAAAAAGGGTACTAGGATACATGGTTTTGAAGAAAGAAGAGGAATCAAGAAAAGGAATCAAGAAATCCTCTTTTGAAACAAAGAATGATATCTTGTTTCCAAATAACTTGGATAATTCAAAGAATGATTAGTCCTGTTATTTTCAAGTTTTGCTCTCTTCTGTTTCAGGAAGGAAAAAAAGCAACCAAAGACAATCCATCAGTTTAGCGAATTATTTTGGTTGGAACCAAATGCACACTCCATTTTTAGTGTATTTGAGCTTGGTAGAACAACTCTAGCATGTCTTTCAATATATTCTCTTTCTATACTATTATATTTTGCTAGAATGCTTCCTTGAATCTAGCTTCTCCTAGTTGCTGGGTGAGAATATATTTGATGTTTTCAAGAATCCTCGAATCAAACAAGCCTTCAATTTAAATATATCAACCAGTCAAACACAAACAGCTGCAACAAGAACTTGAGAAAGATGAAAACTAACAAGAACAAATGCTGCTACAAGCTTTTGCAAGCTCTCCCCAAATGAATACATGGCACTATAGAAAGAATCACAATGTGCATAGAGGACTATATGTCATCATCCACAGACCTTAAGGAGCAAAGGATGATCACAGAATCTAACCACTTGGTCATCTGCTCTAGTTACTGTGCTCAAAATCAGTGATCAAATCCATGAAAAATCAGAATTATCCTTTTTCAATTGGTAAGACAGTCTCTCAACAACAAAGGACAACCATTAGTTTCAAACCCTATTACTGCAACGTAACAGGATGGAGGACTAGTTTCTTGTGAAGGCTTTTTCTCATCTTTCCCACTATAAGGCACAACTAATCTAAGTGATAAAGGCTGACACATGCAAGGACAATTTTTCAAGTTATTTGTACTTTTATTATTGAGTAATATTGTCAGGAAGTTTTTATTTACAGTATTTACATTATATCAAGTGGTCTATATCAAGGGTAAATGTTGCAGAGCACATTGAAGTATGGATAGAAAACAAGGAGGGATGGAAATGAGTGAGATGAAGAAAGAAAAAAAGGCAAGTAACCAAGCAAAAACCACACACTCCACTCAACTTAGTATCATTACAAAACTAGGTTGTGGAGTGAAATCTCTCGTAAGATGTCTAAATGCTAGATTATTCTTTATCATTTCAACATATGCCATGTATGGTCCATTTCTCCCCCTCGACACTTGAATTGACCATATTTCCTTGCTGGCCAAAAACATGCGCCAATAACATTTTTTTTCAGGACCCACTCATCAGGAGAAGAATGTTATGCATAGCTAGCTTCATTTTCACTATAAATATCTCATCTAGCAAAACTCATTTATCATTGAAATAATGGATAGAAATAACTGGAGTGAAGAAAGTGGAAACAATATTTTGAAGATGTAATTTCTCACCGGTGCATCTAAAATTGTAAATCTTGATGTCTCTGTTTCAAAGTACGCTCTTCCAACTTCAACTGTTTTGCCCTGCAATAAACATTATACAAATAAAATGTGTAAAGTGGGATTAAAATCAGTTTTGCATACAAATGAACATTAAAATAATGGAAATTGAAGCAGTATTAACAAAAATAGAATAAAAAAAATATGGCTCCACGGATACACAATTGTCATAGAACCGTACCTTAACCCTCTCCTCCTCATTGGTGTCCATAATATAAGCCATATACCTAGCAAATGGAAAATAATCATGGTCATCAAAACGTATTAAGCAAATCTATGGAAGTAAAAATTATTTAAGGAATATTCTGTTCAGAACTTAGGAAAAACAGCAACAGTTTGAAAGACTAAGAATGAGGGATCATTTGATAAAAATGCAGAAAAAACTCAAAGCATCAATGAGATTGAGAAGAAAGAATAATGCAGGATTATTAAAAAAACATAATCCTGAACATAAGCAAATAATGTATACTTGGAATTTGTTTTTGAGTAAATGAATCGCGTAATCTCATTTGATAAGTTCTTTTCTGGAACAAAACCATTCTAATCCTGTTATGTGACGTGTTATCTAAAGATTAATTAAGACAATAACTATTCCCCTTGATTAGCTCATAAATTAACCCTTACGGTTGACACAAACTAACAGAATAAATTTCTATAGAGGTGGTAAGATAACATCTACAAATCATATAAGTTCTATATCACAGGAGCCCATTGCAGAGTAAAATTTCAGTAAGCTTAAAACTATTGCACCTGGTAGGTTCAGACATGCATGATTTAATATGTAGTATGTACATGTATTATTTAATATGTAATATGTATGATTTGTAGCTCATCTCAAATCATTCTAAGAAGCCCAAAGAGGCAGCCTCTCTCCTTGTTTGTTGGGTGGTTTCAAGCGTACACAAACAAGTACCAGCCGCAACAGAGCAAACTAAGACTAAACGAGTCAGGTGCTTAGCTACAAGCACACGCAAACAGAATGTTGTTCAGGTCGACAGTTTCTTTCCATATTACCAAAAGGGCATGCAGGACATTCAAGGAATCCGTGACTTCCATACCACCACAAGACTGGTCTTCCTAGGAATTTAATTAAATAGTTCCCTGATTTTGCTCAAAAAGGAGTTTATCATTCACATGCATCAATCAGAAACATTGCAAAACAATGGAGGCAAGCACAGAGTTCAAGCATGATAATCTTGAATAATGTTGTATCAATTTGTCTTTCCTTGCATCACTACAAGTTAGTACCACAAACAAAAGAGAAAACTAAAATAACATAACAAACAACTGTAACAAGTTTCTCCCGTTACAAGTTTTTTCCAATCCAGCTGCCAAATGAAAGACAAGAAATTTCAACAACATTACATGTATTCTAGGCAATAACAACAGCCAATCTAGCAATCTAAAAATAATGGAAGTCACAATAAAAAAAAAAAAAAAAGAAGATAATGCAGACCAGTCATAAAGCTATACCAAATAAAACAGCCAATTTGCATACCCTTGCAAAAAGGGGAACTGAAAATACCATTCAGATAAATCCAAATTATATATATAAAAAAAAGGACCTACCAACTTTCTCTACTTTTTTCCTTAGCTTCTTTCTCATATTTCTGGATTGTGCGATCATCCACCTGTCCACTAAGAAAGAGTATCTGGCCCCCAGTGGTGGACTTACCAGCATCTGCAGCCAGACACAGAACATTAACTGCTACACTAATGGAAGATAACAACTAATTTTTTAGAAGAGGCACGAAAACTGAGTAAACCAGATACAGAACGCCATTGCAGAGTTAGATAATGAAATTGAAAACAACATTCTTAATAAAAAAAATGCACCAATCAAGACAATTACTTGCAGCATGACAATAATTTTTACTTCAGCAATTCACCAATCAGATGATAGTAACAATAACCACTCAACAACCCAATGCATGGTGGCAGTATTGTAGTAACCATTGGGTAAATAGCAAAAGGACAAAACAAATAAGTAATCACAAGGCCATCATTTAATTTGGCAAAATTGTGAAGCATATTAACCTACCAACATGACCGATAAAAACAACATTTAAGTGTCGCTTCTTATTGTCTTCTTCCATCTCAACCGGAGCTCCCACATCTTCTGATACAGGTACTTCCTTATCTTTCACTACAAAACAAAAGACAAGTAAAGGAATGGTAACAAGCACGTGCATAACTAACAAAACATCATGTGAATACGTCAAAAATCATAATGCATGCATAAATATCAATGTATAATGAAAAATAGAAGGATACTCCCAAAATACCTTTGGATGTCTCAGCCTGCATTTCCTGAGTGCTTATGGTGACATTATCATTTGAATCTGAAAACATCCAAAGCAAAACCTGTCAGACAATGGTTTGATATCAAAATTATCCACAAATCTTAATATATGAACAAGAAAAGTGGGAGCCCATCAACAGTATATCAGATTAGCAGTAAAAAAGAAATACCTACTCACAATGAAACAGAAGATGCATAGATATCAATTGCTTTGCAAACAAAAAACAGGTGTACAGTGCTATTTGTATGTTCTTTTGTTAAGATATACAAACATGTATACATTTGCATTAAGTATGTGTTTGGTATTGTGGTGCAAAGAGCTTTTCAAAAGTGTTTTTCACTTCGAAATGCATCAAAATAAATTGTTTTCATATTTTTTTTATTTTTGACATCAGCACATCAAAATCATCGGAAAGCACTAAAAGAAGCATCAATTTGATGTTTTTTCAAGACAAACAAGCACTAAGCATATGTTGTTTGTATTATTTTTTTTATGCACATAAGTTGGCGTGCAGGTGGGTGAAGGGGATGAAGACACGAGAAGAAAAACAAAGAGCAATGAAACAACCAACAAAAATATAAAATGAAGCCACATTGGCAGAGAAGAAACAAACACACAAGCACCACGTTGAGTGATCAATCCACCATTATTGGTAAGGGCATTTTCTTTTCCTTTCATTTCTTTTATCACGAGATATTTCAAGGTATGTAATCTCAATGTTGTAAAAGGAAAAGGGCACTAAGCCTATAAAATGCCCGAGGCGTTAGGCACACACCCGAATGAACCAAGGCAATATGCTATAAATTAAAAATATATATTATATTATATAAATCTAAAATATATATCTTTCCAATTAAGATTAGATCATTAGAAAATCAAAAGAGAATATAAAATACCATAATATAGTCATATAAAGTTATATTTTTCACCCTTAAAACAAAATAAGATAATTTAAAGTAGTAAGTAGCCAAATAGATTAAAAAGCAAAATTAAATATCATCATCATTATTCATTAATCTTCAAAAACATCTCCATCCATGCTTTCCTCTCCTTCACTTGAATCCTCCATATCCTCCATTTCATGATTATAATTGAAATCCTCATCTCTCAAACTATATTGCACTTGTTTAGAAAAAATTAAAGTATTAACTATACAAATGTGTTGTTCTTTGACTCCCACTATTGAAAAAAGAAAGTGTGATTGGTGTCTCTTCTAAGTCTCCTTCATTGTCTGTTTGTCTCCCACTTTAATGATTTTTTTAATTCTTTTACCCTAATCTTAGTTTTTTACAAAAATCCCCTAAGTTGTTTCTTGTGGTAAATTAAAAAAATAGACAAATAGGTCAATTCATAAATCATTTAAAAAATAAGATAAATTCAACAAAAAAGGAAGAACTTCAAGCAAGCACTAGCCTTAGCACCTTGCACCCACTCACAAGGCACTCGCCTAGGCAATGCCTCATTGAAATCCAACACATGAGACTAATAAAGGTGTTGGGGCCTTGCCTTGCCTTGCCTCGCTTGGAGCGCCTAGGCGCCTCTTGACAACATTGTCTAATCTAATAGGAACCATCACCCAATGGTGCTCTATTAAACTATAAGGCAAAAGTGAAATGCTCATTCATCAGTAAAACAAACTGCAAATTTAAGCCACAACGACTGAGAAGGAAAGAACACAGGGACCAACATGATGAGGGGTCAACAACCAAATGGAACAAGCATTTACTTTCCTTCCATTTATTTCGTCACTAAGCATTTCATGTTTCATGGTATCCAATAGACCTTACTTTCCTTCCATTTATTTCGTCACTAAGTGTTTCATGTTTCATGGTATCCAATAGACCACTGTCAATAGTAAGTTTAGAACCCAAATACAGAGGATGCTAAATCTACACCAATCCATCAACTCCTATATGCAAAATCATAACATTAAGTATCACAATTGAAATGGTTCAATTGTAGAAGACATTCACCTAATCCATGACAAGTTCAAATGCCAAAAAGGAAGCTAATTGATTCCACAACTAGTCAGGGCTTTAATTTTGTTTAGCACCTTGATTCAATTTCCATATATTTGATAGTTAGCTATCTGCAAGATACAGAATAGTTAAATTAAGCATTACTGAAGACACCCCATTTCTAATTTAGCCAGAATCATACCAGAACTATGTCAGACCTTTTGGACATTAAGGTACACTTATTTTCACACAAAAAATTACAACAAGAAAGTTCTAGGCAAGAATTTCACTGTACCACCAACCTTCCTCCATTTTATCCACCTCAACTTCTTCTGGCTTTGCATCTTCTGGATTAATCACCCCATTTACCTCTGATGCTAAGATTAAATTAAATAATTCAATTTCTATCCCAAACATTAAATAAATAAATAAAAAGTAAAACTAATACTTCCTTTAAATAATAAAATGCTAACACAACCTGCTGAGTCAAGCTGTAACGAACGAATCTCCTCCGCAATATCTACCATTGAAAAACATGTGTAAACAAAGTAAGCATCGAAATTCTCAAAATTGATTGCAATCTGAGATGTAAAAAGCTCCACTTGATTGCTAATTCAACACTTAAAAGCATAACCAAAAACAAAAATATCACCAAGAATTGTGTCTTTATTGTCCTCATCATGGAAATGGATAGAGGAACCTGATTAATAGATGCATATACACATCCCAAAGCTGTTTAAAAATACTCCATAAACCATACCTGACCATACCCCAGCCCAACCCCGCATCCCCATGGGTATCATGTTAAAGGATAAAGAAGTAATAAACGGGTATACCGTGCCCGCTTAACAAATCATCTCTTGAATTGAAAGGAACCAGCACATAGGTTCTCTCGAGAGAGAAGCAAATCCCAGAATCCATCCATTTCAGCGAATTAATCCACACCGTATTACCAAATCCAACAAATAAAAATCAAATCTCACATCTCAAGAATGCCCCGTAAATTTTACATGCAAAGAATCTTCAGATTTACATCTCAAACACATAAACAAACTATTTCAAAAGTAATCCAACAATTTCATCAAACGAAAGTAAGATAAAGTTCGAAAAGAGAAGCCAAACCAAGTGAAGGCACTCCTGCCATTGCTGCAGAGTGGAGACGACGGCGCCGCCGCTGCCGCTGCTGCCGCTGCTGATGATGATGATGATGATGATGATGATGATGATGATGATGATGATGATCACTGGGTTGCGGCTGGCTGGTGGCTGTGGGTTTGGAACTATATGTGGCGGTAGGGTGTTCGCGTGCTTTTTGTTCTTACTGTATTGCGGATTATACTGGAATGATGGTCTGTTTATGTTTATTAAAAATAATTAAAAGAACATTTCTTTAAATTAAATTATTTTAATATAAAAAAATTAAAATATTATTTTAATTTTTTAATAAAAAACATTTTAAAAAATAACTATTATCATATTACTAAACACCGCAAAAAATTTATTTAATTTTTTCTTATAGTATTTTTTAAAAATATTTTGAAATAATATTTTTTATTTTTAAAAATTTATTTTTAATATTAGTATATTAAAATAATTAAAATATTTAACAAATTTTATTTTAAAAAATACAAGTTTTTCTAAAAATATTTTTAAACACAAAAACTACACAATTAAAGTAAAAAAATATGGTTTGCTTAGGATTTTTTTTCTGTTAATTGTTCTTGCGGAAAAACAAATTGCTTATATAAAAATAAAAATAATGTTTTTATTTACAATAGCTGCAAAATTCGCCTCCTCTTAGATAAGTTTTTCATACATGTATTTTTTTTTCCTTAACGAGTTTCTCTATTTGAACTTACGTGATATATTATAATTAATAATTAATAAAAAAAAAGTTAAATCATGTTGTAAAAATACTTAATTCAAACTCATGGGATTGTAGATTGGAAAAGTCCCTTGAGCCTGTATATACTTTTAGTGTTTTTTTTTTTACTTTAGGTTAGCTATTGCAGACTTTGACTAAGTTTATTGGGGATTTGCTTGGTTTTCTATTGTTTTCACTAACATTTGTAAGGTTTGGCTTAGCTGGCCTTTTTTCATCTATTTTCTTGGATTAGTTACGCTAAAGGAAGAGCTATTTGCTGTCAATTTTTGCATTAAATAAATAAGGCAGTGGCATCATTAATGACACATATTTGCTCTCATATTAGGTCTCTTTACAATATTAAGAGAGTCGATGTAATTTGCTTAGGAGAATAGTATCACGTTTATTTGAGACAAGGTTTTGCGCTCCTTGCGTGTGATCTTACTATGTAGCAAATTATGCTCTCTTTTTGGTCTGGTCAAAAATTGAAAATTCCCTGTTCTTTTTTAGTTTACAGGCAAATACGTTTTTTTTTATTTGCAAGTTTCAATGCATGTGATAGATTTCTACTGAGGGTGTTTTCGAATTTTCTTTTTCTACTGTTTTTTAGCCAGTGAAATGTCAATTCTTGAGAGTCATTATGACAAGGGTTTTTCTTGCAGGTGGTTTCCAAGGTTTTCAGTAGGCTATTCTTTTTTTTTTCTCTTATATTCAAGTCTATGCATTACTTTTTGGCCACCGGTTATTACACCATTAGTTTAGTCTCTTTTTTTTCTCTACATTGCCTCTCCTGCCGGTTGTTACACCATCAGTTTAGTCCTTTTTTTCTCTCAATTGCCTCTCCTACTATTTTTGTTTAGTTTGTTTTCTGATGTATTTTTTTTGGGGCATTATTTCATTCAGATTTATCGGTTTTTAGATGTTGCATGTGTGGAATATTTTGTGTTGAACCTGTTGCCCTTCGCTACTGTCAGATTGTTTCTATTACTTAGGTTAGCTGATGTTTGTGCCATTCTTTTGTTTGGTTGTTTTTAACATTCCTGTCATAGTGCTTTTCATACACAACTTATGCATTAATTCTAGTTCTTTCTGCAAGATTTAGCAGAGGTTTAATGTCAGTTTACATTGGAATTTGCATATGTTTCTTTCATTGTTTACAAGGTGCCTAACCTTATTTTTTGTTAGAAATATTTAGTATGGAAACAAATATAGAATTGACTTAGAGGTATGAAAACACTATTTTTAAGGTATTTATTTGTCCCACACAATCAGGCGGATCCCTTTATCAGCTAGAACAAGGGCTCCTCCTTCAAGGGTCCCACTTTTATGTCACTGGGTCCTTGTGCACTGCAGTTGTTAGACTAACAACATAAACCCCTTTACCAGTAGTATACATGGCCCTCTGTCCAGTCCTTTCAACATACTTCAGAAATTGAGATTTTGTAATGCCAGGTTCACCTAGGAGAAGCACATTTATATCTCCTCGCAGCCGGTGTTTCCCCTCAACATTTTTCTCCTGGCCTCGAAACATAGCCAAAGCTAATGCAGTTTTAATGCCCTAGTGTCCATAGATGGATGGGGCAATAGACTTGATAATCCTTTCCTCTATTCTTGGGGTTTTAGACAACCTTTTAATTTCTTCTTTGCCCTCTTGAGCGAGCCTGTACACAGGAAAGAGATCTTGCTTCTTTGTGACATAATTTGCTTCGATTACAAAGGAAAAGATAGGAAATCCATTCTTTGTGTTCGAACACAAGTCAAAATTATTTGTACATATGCCGATGACCTCAATTTCTTCCCCAGGGCGTGCACAGTCAATCAAATCATTCAACAATATCACTTCCTTGTATCTTGGAAGCCGACCTGCAGGCGCAATTCCAGGGCTTTCTTGGAGTGTAAGCTTCTAGTAATTCCTGTATATTGTTTGTTCAATGTTAATAGTGAATGATCCTTTTTTATTGGCATTCAGGGCAAGAACCAACCTTGACTTCTGAATAAGAATTCTGAAAGAATGATCCCAAAATCGCTCCACACTTGTTGCAATCATATTTTACCTCTTGCAACTGAGGGAAGACACCAGATTGCCTAGTCACAACTCCTCCAACACAAATCATAGTGTTCAAATGAATCTGCCCAATGTTTCTAATTTGATCATAGACTGGTAAGTTGGTGATGCAGACATCGATCTTTTGATGGAAATTTCTGTAATTAGGATGTAAATCAAAGACAACTTTCATGGCTACTTCTTCCATGACCTCTAGGACAGATTGAGGGGCATTAGCAAGCTAGATGGCAATATTGGGATGGACAAATATAAATTGTTTGTAATCATTCTCCAAGCTACACTTATTGGTTGACACCATTTCGTTTATCTTTCGAACATATTCAAAATATCCATCTTCATTCTTTGGATTCACATATGTAAGTAAGAATTCCTTAAACTTGGCAATGAAACGACAAACTTCATCTCTGGCAACCTATATATTGCCTGGGAGTTCCTTGGACACGGTACATCTTAAACTCGCCTTCATCACCATCTTCATCCTCATCTTGAAAACCCTTTGTCTGATCAGGCATGGGCACATCTTCCCTTGAATGGCTCCTCTGTGATCTACCTAGTGAGCTCTGCAAATCATCATCAATATCAACATCATCATAGCTTTTTGGAGGCCTGAAATCAGCTTTAGACCCTTTTGAAGGCCTGTAGCTGTCATCATCCGTATCATTGTCATGCAGAAGCTGAAGGAGCTTCTGATTTGAAAAGCGAACATCACGAGCCTCAAGCTCCAACTTAGCCGCCCTTCGATCCTGAATCACCTGATCAGTATCCCTGTCATCCTCAAATGATTCATCCAGCCCCATGAGCTCATACTAATCATGCTCATCCATTCTCCGATAATCATCATGAAATTGTCGTTAAATAGATCCTCTGCATCATCATCATCATACTCATCTTGCTTAGATTGAGCAGTAGTACTGGAAGTTGTTATAAGTGCAACAGTTGAAGCAGGGACACTAGGTAGAGACGTGAAACTACTAATGGACAAAGAATTGCCAAAAAAAGATGAATCTGTACGTGTTCTTGGAGCCACATTCTTCACAGCATTATTCATATCTGTGATATCCTTTGTTGCCTTATCACCAATTACAGAAGCCTTGTAGGGGTAGTGATCTCCTTCCAATTTCAGCAAAATATATTTGGTTTGATCTATCATTCCACGAAGAAGATCCTTAATCTCCTCAAACGCGCCTCGAGGCTCATTATTAGTCGTCATGTCCTAGGTCCGAAGATCAACTTCTCTAATGCCACTTGTTGCATGCTGAATTGAAATGGTTCATGTTGGGATTTTTTTCGAGTATTTGAGTGAACTTCTGGAGCTTACTGTCAAGGCCAACCATGGATGGCAAAAGTTAGCGTCCATAGAAGAAGAAGAAGAAGAGAAAGAGAGAGAATCTCAGAATTCATCATTCATCCATAATAATTTGTTTCCTAACTTCCCTACAAATTCTGTTACAAGATATAAAAAGGACTAAGCCTTTTAGAAAATTTATAACAGATTGTAACTAATTCCCCTTTACAGGCTCCACGTTTTGTCTCATTAAAATCAAACTAAAGCAATTAAAACGTTGCGTATAATTAAAGGCATAAAACGCATTGTATAAGCAATACTATTCTCCAACAACTATTTTATTTAAAAGCTAAAATCCTCTTATCTTTTAATTCCCCAATGTTTCAAGGAAAGAGTAATCTAGAGGCTTACTTGAATTAGGAAAAAAAATGGAGTTTGTGTTTGATTGCCATGTATATTTAAAAGAAAAAAAGGTTAAATTGGCTATGGTTGAATTCATTGATTATGCAATTAGTTGGTGGAATCAACTTGTTATATATAGAAGGTGCAATGAAGAGAGGATAATAGAAACGTGGGAGGAAATGAAGGTAATCATGAGAAAAAGATTTATACATATTCACTATTATGGAGAGATTTATAATTAATTTGCAAACCTTATCACAAGGTTTTAGGAGTGTGGATGAGTATTTTAAGGAGATGAAAGTAACTATAATTAGAGCTAATATTTCCGAGGATAAAGTAGCTATGATGGTTAGGTTCTTGAATGAATTAAATAAAGAAATTGATAATATTGTGGAATTGTAGCACTATATGAAGATTGATGATATGATACATATGGTTGTAAAAATAGAGAAATAGTTTAGGAGAAAGGGTAGTGCGAAACCAGGTGCATATTCATGTTCCTTTTTAGATTGGAAGTTGAATTTTAAGAAAAAGGGTAATGCACTAATGAAACCAATGACTACACCTAAAATAGTCGAACCTTTATTTGTTAGGAAGCAAGTTATAGCTTTGAAGGAAAAAAAGGAAAATATTGCTTAACTAAAGCATAAGCGATAGATTAAGTGTTTTTGATGTTAATAGCTTGGGCATCATGCACATGAATATCCAAATAAAAGAATTATGATTATAAGAGATGATAGAGAGGTGTAATTGGCTAGTAAGGATGATTTGAAGGGAATGTCAAAGCTAGATGATTTTAGTGGTATGAAGTATGTTGTGCAAGGAGAATCCTTGGTTATAAGGAGTTATTTGAGTATTCAAGTTTATGAAGAGGATGTAAAGGAACAAAGGTAGAACATTTTTCATACTAGGTTATGTTAATAATAAGGTATGTAGTGTGATTATTGTTTTGATCAAAATGTAAGTATATATAGTAGATCAAAAAATTTACAAGGCTGGAGAACCAGTAAGTTCATATACAGGATTTACAAAAAAGGAACAAACTCCCTGATAAAACATATACAATAAAGCCAAAAGAATTACAAACAGCTGAAAAAGTTAGTTGACAATGATTAGAAAAGGAACCAAATCAAAGACAAGGTGCCCCACCTAACACACGACAAACAATAAAGCAAAAGGCATTACCAGCCATATCAACCAATCAAAGCAGACCCTCCATCAAGACAACTATCAAGCAAACCAGCAGATAAGACATCACAAATAACCATAACCAAAAGATGGACAACATCTAACCAACACTGCAACTCCATCCGAGAAAAGCCATCACCAGCAGCGAAAGAACACTAGCAGCCCCAACAAACAGAACAACAATCACCCTGAAAGATAATCTATTCATGAAAATGCAGAACCATGTAGAAGAGAATCTGGAATCTGTGAAAAACAAGAGATACATAAGTGCAAGAATTATCAAATACTCTCTTGTTTTTCTCTTCCCAAATCAAGTAGATCAAAATACCAAGGGAAACTTTACACATTCTGCCAACAAAATTGTTTTTACCAAAAAGAAAGCCACGGATTACACTATTAATGGTTGACATGCTCCTCTGCAAATGAAGCCATGATTTTGCCATCCTCTAAAGTAGAGAAGTCCAAGGACAGCTGGAAATAAATGATTATGGGTCTCTTTATAAAGTCGACAAAAAACACACAAAAGGTTAATATCCAGGAACCGAAGCCTATCACGAGTGCAAAGCTTCCCCTTAACCGCTAGCCACAAAATGAAATTATACTTGGGCAAAGACCAAGTTTCCCAAACCACTTTAGCCCAAGGGATAAGATCATATTTGAAACGCAAGAAATCATAGGATTGAGCAGTAAAAGGAAGTTCTCCATTGCTCCAAGTAGTCATCAGTGCAATAGCTTGGTGCTGGCCACCACAGTCTACAACAAGCTGGTCCTTAAGAGAGGTAATAGACTTCCATATTGGCGAAGAGGTTCGTAAAGATAAAGCATCTCAAATAAAGACACTAGGAAGGTAATAATGATGAATCCATTGTATCCAGATAGAATCAGTTTTGAGATGGATGTTTCACAGCTGCTTAGCAAAGAAACATTTATTGCGAGCTTTGATATCGAACAAACCCAAGCCCCCTTCTTTCTTGGGCTCTAAGCAACTAGGGCAGATTTACTCTTCAAAATATCACTAGTCCATATAAAATTTCTACAGATGCAGACAATCTACTTGATAACTATGTTCGGCAAGGGAAAAATGCTTAGCCAAAAGTGCACCATGCCGAAAAGAACAATCTGCTTGATAACTATGTAGTATGATTATTGATAGTGGAAGTTGTGCTAATGTTGCTAGTACTATACTTGTTAAGTTATGGTGATTAAACAAGTTATGATTTCTTTTTTAATTAGAAAGTATAAGGATGAGGTTTTGTGTGATATGGTTCCTATGCATGCTAGTCATTTGTTGTTAGGGAGACCTTGATGATTTGATAGGAAGGCCAAGCATGATAGATTTAAAAATAGATATTTACTTGAGAAAGATGGAATGACATACACACTTGCACCATTGTCTCCTGGACAAGTTTTTAAAGACCAATTAAATTTGAAAAAGAAAAGTGAAGTTGAAATGGTAATACAACAATGTGAGGTCGTGGTTACCATACAAAAATATATACAAAAACAGTTAGTAAAACATGCTTATCTAAATTTATTATTAGCTACCATTTTCATACAATGTTATTGAAGGTAAAAGCTGGTAAAAAGAGAGTTTTGAAGGCTTAAAAAAACCAATGAGAGCTGAAAAGAGAAATAAAAACCGAGGTAACAAAAAAACCATGTGAGGTTGTTAGTTTAAAAAGTGAAAATAAAGTGAGCTTTAATAAAAGAATAAGAGAGGAGAGAAAAGACTCTAATTCAACTAAGGGTGAAAAAAAGTTAATTGAAGTCAAGAGTGGAAAGAACAAAATAAGGATGAAAAAAGAAAAGAGTATATAAAATATAGGTAAACACTCAAAAGTGCTTCTTTTTCTAACATGCTTATTATTTTACTTGTGTATAAGGAGATATATTTTAACACTAACAATCTTGATTCTTTTATTCCTAGTGTTGTTATATCTTTTTTACAGGATTTTAAAGATGATATATATAGGACAATCAAATTCGGATCTGAGCTTAATTTGTTCTGTAGTGCAACTTTATGGTAACAAACATAATTTCTTATCTAACTATTAGATCAAGCTAAAAGTTTGCTAGAAGTTTGCAGAGATCTTTGTTTATCTTGGATGAGAATTTTAGGCCAATCAAAGTTTGTTAAATGTTTCTAATAAAGGGTCAAAGTTGTTGTCCAAATTCTACTATATATATTTCTTGATGAGATCCATAGCGGTTTGCTATTGATAAAAGATGTCATCAACAATTATATATATATATATATATATATATATATATATATATATATATATCTTATCCCTAGACTTGATGATATTCTTAATGAGTTGCATGGATCTTGTATGTTTAGTAAGATTGATT
>Ga0325401_1000922_pt1 | contig 23419 bp, 24 predicted proteins | sample PopdelMetagenome_FD_205666 | JGI IMG/M metagenome (GOLD analysis project Ga0325401, IMG submission 205666) | Populus deltoides microbial communities from Bellville, Georgia, United States - Xylem-PdKOR-R2 | ecosystem: Host-associated > Plants > Phyllosphere > Stem > Wood/Secondary xylem | place... | reverse complement strand
TATATATATATATATTAATTGAGTAAATCCATTGATAGTTCCCCCCTCTCATCATGCAGTCAGCTTGACAACAACAAATTTATTGGCTCTGGGATTCCAGATACCTATGGCAACCTTTCCAAATTAGCAAAATTGTAAGTTCTATATAACCAGCTGTGCCTTCATTAACACAGTTTTAAATTATGCAGAGAAGGAAAGTGCATGCTCTTAATCAGCACTCTCTATCTCGAGATTTTAATAGACAAACTGATGTTTAAATCCAGTCTCTAATGATGGTGAATTATTAAGTTCTTCCTTGCAAAATCACATTCCACTTCTGGAGTCGGGAGGCTTCAAGTGTTTCGCCATTGTGTTAGCTGATAATTTTACTCTTTCGTTTCCTAATCTTCTTCGACGAGGTAGAAGTCTCAGAAATTGCAGCTTACAAGGAAGCATACCGGGCCTTAGCAGCATACAAAACCTTTTATATCTGTAAGTGGTATCTGAATTTCATACTACAACACAACTGTTGCCTTTCAATTAATGTTATCGGGCTCTTGTTGCAGGGATCTAAGCAAGAATGAGCTCAATGGACCCTTGCCACCAACACTCTTTGATAACATAACCACTATGTAAGTAAACCAAAGTATACTGGTAGGTTTTTCAGTTCAAAAAGGGAGATAAAACTAGTAATTCTTGACTGTACAGATTTCTATCAGTGAGATTTGATCTTCTATTGATTGAAGTATTTGCAAAACAATGCTACAAGGAGAACTCATTCAAATTTCAAAACCTGTTGATAACCTAATTAGTTTTTCTTTAAGGTATTCCTGTAGTTGAAACTTATTCTTGTTTGATGCAGTGATCTGTCAGATAACCATCTTAATGGATCTATACCAAGAAGTTTCTCAAATCTTCCTTCTCTGCAGAGACTGTGAGACTCTATCTACATATCTTTCTTTTGCACTAAGGAATTAGTAGTTTATAGTAGAATCTTCAGAGCATCATTTTCAAGATGCTTTTAATATCTCAATTAGATGAGTGTACTTTTTGATGAGGTCTCCAATTAACTCACGAGCAATGTTATGTGTTGAATAATCAGTTAATCTCTTGATTCTAGCAATCTGATCCATTCTCCACAGTTAAGGTGGATGGTGACTGGTATTTGCAAAAGGTTATTTTTGGCAAGATTTGGGAACTTTTAGATTCTTAAATAAGTATTTTTTTAGAGAGAGAAAAATGATATTTTAGAGAGAGAGAGAAATAATATTTTAGAAAGAGAAACCCTGAAAATATATCTTAGACTAAGTTAATCCTATTTTTGGTAAGTTTAGGGCTATTGTCCTGGAGTGATGTCGTGTCAATCCTACCTTTGAAGAGTTTTACGAGTGCACTAGGAAAATCATATCAATTCCTTCCAAGGTAAATTGTACAATTACACTTGGGAGATTAAGTCAATTTTTTCCAAGGTAAATTATGCAATCGCAATAGAGAGACTGAATTAATCTCATCCTTAGAAGGTTGATGAGAGGTCCTTAGACGTGACCTAAAGAAAATGAAAACATCATTACTTTAAATAAGTTATTTCATATATAAAAAACTTATATTCTTAGTCAATCGATGACTTGGATATCCATTCTTTATTGAGATCATGGCCTCAGTTCTATAGGTGAGGAGAAAATAGAGTTTCTCCGGTAGAAGTTTTCTAGGTAGTTGACTCACTTTTCCTTTGATAGTTGCCAAAGAAACTTCACATATTTTACGGTTTGAACCAACATTTCATTTTGTACTTGTTGAAAGCTTTTAGGTTCCAATGAAATTCATGAAGTTGACAAAAAGTGTAGCTTAAATTTGTTTGTCTCACCAAGTCCTCGGGTAAATACAGGAAAATACAGGAAATCATGTTCTAACTTAGAGCAATAAAAATGTTGTCTAGCCTTCTGACTCTTTTACAAACAGTGTTCATCAACTATTCGTAGTATATCATGCCTTCCAAGGTGATTTGGAACATTATTGGTCATTAAAGTAGTCTTTCCTGCTACAGGAGCTTTATTGGTACCATCAACAAGATCATAAGAATGCACGTCATCCCTCTAGTTGAGTGATGTTATTGCCCTACAGAGCTTCTCTTGATTGGTATATTAGTGCTCAATAAGGAGTCGGACTTAATTGAGAAGTTGTTAATGCTTTGATAGAGTAGTTATGTCAGTAGCTATAGGAGATCTATGATACGTTCCATCTTAGACATATCATGATCGTTTATAATTGATAGTGATTAGGGATGTCAAAATCCAGTTATGAGAGAACAATTGATAGCTTTTTGATTAGTTTTCCATAGATGGTGCCAATGATAAGGTACTAAAAAAGTCCAAGTAGCTTAAGAGCGAAGCTTAGGGATAACCGATTAATATCTTATTTCTAGCAATCTGATCTATTCTCCCTGGACAAGGTGGGTGGTGCTTAGTAAGCCAGGGTGACTAATGGCTGGTACCTACAAAAGTCCCCTTCGGTAGATTTAGGGACTCTCAAATCCTTAAGTAAGTGTCTTTTTAGAAAGAAAGTGTAATGATGTTTTAGAAAGAGATACTCTGAATATATATATATATATATATATATATATATATATATATATATATATATATATATATAATGGAGATTGTGAACCTGAAACTCGAAGGATTCATAGAGTGTTTATAGCTCGTGAGTCTTGTTCTTTTGTAGAGACAAGAAACATGAATGTAATTTCCTTCTGATGGTATCAATAAAAAATAAATATCTCTTACACATCATAAATTAAGGATAAATATCCCTTGCACATCATAAATAAAGGATAGATATACACATCATTAATATTGATGGAAAAATTATAGGTTCTTAAAAGACTTTTATATATCTAGATGTGTTGAGAGATGAATATCTTTAACCTTAATATTTTATGTTAAGGATCACAAGAATAAACAAGCAAAGTCTTGTGGCCTAATATAGGGTTTAGAAAGATCATTAGTTCTATATCTATTTAGGCTTGGCATGATACCGAGTCCAAAAATATTAGATCTGGTAACTCACCAAACCCACGTGGCTGAGTTTAAGGATATTGGATCTAGCAGCTCATCAAATCAACATGAACTTAACTTAGCACGTGGCTAAACTCAAAAATATTGTGTCTAATAGCTCACCAGACTCATGTGTATTTGAGTTCAGCACGTAGTTGAACCCAATAATATTGAATAAAATGTGGATTATTACCCTGTTTTTGGTTTTTTAAACGTGGACTCCAGCAAAAATCACATATATAAAACATCCTAATCCATCACTTTCAGATGTCATGTCCATTAAACATCCTATTTTCAATGTTCCTATATTAGAGGTCTCTCGAAAATAATCTGTTGTTCGGTAATGTATCAGCTAACATGTGGCAGAACATGTCGTCCACTAAAAGTGCCGGCCTTACACTGTAAGAACTTAAAGAAGAAATTAAATGAAATCAGTAACTTTCAGCATGAACTCTTATATTAAAGACTCTTCAAACTGCAAAATACTGCTAACTTCTGCTTCTGTGCATATGAAAAATGCAGTGATCTCAGGAACAATTCGCTTTCAAGCATTTTAGGAGAAGTGAATCTGCCAGAAAATGTCACCCTGAGGTAGTGTTTTCGTAGAGTAATTGATACAATATTTTCTCTTCATGCTCATCCAGGCTTTGGACACAGCCTCAAATAGAAAAGCAAGGATTCAAATACAAACCTCCTCCTGATTTTCAAATGCCACAATAACGTTAATGAAATTACTACAGATGAAAAATGAGATCAATACTTTAGCATACAATGTTTTTGGTTTTATACCCGTCAACTAGATTCTCATTATCTTAGTGCTTTTATTCAGGCTTGGAGGCAATCCTATCTGCCATGATGCTAACATACCAAACATTACCCAGTTCTGTGAACCTGAAGCTGGAGGAGATAAGACTCCTGAAAGGCTAACAAATTCAAAAGTTTCATGTTATGTTCAATCATGTCCAACAGATGACTTCTTTGAATATGTTGCATCATCTCCTGTGCATTGCTTTTGTGCAGCCCCTCTCAGAATTGGATACCGTCTTAAGAGCCCTAGCTTCTCTTATTTCACACCACATGTTAATCAATTCGAGAAGTACGTAACGCGTTCTCTTAACATGAACTCGTACCAGTTGTCCATTGATTCCTTTTTCTGGGAAGAAGGACCTCGTCTAAGGATGTATTTGAAGCTCTTTCCTCCAGTTAATAATGTTCATTCAACAATGTACAATGCGACAGAGGTTCAACGAATAAGAGATATATTTGCATCATGGCAATTTCCTCCAAATGACTTCTTTGGACCATATGAGCTTCTCAACTTCACCCTACTGGGACCTTATGGACAGAGTATGTACTGTTGCTACTTCTTTCAGGCTAAAATGAAATTCCAAATCCTTAGCTAAATGATGTTGAATTAACCTTTATGCCCTTATGTGTAACTAACATGAGTCTGTGTCTTCTATGAGAACAGCATAGGTATTTGAGATCACATAAATAAGTTACCAAAATCATCATGTCTTAGCTTTACAATCATTCCTATTCTGCAAAATAAGCAACTCCCAAGCCTGAAGATTTTCCGTTAGCGTTGAAGTTACAATTTTAACTAGGAATTCAGTGCCCCTGCTAACAATCCTGGAAGGATGAGTTCAGTTGTATTAAATAGCTCTTAAGATCTTTATAGAGTGAAAATGTTTTCTCTCTCAATACTTTCATAATGGTATGGATGTTCATGGTGCTATACAACATTTTCTGAATTACAGTTCATCATGTCTATGAATCTCTTAAACATAGACTGCAGGTTCAGCATTCTCTAATTCACTGATGGGTGTGTACTGTATGCCCCATTATTTTTTTCTCCAACAGTGAATGTTGAGTCCCATAAAGAAGGTATCAGTAAGGGTGTTTGGGCAGCCATAATACTAGCTGCTATTGTCTGTGCTGTTGTAATAATTTCAGCAATCACAGTTATGATTATTGTAAGAAATGCCAGATACAGTCAGAGGCTTCCAAGAAACGATTTATGTAAGTCTGTCATTGTGACTAATAAGTATTTGTTTCTTCTAATACTATCATATTTGGCTGTACCTGAAGAAGGTACATGAGACTATTTTGTTTATTTGCAGCCTTAACAGTACAGATGAAAATTGATGGAGTGGAGAGCTTCACTTTCAAAGAAATAGTCTTGGCTACCGATAACTTCAACAGCTCGACACAAATTGGTCAAGGAGGTTATGGAAAGGTTTATAGAGGTGTTTTACCAGACAAAACAGTGGTAGCTATAAAGCGAGCCGAAGAAGGATCCTTACAAGGCGAAAAGGAATTTTTGACGGAGATCAAGTTGTTGTCAAGGTTACATCACCGAAATCTAGTTTCGTTGACTGGATATTGTGTTGAAAGAGGGGAGCAGGTAATATTTTTAGGTGGTGGATGTCATTTTATATAATTTTTGCTGGCATGTACTTTTTTCTATCCCATTTGTTCTGGAAAGTCAAATGAGAAGGGAATATACGCGGTGTCCCTGGCAAGGGGGCGGGGGGCGTAGGAACTTGTTTGTTCAGAAATGCAGGTATGCATAAGCATCCTGAAAGCACAGTAGGTTCCTGGAAAGGACCTGTTGCTTTTGTTTAGCATGGCTTAGGTTCTTGCCATCGAATTTCTCCAGGGAAATATCATCAGCTCATTCAGAATGTGAATTGAGATTGGGATTAAATTTCATTAATTTGTTTTGAATCTCCAGGAGGCTTTCTTTCTCAACTAAGTTCTTCATTTCATTTTCTGCTTATTGCGTACCAATCGAGTTTTGTTCGGCCATCTTACAGAGTGGTTTTGTAAATCCTTTTTCTAAGAAATTAAATGGATTTGATATGTTTTTGCATCTTTATTTGCAAAGTTTGATTGGTTACTTGTTGAATCAGCCTGCTTGTGCTCTTTGTTTATGCACAGATGCTAGTATACGAGTTCATGCCGAATGGTACCTTGAGGGACTGGCTGTCTGGTATAAAACTCTGCTAAATCTTTTTATCAGTTATCTACTTCATATCTCCATGATACTCTCCTAGAGTGTTTATAATATTCTTAAGAACCTTTAGGTCTTATAATCACATGTCGTTAAATTCTGGAATGAATATAGGTTCAGAGTTGGCTAAAGGTGTGGTTTAACTGTTACAGAGGGCTAAAATCGGATGGAAATAATGTTACAGTATTAGATCTAGACAATTCTCTACTTCATTTTCAACACCATAGACTATTGTAATTCCCCACTTACTATCTACACATTATCTTTTATTTAGAACATTAACCTTTTAAAGTGTTGGGAGTCTCAAAATTGATAGCTGCTGTTGCATGTGGCTAAAGACAAGGAGAAGTTCAGCTTTGGAACAAGGTTAAGCATTGCTTTGGGTTCAGCAAAGGGAATCCTTTACCTACATACCGAAGCAGACCCTCCAGTATTCCACCGAGATATTAAGGCTAGCAACATACTTTTGGACTCTAAGCTTACTGCTAAGGTTGCCGACTTTGGACTCTCACTTCTGGCTCCTGTCATGGATGATGATGGATATCAGCCTAATCATGTATCTACAGTTGTGAAGGGAACTCCAGTAAGTTTGACTCCATTACGAAAAGAACTGTGTAGCAAGGATGCTTTGTTACATGGTGAATATGGAATTTCTGTCAAAAAAGATCATATTTGTTTGCTGAATGGTTTTCTGATCATAATGCTTTAAATTCCTTTCAAATAGTTTGTAAGATGTATTCCAAAGAACCCAAAGAATTAAAACTTAGACAGTACAGATTGCAGCAAAGCAATTTCCGATTTGGAGTCTCTTCTGATTGTTTTGGACTTTTCTGTTCTGCCATCATTATAGGGCATTTACCTGTAATGGCCTGTATCATTTTAGTACTAAAACTCTTGGATTTTGTTATTGAATATGCAGGGATACCTTGATCCAGAATATTTTTTGACCCGCCAGTTGACAGACAAGAGTGATGTCTACAGCCTTGGAGTTGTATTTCTGGAGCTCTTGACAGGAATGCAGCCAATATATCGTGGAAAAAACATAGTCCGTGAGGTATTGTATGTGATACACATTGATCTTTCGGAGACCTTGAGTTCTCTTCTACTCACGCTGCATTCAAATATTGATCAAATAACTTTTTATTTAACACAAGGATAAAAAAAATAAAATTGGTTTCAGGTAAATATTGCTTGTGAGTCAGATAAGATGTTCTCGATCATAGACAGAAGAATGGGTTCCTATCCATCTAAATGCATCGAGAGATTTGTAGCTTTGGCACTCAGGTGTTGCCATGATAAGCAAGACAAGCGGCCATCAATGCTGGAAGTGGTCAGGGAACTTGAAATCATTCTCAGAATCTTGCCAGAAACAGAAACTACTGAAATAGATTCTGCTTATTCCAGGAAGACCACACCCACATTTTCTGGCACGTCAGCATCTTCATCTTCATTCTGCACAAACAGGGATATATCCAACTCTTCCAGTCACTTGGGAAGTGATCTTAGCAGTGGTGTCATTCCATTCATACCGCCTCGTTGATATCAAAATTAGATGACCTTTGTACTCATTTCTCTTCCCCTCAAATTGTGCATGAAGTTTACAGGGAAGTGGATGAAGGAACCATTGATGAGGCAGAAAGCATCATGTTCATAGAGTTAAAGGAATTATGAAGGCTGGTTCAGTACTCCAGCAAGGAATATTCATGTATTTATAAGGATATTTACATGTTTGTATTTACAGATAAGATAAGAGCTGTAAAATACAAAGAATCAAAGATTCTAGTTATCAGATTGAACAAACTAGTTATCAGATATTGAACAAACAACTGGATAAGAAAAGTAATATGTCATTCCCATAATTTCTATTTTTCCTAGCGCTTGTATATATCTTGTCTAACACCCCCCCGACTCCCCGAGAGTTGATGGGGAGAGATCGAAGCATCAACTTGTCTCGATGTAGGAAGAATCGTGAAGAAGAAAGGCCCTTGGTGAAGATGTCTGATGGTTGATCATAAGTTGAAATATAATGAGCTTGTAAATCTTTGTTCAGAATCTTCTCACGTATGAAGTGATAATCGACTTCGATGTATTTTGTCCTAGCATGAAACAAACACAGGATTTAAGGATAAAGCTAGAGCTCCAATGTTTTCAACCCAGAGACAAGGAGCTGAGGTGAGTGGAACCTGAAGTTCACAAAAGAGCATACGTAGCCAATAAAGTTCAGCTACAGTGAGTGTCATAGAGTGGTATCCAGCCTCAGCACTCGACTTGGCCACGACAGGTTGCTTCTTAGCTTCCTATGAAATGAGGCAGGGTCCAAGATAGATGGCATATCCAGTTGTGGATTTTCGATCATAAGGACTACCGGCCCAATTGGAGTCACAGAAGCTATTTAGTTGCAGAGAACCCTTGGTGAATTGTAGACCAAACGTAAGATTGCCCTATAGGTACCTTAAAATATGTTTAGTAGCAGTTAGGTGCACTGTTGTTGGACAATGCAGGAATTGGCAAAACTGGTTGACACTATAGAAGATGTCAGGTCTTGTGAGGGTGAGATTTTGCAAAGCTCCTACCACTGAGCGATATTTTGTCGAGTCAGAAAGGGGGCCACCTGAAAACTTTGATAGCTTCCCACCAAAACTGCAAGGAGTGGACAAGGGTTTGGCACCCACCATCTTAGTTCGATGAAGTAAATCAGTCACATATTTTCCTTGATGAAGATGAAGACCATCAGTAGTTCTTGTGACTTGAATACCCAAGAAGAATGAGAGTGGACCAAGATCTTTGACTGCAAATTCATTGCTCAGGGTAGAAATAATCAGAGAAATAGCATGAGAAGAGTTAATTATGACAATGATATCTTCCACACATATAAGCACATGAATGCATATATTATTATGATTATAAAAGGAATAACAAGGTGTCCACATTAGAACCAGCAAAACCAAGCTCCAACAATGCTTGTGAAATGCGCATAAACCAAGATCTAGGGGCTTGTTTTAAGCCATATAAGGATTTCTGCATCTTACAGACATAATCAAGATGGTGTTGGTCTTTAAAGCCCTTAGGTTGCTCCATAAATACCTCCTTTTCAAGAAATCCATGAAGGAATGCATTTGAGATGTCTAGTTGATGAATAGACAACTGTGGTGGACAGCAAGAGCTAAAACAAGTCTAATAATTGTTGGTTTGATAAGAGGGCTAAAAGTCTCATGAAAGTCACTGTCATTTTCTTGATCAAAACCTTTAGCCACTTTGTACTTGTGAATAGAACCGTCAGATTTTTGTTCAATCTTTAATTCCCATTTGTTCTTAACCACTTTCTTGGATGCAGGACGTGGTATAAAATCCAAGTTTTATTACGTAAGAGAGCATCGAATTCAGCTTGCATAGCATCACACCAATTGTTATCCTCTACTTCTTGAGAGTAGTTTGTGGGTTCGGAGGGAATGGTAATTGCGGGCAAAGCTTGGAGAGGATGCTTAGTAGAGTAGAACAAACGATGGTCTGGAAACTGCTTTGGTTTTAATGAGTTGATTTGGGACCTAGTGACCATACAGGAAGGCAAGGAGGGAGTAGATTCTATGGGGACAATGATATGAGAAAGAATTAAACTGGAAGGCCTAGACGAGGTAGGGGATGGGGGTGCGGGAGATAGTGAAGGAAATGGAGAATCAGGTGTGGTGTGGTCTATTTCAGGGGAAGGATGTTGTGCAAGATAAGGTGTATATGAAGGAATTGAAAGATTAATTGAAGAACTAGAATTTTAGAGAGCAAACATGAAGTAGTCGGAGGATCAACACTAGGAGGAACAACCTCTGCAGACCGAGCAAGCAGGGAGGAGTCATCAAAATTCAGTTCATCAAACACCACATGACGTGAGATGTATACACAGTTGGTGTGAGGATCCAAGCAACGGTAACCCTTTTGTTTAGCACCATATGGCTGTTGTTACAGAGATAAGTGGTCAAGATCATCTGTGATGTGGACATTTGATTGGGCTGTTAATGCTGCAAGTTGAGATGGAGGATGACGCCCTTGGTAAGAAAAATGCATCCTGTTATAGCAGTCGAGTGCTTGGTGATTTGTTTTGCCATAAATTTGGCAGGGCTGTCGAGGTCTGTAGAAGAGTCTTTTGAGATGGGAGATGCGGGAGGGAGAGGGAGGTGCAAAGCGATTAGCCAAGGTGGTCCATAATTGGCGAGAAGAAGTTAGTCCATAAATAGTGGACAAAACTTTCTCAGATAATGTGGCATTTGTCCATACTGAGGATAAATTGATCCTTTTTTCTGCCATAACAGATAGGCATGGCTGAGATCAGATGTAGTCTTCCCAGTATCATCAACAATAAACTGAGGAGGACGGGGGGTGGAGCCATCAACAATGCTTAAGAGATCATAGCTACACCACTATCTGTGTTCTTTTATAGTCTGCAGCAGCAGCAGCCCATCATTGCTTGTTTCATTTGTTAGCGTGTATAATCTATGTTCTCTTGATGAATTTGCAAAGTGCTTCATTAGCTCCAAATTTGATGCAAGCAGACAATAGGAGGGTTGTGCGCCACTCCCTCTTTTTGTACATTGCCGGCAAAATCATAGCTCCATTGATCTGCGAAGTGTACTGACAGAAAAGAGCTCGATACAACTCAGTATCAGTCTAACCATGGCCTCCCTTTCTTTCTTGGCAACACTCACTGGATTGGACCTATGCGTTTAAGAAAGAGCTTCTGTTTCTTGTAGGCCTCCGATATCGTTTGGGCTTGCCTCAAAAACATCAAAATGTGGGTTTAGGTAAAAATCAATAAAAAAAATATTAAAAATATTAATTTAAAACTTTAAAAAAAAAATTAAAAGTATGGTACGACCTATACTACCAAACTCCACCTCTAATACATATAACCTTGATCGATTAATCAATCAATTTCAGAAGCAAGCAATAATTGTGGTTGGAATATTATCACCTTCACTATTATTTAACATTGAAGAAAGTTGACTTTTTGTATTTTCTTCAAAAAAACGGAAATTGAAAGTTTGACTATCGCGGCACGTGCAAAGAACAACTATTACTCTTTCAGTTTTTCCTGTGGCGTCTGAAGGTAGAAATGCCACCACGTTACCATGTTCGAAAGCGTGTCGGGGGAGATTTTAATGCCATGTTCGGTCCCTGTATTTTTCATTTTCTTCTAATGTGGTCCATGTATTTGTTTTTTTTCTTATTACGATTCTTCCACCTCATCATTTAATGACCTCTGTATGACTTTTTTTTTCTTAAATTAGTCCTTGTAGGTTTATACTTCAAGCTTTGTTAGTCATTGATTATTAAAAAACAATTCTATTTTCAGTTAATAATTTATTAAATAAACTCTTGAGAATATTTTCTTTCTCGATCTCTTTTTGAGATGACTTGCAAGGATAATATTGAGAAAAAAAAGGCATGCAGTGACCAAATTATGAGAGTAAAAAGAATACAAATACCAAATACACAACTAACCCTCTACTTTTAGGCCTTTCTCTTTTTCCAAGTTCTTAAAGGTAGGTAGGAATGCCTAGAAAAGTCCACGGCTGTCGCTGGGGAAGCCCCCCACCATGTTTTATTCATATCTACTTCCACTAAAGTTTGAGAAGGTATGCGTAACAAATTGCAAATAATAATAATAACAAGATATATTTTTTTTTGGCACTTCAAATTTATTGCATGTGATTTATTTCTTCAACAAGAGTCATTTTTCTTGAAATTGTTGATAACAAGACAACAAACAGTCCACTGGTTATCATTAAAGAACATGGTAGCGAGAAGTGCAAACTGTGTTGAAGTTACACGTTGTCACTGTTTTGCATTTCATCCGCATATAGTTCTTGGTAATAATTGAGAGAAACAGGGTAATTAGTAAAAAAAAATGAATATCTTTAGACTTTCTCTCTTGTAATCTTGCCTGGCTGCTAGAATGGATGGAGCAACCATGACGACAATGCCATCTCACATATATATCGTTTTCTATTGCTCAAACTAGATTCCATTTATTATCATTCGTGCCCCCATCAACAAGACTTCCGCTATATTTTTATTCCTGCCCACCAAGCTTTACTTGCTTCTGTTGCAGAAGTCTACAACTTTTGATTCTGTGGTCTCAAGGATTCATAGCTTATCGTATAGTTTGGATGTTAAAAGCAATCCCTCTATAGTTTGGTCAGATTTGACTCGTTTCCAGTAAGCATCTTCTTTTATCTTCCTTTCCTTTTGTTTTCGTTGAAAATTGTGGATTTTTTAGACTTTTACTGCCGGGCGCCTGTTTCATTGTTAGTTACCGGAATTATGGGGTTTGACTATCTTCCTTGTTTGGTAAGCTGGATATTTTGGGGACATTAAATCTGCAAGCTTGGTTTGGACTTTTTTCCCCTTTCCCTGATATGCTTTTTTTGAGTGAAAAGATTGTATCTTGTTGCTTATTTTCTTTTGAGTTTGAAGGGATTGCTGGAAATGAATATGCAAAATGTTTAGTTATTTTGTTTGGTTCTTACTTAGGGCATGAAGATGTTGCAGCTGAGAACTTGGGGGTGGTGTGTTTTTCTCCTGTCATATTTTTACTTGCTGCTCCTTACAGTTGCTCAAGTTACAAATCCCTCAGAAGGTGAATTTTATCATTTTTCCCCCGCAAATTCTCAACTTGACTTACATGAATGTTATCATGATTGCGTTGACAAAATGATCCTGCGAAACGTGTTCTTTGAGGCTTCTAAAATGGGTAGAAATATGTGTGCTTAAACTATATAATTAAGTTGTCTATTTGGAGAATAAGAAAACAAAATTAGACAAGGAAAATTCAGCAAGTTGTTTTCAAGAAAAAATTGCACCTCCTATTTTAATATGCTATTGTGATGCCCAAAATTCTTGGTAAAGCTAGGCAGTGTTGTTGCCTACTGCTCTGCTCTAATTATCAATATTGTGCATTTTTGCAGTCAATGCATTGCTAGCAGTCAAGAACAATTTGATTGATCCTATGAAGCAACTCAGTAATTGGAACAAGGGAGATCCATGTACCGCCAATTGGACTGGTGTTTTTTGTTATGATGCAACTGGGACTGATGGATACTTGCATGTCCGAGAACTGTATGTTCTATGCATTTTCTTATTGTTGTTCTTTTTTACCCTTCGTGTTTTGATGAATGAAGTCAGAGGATTTCTTTATGTAAAGAATGTAATGAGTGATACAATCATAACTCTGGCTATGAAACACTTACCATTTGTCAATTTTGATGCAGTCAGCTTCTTAATTTGAATCTTTCTGGAAATTTAGCACCTGAGCTAGGCCAACTTTCTCAACTGGCAATATTGTGAGTTGCAATATCTAGTAACCATATTTCTGGAGAATTTACTTTTCAGTATCTGAACATGTCTTGCTAATCCGCTTCTGGTGATTCTAAGTCCCCTTTCTGTTGTGATTACAAGGGATTTCATGTGGAATGAATTGACTGGCAGCATACCAAGAGAGATAGGAAATCTTTCATCTTTGAAACTCTTGTAAGTTGGTTTCAAGTTATTTCATTTTTTCAGTGGGTTGTTGTCCTTCTTCTGTCATGGTTATAAAAATGGATATCTTAAAAATGAATCTACACCGGTATATGCTTGGAATTAGTTTAACCTCCTGTAATGTATTATTATCTACGCAGACTGTTGAATGGAAACAAATTATCAGGATCTTTACCTGATGAGCTTGGCTATTTATCGAAATTAATTAGACTCCAAGTGGATCAGAACAATATTTCAGGACGAATACCAAAATCATTTGCTTACATGAGCAGTATTAGACATTTGTAAGTGTATCTTCAAGCTAAATCCTTCTTTGAGTTGCGAAGAGATTAGCTTTTGTCCGCATATATCATTGACTTGCATGTGATACTTGCAGCCACATGAACAACAACTCAATCAGTGGTCAAATTCCACCCGAGCTTTCCAAACTATCAACTCTTGTTCACTTGTGAGTTTTACTACAATGGTTTCCTTTTTGTTCTAATGTCTACTTATTTTTATGATCCATGTGAAATTTTTCCCTTGATTGAGAACATGTGAAACAATCTCTTCAGGCTTTTGGATAATAATAACTTATCTGGGTATCTTCCACCAGAATTATCAAAGTTCCCAGAGATGCGGATAATGTACGTGCTTCTATCATGTTGTCTAGAATGTTACTTGAATCATTATCACATTCAATCATTTCTGTTATTGTGTGATTTTTTTCTTTTATGTACATGCATTCTATTAGATTTGCTTATTAGTAGCGGTATTGATTGTAGTAAGAATTCAGTAAAGCTGCAGGGTGCTTAAATGAGATGAGGCACGATGCATGTTCGTGTGCTTGTGTGTTTGTCTGTGTCTGTTCATATGTTACTTAAAGTAAATTTTGTTGACAGTTCGTTTGTTGTCCTCCTTGCAGTCAACTTGACAACAACAACTTTAACGGATCTGGAATTCCAGCTTCTTATGGCAGCCTTTCCAGATTAGTAAAATTGTAAGTCTAAATAAAACATGTCAGGCTTCAAAGCTATTTTGCGTTTAGAGGAGGAATCTTTACACTGTTTGGACTGTATGGAGTCTTTGACATGAATTCTGATTGTGTAGATTTGCTCCTGGATAGCTGGTTTAAAAAATTTATTTATTTTCATATTCATCAACTTGTGTTTCACTTATAGGACATGCTCAAGGGCTTTTCTTTTGTGTTTATATAAACACGAATCAAATGAGAAACTTGTTCTGCATAAATATACACAAAAAGAAGTGTCGATGATGACCTTTTCTCTTTGTTTTTAATCCTCTTTGACAAGGTAGAAGTCTCAGAAATTGTAGCTTGCAAGGTTCTATACCTGACCTTAGCAGCATACCAAACCTATACTATTTGTAAGTTCTTTCTGCATTTGTTAGTATTCTCATTCCACCAATGCCACTGAACTTGAATTTCATATCTATTTTTCCATTACATGCACTTATGGTACCTGCATATCTAATTTGGCTTGCAGGGATCTGAGCAAGAACAACCTTAGAGGATCTCTACCACCCAAACTTTCTGATACTATGAGAACTATGTAAGTAAAAACCACGATGAAAAGGAGAAATAGAACTGGCAAATTAGAGGCTGTATAGGTTTGCAGTTGTGATATTCAGTGTTCGTAAAACCATGTTACAAGCCACTTTACAACCACTGGATGAATTAACAAGATTGTGATGAAGGTCTTTCTGTGTTTGAAATTTATTCTTGTCAACTGCAGCGATTTGTCAGAGAACCATCTTAGTGGATCTATACCAGGAAGTTTCTCAGATCTTTCTTTTCTTCAAAGACTGTGAGCTTCTATCTACTTATTCCTTAGCTCTTGAAAAGATCTTAAAAGCATCTTAATGATGTTCTACATGTTGCTCTGAATGTCTCAAATTAGATGCTCTTATTTGCAGGCTATGCACGCTAAATATGATGTTCTAAATGATTGTATACTGCAGGTCACTTGAAAATAATCAGTTGAATGGGTCTGTGCCAGCTAACATTTGGCAGAACATGACCTCCACTAAAAGTGCTAGTTTTACAATGTAAGAATTCAAAAATAAATGCAATTAAAACCATTAATTTTCAGCATTAAAATTAGTATACAAGACTCTCTGCAAACCGTAGAGTATCAGAATAATACTAACTAATTGTTCTGTGCACCCCACAAATGCAGTGATCTCAGGAACAATTCACTCTCAAGCATTTCGGGGGCGTTGAATCCGCCGGACAATGTCACCTTAAGGTAATATTTTTATAAAGTAGTGTGCACCCACCTTTTTATGATCTGCTTCGTAAACACTTGCACCTGATCTCTGGTAGACAATTAGATGTGCGGAGTAGAAATATGTTGTGGCCTTATCGTCCATTGGAAGAAATAGTAAGAGAATTGGAGGAATTTGTCAAATACATGGGTTTAATTAAATTTGTTTGTTAGATGGATATGCATCTTCAATCTCCACCTTGCTATTTGATGATTCCAGCTTATGTTTAAGATCTGTGAAATCAAGGATGAAGCATCCCTCTCCATGCACACAGGTTTTGGATAGAAAGCTTCATATAGAAAATCAAGGGTCCAGTATAGGCCTGCAGATTGATTTACCAATGTTGCTAGCTATGAGGATTAGGAGATAGATCAGAGAATATAAATTACTCAAAATACCAACATGATGGCATTGAGAAATACTCCTTTTTTTTTGTTCTTTTAATTTTATATCTCACAGTCAGATTCTGATCATTTTAGCAGTTTTTGTTTAGGCTTGGAGGCAATCCTATTTGTGAAAATGCAAACATAGCCAACATAATCCAGTTCTGTGGATTTGAAGCTGGAGGAGATAGGACTACTAAGAGGTCAATGAATTCTACGATGACATGTCCTGTTCAAGCATGCCCAGTAGATAATTTCTTTGAATATGTCCCAGCTTCACCTCTACCATGCTTTTGTGCCTCCCCTCTTAGGATTGGATACAGACTTAAGAGCCCTAGTTTCTCTTATTTTGATCCATATGCTTTTCCATTCGAGTTACATGTGACTAGTGCTCTTAAACTGAATCCATATCAATTGTCAATCGATTCCTATTTCTGGGAAGAAGGCCCTCGTTTAAGAATGCATCTGAAGATATTTCCTCCAGCTAATAATGTGCACTCAAGCACATTTAATGTATCCGAGGTTGGACGAATAAGAGGTGCATTTACATCGTGGCACTTTCCTGGTGATGACTTATTCGGACCATATGAACTTCTCAACTTCACTCTAGTGGGACCTTATGCAGCGAGTATGTGTTCCAAATTCCTACTTCTTTTTAGACTGAAGTTAACTTTGTTAATTCTTCAGAAGATGATGCCGAATCAGATTATGTGCACTGTATGTCTGCCGAACATCGGTATTTGCATTGTTTGTGCTCCGAGAATTGGTATTTGAGATCACAGAAACAAGTTAGAGAGCTTGATTTATTGCTTTCCTCAAATAACTACAAGTACCAGAAACATAATTGGCTTCTTTTCATATTACTTTCTTTGCAAAATAAGCATGTCTTTTTTTACAAGTGAATTAGAATGTCTTCAGCCTGAAACTTTTTAGTTATATTTGAAGTTGCATGTCACAGCATCTCAGAATCTTTCACATCTTTTGCGAAGTAGAGTTGTTTCCCCGTTGATAATTCCATTTTGTTCAAATTATTTTGATGACTTTTATATTGTTGCTTGAAACTTGTGCATGAAAGCTCAATGATTTAAGGGCCAACCTATCCAAATATGACACTTTTGCAATTCAAAATTGTAAAGTTTCTGAAGTGAAGTTCCACTGCAGCTATATGCCCAACTATGGTTCCCATCCATTGGTAGATGCATAGTCTTCTCTCATATACAATATCCATATATGTGAACTCTTTGATCTGGACTGCAGGCAAGGCTATGCCTTGGCAATATGGTCTGTGTGTCTTTTCGCTTTGGAATTTATGTGCTGGATTAATAGCATTAGTTTGCTTCATATCAATATATTTGTTTCTAATGGGTGGCTATATAATAATATGCTTTTCTTTTGCCAACAGTACATTTCGACACAAAAGGGAAGAATATTAGCATAGGAATTTGGGTAGCCGTTATATTAGGTGCTATTGCCTGTACCGTTGCAGTATCTGCAGTTGTCACACTTCTTATTGCTAGAAGATATGCTAGAAAGCATAGAAATTTGTCGAGAAGACATTCATGTAAGTTTCTTAATGTGCTGCTAGAATTGTTTTCAATTAATAATAGTATATGTGGCTATCCCTGGAAAAGGTATCATGGGATTATTTTTGTGGTTTACAGCATCGAAGGCATCGATAAAAATCGATGGTGTGAAAGGCTTCACATTTAAAGAAATGGCCCTGGCTACTGATAACTTTAACTGCTCAACTCAAGTTGGTAGAGGAGGCTATGGAAAGGTTTATAGAGGTGTTCTTTCTGACAACTCAATCGTGGCCATAAAGCGTACTGAAGAAGGATCATTACAAGGCCAAAAAGAATTTTTGACTGAGATTAAATTGTTGTCAAGGTTGCATCACAGAAATCTAGTTTCACTGGTTGGATATTGTGAAGAAAAAGAGGAGCAGGTAAATATTACGGTGCTGAAATTAAATCTTATTTTAGATCATCCTGGTTTGCAACTTTGCAAGTGTTTTCTGATAAATCCTTAAAAGAAGAAAGTAGCAGAGATTCTTGGAAGGGACCTATTGGCTCTGGCCATTTCATTCTTCCCGAGTAATACTTTCAAGATGACATTTTTATTTTTAGCATATTTCAATGAGAAATTTAAAAATAGGCAAGATCTCCTTTTCTGTCCCTTGTTTATTTTGCACAGACCAACAGCATTACCATCTGCGAAGAGTCCACATTGGTCAGACAAAACATCAGGATAGAGATGCTATAAGTTAGATGGGTTATGGTCCTAGTCTAGCAATTGGATGTGCTTCCTTTTCTTAGCCATGCCTTGCTGTAGCATATGAACCGAGTTTTGACCCCACCATCTTCTAGAATTCGATTATGCTAATCCTTGTCCAAGAATGTGAAGTGATCTGATTTTCTTTTAGCATCAAAATTGGGAAACTTGACTTGATTATGTGTAAAAATCCACCTGTTTGTTCTTGGTTCTTGCACAGATGCTGGTGTACGAGTTCATGCCAAATGGTACCTTGCGGGACTGGCTTTCCGGTATGGAAAATTTCTGATTTGATGGCTCTTTAATCTATTCAATGTCTCCATATTATTCTGTACAGAATGTGTACAATAGTCTTACAAACTTTTAGATCATACATATGATCTACCTCTAATCGCTGATTTTGAGTCATAGTTTTGTAGTTGAGCTAATTGTGTTGTCTGCCTGTGTTGAAGGACTAACGATGCACTGTCATATTTCACCAATGGAGTGTAAACTTAAAAAATCCTGTGTAGCACATGAAATAGTTTCCAGTATCATTCTTTTCCAGCTCCATGTTTTAGGATGTTATCAATACACTGTCTGTTACTCTTTGGTTTAAGACATGATATCTTGAACGCTCAAAGTTGATGGTCACTGTGTTAATGCAGATAAGGCCAAGGGAACATTGAACTTTGGTACAAGGTTAAGCATCGCGCTGGGTTCAGCTAAGGGTATCCTTTACCTCCATACTGAAGCACAGCCTCCGGTATTCCACCGGGATATCAAGGCCACTAACATACTATTAGACTCTAAGCTCACTGCTAAAGTTGCTGACTTTGGACTCTCACGTCTCGCTCCTGTCTTGGATGATGAAGGGAATCTGCCTAATCATGTATCAACAGTAGTGAGGGGAACTCCAGTAAGTTTGACTCCATTATATGCCCACTTTCTCTTTTTAACTTATTGAACACGGGAAGAGGATGCAAGGTGTTATGGATGAGAAAAATGTGAATTCTGCGAGGTCTCTAATCCTGATGTTTCACTCGCAAAATTTTATCTTATTCTCTAATCTATATGCCAAGAGAAGTACTTTTAAAGAAGGTGAAGAAATTAACAAAGGCATAACTAGAAGATATCAAAAACCTTTCTGGTATGCCCTGAAGATATCTTTACTGAAAATTCATGTTAGCATGATTAATTGTGGATTGATAACTTCTAGTAAGGAATGTAATTTCCCGTCCAAATATTTAACCACCTGGTTGGCAAAGTTTTTGCCATGTCTAGATGGCCTCAGAAATCTTAAGCTTCGTAACTTGTTTAAGTCCTGTGGATTGGATAAAACTGAGTCGCGCAGATGTTGGAATCCCCTCCAAATCCTTGGATGTAACTTGTTCACCATCACTAGATGCTATGGAGCATCATTGACCTTGTTTGAATAACTCTCTTGATTGTCACCGTGCGTGCAGGGATACCTCGATCCAGAATACTTTTTGACCCACAAGTTGACAGACAAGAGTGATGTGTATAGCCTTGGGATTGTGTTTCTGGAGCTCCTGACTGGTATGCACCCAATATCACATGGCAAAAACATTGTTCGCGAGGTACTTCAATGAGCTCTTAATTCAGAGGCCTTGAGTTCTCTTCTTATATGCATATCAGTCACAACCATGGCCAGCTTTACTTGAACTTTTCAACTATAGCTTATTTTGATAGAATAACTTCTCATTTATGATGCAACAGCAAGAAAGGCTAAGAACCTGGGAATTGAGAAACATCGAAGCTAATACCGATAATATGTACTCCGGTTTCAGGTTAACATGGCTCATCAGTCTGGCATTATGTTCTCTATCATAGACAACAGAATGGGTGCTTATCCATCTGAATGTGTGGAGAGATTTGTGGCGTTGGCACTCAGCTGTTGCCATGACAAGCAAGAAAAGCGGCCGTCAATGCAGGATGTGGTCAGGGAACTGGAAACCATACTCAAAATGATGCCAGAAGCTGATGCCATCTATGCAGAATCCACTTCCACATATTCTGGCAAATCCACTCCCACATATTCCGGCAAGTCAGCATCATCATCTTCATTTTACTCGAGCCAATATCTATACGAAAGTTCCTGTCTTCTGGGAAGTGATCTTAGCAGTGGTGTTGTTCCCACCATCAACCCTCGCTAACATCAAACAAATCGACAATCTGGAGTTTAGTTAGGTGTAAAGTGGGTTTGATGCCCTATCTTATGCAACACAGAGACATTCCTGTATAAAGTGGACAAATACTAGCGGTTATTGCATGAGAGTTGACCCATTTCGCAGTCGATAGAGTTAATTGCGAAAAACTAGTTCATGCTTTTTGTTACTGAAAAATGAATCTTCCATCACGTCTACTTTCATTGAAAAATAATTATTTATTTATTTTACCATTTAAATCAACTAAACTATTATAAAACCTGAGCCAGCCTGGCCAAGTCATTTCTGGCTGACCTAGAGCCTAGTAAATTGAAGAAAAAATAAAAATGATTCAATAGGGTTTAGTTGATTCAAGACAAAACAGGGTCTTCAAGTCATTAATTTTTAAATAAATAAAATAATATCATCGTGAATTTTTATGAAAAGATAAATTTAAATTAACTTCTCGACTCGAGGCTCGCTAGAGTTGGATTTATAACCATGCTATTAAGCTAAAAATATGTTAGAAAACAAGTGGAAAAATTCGAAGATAAAAAAATTGATATTCCAATAATGAAATGCACAGTAACATCAATTTGGATGGGCTGGTTTTATGGTCAACTAAGTTTGCTTTATTTGTATTCATTAAGGGTTAGGTTATGTCTAGGGGTTGGATTATAAGAGATAAAAAAAAAATTAATTTTTTAGTTTTAATATGGATTATATATCTGACTAAAAAAATAGATTTAATTTTAATATTTAAAATCTTGATGACTAAAAAGATGATAGCAATTGGTGGATAAATCCAAGTGAGAATTTAAATCGGATTCAATGATCGAACCTCAAGATGTGTCATGTAAAACTCTAAGAACTCATTCACTTTTATAATCAATTTTATGGCACGGTTCAAAACTTTATAACCAAATCAATTTTTGTAAGAAAACATATTTGCCAAAATAATCCTGAAAAAATTGATTTCAGATTTAATTCGATGTTTTTCTAAAAAAAACAATGTTTAGACATCTTTTCATAAGATAGCAAATGAATCATTCAAGCAATTTTCATGTTGAGGTAACCAAAAAATATTGAACCAAGACATGAAAAATAAAAAAAAAAAAAACTCATGTCCCATGTCTTTTGGACTATATTTTTAGTTGTCTACATAATCGCATTTAGTTCGATTTACTAGTCATTGATTCATAAAAACTCATGTCTTTATGCTAACGAAGTATTATCTAGTATAGTAGGGAAGAAAATTGTACATGAGATTTATGATATTTTGACAAAGTTATCTGAGTCCAAGTCTTTTTATAATAAGATCATTTTAAAAATGAGACTTTATACCCTACGAATGGTAGAAACCATGTTGGTGGCTGACCACATCAACATAATAAGAACTCTATTTTCATAACTCATAGCAAATAGAGGAAAATAAATGTGCAGAGCTTATACTTCAAAGTATTCCTTATTCATATGATCAACTCATTATTAACATGACCAATAACATCTTAACAAACTATCTAGTTTTTAATGATGTTGCAATCACTTTCTTGGAAGAAGTAAATAGGCGTAAAAACAAATGAGACAAAATTAACATTTCACTCCAAGCAAAGACATTATTGATGTTAAGAGGAAGATCAATGGAGTATGGCTCCAATCGGATTTGAAGGCCAAGAAGTTCCAAATTAAGAAGTAAGAAGACTATGAAATACTACTACTATGGTAAAAAAAAAAAAAAAGGCACTTTAAAAGGGATTGCTAGAATAAAAAGGGTATGTAGAACAACTCTAAGTCATCAAAACCTCATAGGTGTGTTGCAAACACCTAAAATGATGAAGAAGTTTTATAAAGCAAAGCAGTGACAATCTTTAAAGATAGAATCAAACTCATTGAGGTTTGGTTAATGGATTCAAAAGTAACAAGGCACATGACTCCTCATCAGGATTGGTTTTATACATATGAACTCTCTAGAGGCTCGATGTTCATGAACAATGATCATGCCTTAGAGATTGTTGGCATTGGCACCATTAAACTAAAAATATATGATGGCTCAATTCATATTATTTTAGAAGTACGACTTGTGAAAGGCTTGAAGAAGAATATTTTATCCGTGGGACAATTTGATAATCTTTGTTGTAAGATTCGTCTAGACAATGGTATTATAAAAATTATCAGAAGGGCGCTAGTGGTATTAAAATCTAGAAAGATAATTGCAAACTTTTTTATGTTAATAGGAGAAATATATCATGAGGCAGATGCATTAATTGCATCATTCAGTTCTACAGAAGAAAAGACAGTAATGTGGCATCAAAAGCTAGGTCATATGTTAGAGAAAAGCTTGAAAATTCTTTCTAATAAAAGTTATTCCCTGGTCTTACAAAGGTTTCTTTACCTTTTTATGAGTATTGTATTACAATTAAATAGCACAAGTTGATGTTTGGCATATCAACAATTAAGAGTGAATGCATTTTATACTCGATTTATTCTGATGTTTGGTAAACATCGATTATATCCATGGGATAAGCAAGATACTTTGTATCATTCGTAGATGACTTCTCTAAGAGATGTTAGGTGTATCCATTCAAAAGTAAGCAAATGTGCTCTCAGTCTTTAAAACATTTAAAGCACGGGTAGAACTAGAAGTTGAAAAGAAAATCAAGTTTCTGAGGATAGATAATGAAGAAGAATATATCAGTGATGAATTTGATAACTTTTATTAACAAAAAAGTATCAAAAGGTAGTTCACAACAGCATATACTTCAAAACAAAATAAAGTGG
>Ga0325401_1000921_pt1 | contig 23420 bp, 11 predicted proteins | sample PopdelMetagenome_FD_205666 | JGI IMG/M metagenome (GOLD analysis project Ga0325401, IMG submission 205666) | Populus deltoides microbial communities from Bellville, Georgia, United States - Xylem-PdKOR-R2 | ecosystem: Host-associated > Plants > Phyllosphere > Stem > Wood/Secondary xylem | place... | reverse complement strand
TAAACTTAACTAAGGGTGTATTCCATAACCCTATATGTTTTTGAACTAACTAGTTATCTTTCCTAAAAACCCAACATTTAACGGTTTTCCCGAAATCTAATCCATAATAAAACAACTAATAAAATTGATAATAATTTACTAAATAAACCTTAATTATTCATCAAACTAATCTGCAAAAGTTAATATTACAGCTAGGGACTAATCTGTAATTTATCCTATTTTTAAGGGTCAAATTGCAACTTCTGTCAAATTGAAGGACTAAATTGAAATTGTCATAAATCCATGAATATACTGAAATTCTGACCATAACTAGTCCTCATTTCTGTCCAGATCATCTCATTATACTCCAAGGACCATTCTGGAATTTTACCAAATTTTTAGGGTCAAATTGTAATTTTGTCAAATTGAAGGACTAAATTGAAAGTGTTAAATTCTCTTATCTATACAGTAATTCTGTCCATAATTCATATGTTATTCTGTTCAGAATCTCGGAATAGGCTCCAGGGACCAATCTGCAAATTTTCCAAAGTTTGGGGACTAAACTGTAATTTTCCAAAATTGAGGGACCAAATTGAATTTTCGTCATCTTCAACCTCCAACTCAGAATTCTCACAGATTACCTACTGTTCTTGCCAAATTCCTAACACAATTTCACCATTTACACAAAATCATAACTCAAAATCATCATCTTTCAATTCAATCTCTCAAAATCATCCAAATAATCAAATACCCACAACAATCAACCCCTAACATTCAACTTAATTCATCAATCAAACCCAAAACACAAATTTTCAAAACCCTAACATTTATCAAAACCAAAATTAAAAGCTCAATAATACAAATTTATACATTTAACAACCTAAATCTTACCTTTTTACTTATTTCCTCCAACTCCTTTCTATTTCCTTTCTAATTTCCCTCTTTTCTCTTCTTCTTCTTCTTTCTCCCTTCTCCCTTCTCTCTCACGGTTTTTCACTCAAAATATTCAGATCTCTTCTTTTGTTTTTTTTTTTTTCTATTTATATATATCATCTCTTACACAATTACTACAATACCCCTCATTTAATTTATTCCTACATCTAAGCATTCAAGGACTTTATTGTATTTTCCTACTCATTTATTCAAAACATCACAACGTCTCTGTCATCTTCAAAGATAAATTACTAGGAAGGTATGGAGTTTTGATTTCACATAAAAACAAATTATATCTTGGTTAATTAATCTTTAAGTTTTCAGATCATTTTGATGTGTTATATCAATAAAAAATTTAAAAAAATTAAAACATATATATTATTTTGATATATTTCAAAGCAAAAATCCTATTAAACTATAACTGTTATCACAATCTCAAACACACCTTTATCATTTGCTATCCAATCTGCACATGATTTTTCCATTAATACAAAGACAGTGGTTTAATTTTCCAAGCATGAAGTGTAAGTTTTGTCCACATACGTTTGCCAATAAAACCTCCATTTCAAGGATCAAAACTTTTTATCTTTTTCCAAGCTTTTTTTTAATCTCAAATTCATGAACTAAAAAGGTAGCAGCGTGACCCTCGCCAATAGCCCAAGATTAAAAATAACCATGCTCCTAGCCCAAGCCCACCAACATCCACCCCAGCAGATTGGAAAAATGCTCATAAGCATTTCGGAAAAAACACACCTAGGCTACTATGGTATACTAGAAAGTGGAAATAAATCGATATTAATCATCAAATAAATCGTTAGCAGAAACCAAAAAAAAAAAAAAAATTGTTCATACTACTTCATCTTATTGATGGGAATGACTTTTGACCTGCATACATATGTAATGACTCCTGCTAAAATTATCTGATAAATTATCAGGCTTATAGAAAAAACTTAATAAAGTCAGAGAAAAAATCATGAAATGCTTCTTAAATTAAATAAAATGGAGAAGAACACTCAGGTAATAAATGTTCAATTCACTTTCCAGCCCACGATAAAGAATGAAAGCATTTTTATATTCTTGGCTCACAAATAAGCTGGCAATAATTATAAGAGAATCAAATCTCCTCAATCACATGGTCGTATAAAATGCTCAGCACTTAAAAAACAAATTTACAGAATAATAAGTCTAGTAAACTTCTTGATTTAGTGCAACAAGATAATGTAAACAAAATGTAACAGTTGAACTCACTTTCTCTCGAAAAAGATCCAGATCCTCTATCACCAATAACTCCTAGATTCCTAGGTCAACTCTGTTCAGCTGTGCAGGTGAACAACAAATTTACAATCCAAAAAAAAAAATAGAAAGCATATCCCTCAAACAGGTTGGAAAAGATACTAGAGGCAAGAAGATTATAAGCAATAATAGCAGAGAATATAGAGAGCATTATTGTAGCAGAAAAATGTGATATAATTACGAGAAAAGCTCATACTAACTTCCTTGGCTAGTGCTTATGATGTCAGTTTCAGGTTTAGAAACCAAAACTCATCCAACAAAAAATGAATGTTCAATTCATGCTCTCTCGGAGGCATTTAATAGAGAATCTTAGCCTTCCTCATTTGATCTCCTTAGTGCATACACGTGCTACTATTGACTCATTTAATAGAGAATCTTAGCCTTCATAAAACTCGTTTAACAGAGTTTTTCAGTTATTTTTTCAAACCGAGTTGATAGACAGGAATTAGCATTTGATGAATTAAGCAAGGTTGGAAAGGGGAAGAGTGCTACATCTTGTGTGTAGTAGTTGTACTCAAATTCACTGAGGTAGAAGAATACTTTTGACTTGCTTACGATGTTTGTTTGGATTGACCAAAATTCAAGAATGTGTCTTCTCTCTCTCTTTTTATTTTTAATCTGTATTATATATATTTTTTTTAAATAATTTATTGCTAGCTAATGATATAAGATGATTTATAATAGTGAATACATCTATTATTTTATTGGGTTACTTTAATGATAAAGCAATATAGTATTTTTTTTTTTTTTTTGGATTTTCATCTTGGAGAAACTCAATAGGATGAAAATATAATATTAATCAAACTTCAAATTATAATTATTTATCTATCCAGTTAATAAGAATATCCTTGTTGATTTAAAGGACTATTTTCATCTTTCATATCGAAAATAATTATGTTTTGCCCATGATTTTTAACAAAAATCATTGAAAGAATGATATATTATTGAATATCAGCAAACTTATGGTTACAGTCGATTAGTATTCTTACAGCGGAAGGATTAACAATACCCAAACTTTACAAAGGGACGAAGGATATCCTTTGCATTAGGATGCTCCCACTCCGCTACTGTCGTCCACCATTCTTCTGGCCTTGAGTAGATATTTTTAAGAGAAGGGGGAGGACATGGCTGGCCATTTTCAAGCAACGGCAGACAAATTGCCATCCTCTTCAGCTTCTCACAATACGTTACATGAATATCTTCAAGAGAATTGCAAATCAGTTTTGCACTGCAAATGCTTTTCAGTTCTGGTAAACTATACAAATCCAGAGTTCTTAACTTTGGGAGAATGAATTCCGTGATGGAATTGGAGGTGCTGCTTTCTTCATCTGTTGTTCCTATTATCTCCTCCATTTTCTCACATTCAGTAACAACAATCCTTTCCAGGCTTACGAAGTTTGGCAGCAGCACAAGTGGGAACAGCTTCTTCATATTGTTACATCCATCACAACAAAACACTTTAAGACCAGAAAACGCACCATTATATGATGGCAATAGTGGTGGAGCATAGCAGAACCAAGAAGATGAAACCAAGCTCTCCATGTTATCGCAACCCCAAATCCTGATGAGCTCCAGTTCAGTTGCATTCTCTAATGACAAAACATCACATAAACTTCTTGCATCGATGTTTTCACAAACCAGTCCTTGAATGCCATTTAAGAACTTGACCTGAAAATCTCCATCTCCGTTGATACTCAAATTACCCAACCCAACTGTTTTACTTGGAAAATCATCAATGTTTTCCCAACACGAGTAATCCACCATTCCTACTAAAATTGTGTATGTGCTTAATGATTGGATCCCATCCCGACATCTGAGATACTCCACAAAGTCAGAGAAACCTTTAAAATGACATTCCAAAGTTTCCAAATTTCTCAAGGATCCTACTTCCTTTCCTTTAACTGTTATCGGATCATAACATTGCTCAATAAGCTCTTCTTCTAGTACAAAGACTTGCAGGCGAGAGAGTTTTGGTAATATCCCACTAGGAAACTCCTTTTCACCACATCCATTCATTCTAAGATACCTCAGGTTGGTTAGGCATTCCATTCCTTGCGGCATCTTTTCAAGTGCAGTACGATAGAGATCCAACCTCTTCAATGCCCTGAGCTTCTTTAATGATGGAACATGTCTTAAGTTCTCACACTTACTGAGCAATAAGGCAGTGAGACTCACCAAATCAGAGACAGAGTCTGGCAAATTTTTAATACCTGTGCGAGACAGATCAAGGACCTTGAGCCCATTTAATTGCTTGAAAAATGAATCTGCAATAAATCCCAACCCTTCATTATCACATAGAAATAGAGTTGATAGATTTGGACACCTTGGTGAATAGCTGGAAGGAATTTCTTCGATCTTGTTTTGCATTAGTGAGACTATTATGAGATTCTCCGTCCACTCCTCTGCATCTGGCAACTCTTTTAACTGTGCACCTGCTTTAACCATGCCTTGAGAGTTCTCTAGCACTATTTGGATGGCCATGTCCCTAATCAAGTCATGCATCTTGACACATCTACTACCACCAAACGTCATTGGAGCACTTTCTAATAGGCAGACATATTCAAGTCTATTAAGCATCGTGTGGCCCTCGTCAAATGCATCTTTCCTGCTCCTCATTCCTTTAATTATTCCCACATCGATCAAATAACCTATCAAACTCTCCCTCTTAATCCTATGATTTTCAGGAAATAATGCACAGTATAAGAGACATTGTTGGAGTGCTAAATCACCTACCCGATCATAACTAAACCTCAATAATTTGAATACTTCCTTGTCCCTAAATTCTGATTCTTTCAATTTCTTCAATGTATTACTCCACTCATGTAGGTCATTCACTCCCCTTAAGCTTCCTGCCACTATACTAATTCCCAATGGCAAACCAGCACATTCCCTAGCAATAGCTTCTGCAATTTCTGGTGAAAGTTCTATATCATGTCCAAGTTTCTCCATGAACAAAGTCCAAGCTTCTCCCTCAGAAAGTGGCTTCACTTTGATTTTGTGTTGGCAAGCCATCCGATGACAAATTATTTCTGATCGAGTTGTCATAATGAGCTTGCATCCTTTCAACGAGACAGGAATTCCCACTTTTTGGAGCTCAAAATTGTTCCACAAATCATCTAAAATCAGAATCCATTTTTGTCTCTTCACTAGTTCTTCTGATAACTTGGCAGCTCTATACAGATCACCAGCTTCCCTTGAAAGGTCTAGATCAAGATGTTTAGCAATATCATTCTGCAATCTATTAATGCTGAAATCTTGAGACACAGTCACCCACCAAACATGATCACAAATATCTGGTCTTTGTAGAAGTTCATTATGGATATGTTGTAGTATTGTTGTTTTACCAACTCCCCCCATCCCATAAATGCCAATGGTTGGGACTTCATTATCCATTAACAAAGACCATATCACCTTCGTGTTCTCTTTAAATGCTTGACCCACTGGCTTGGAAGAGCTAGTAGGTAATGGAACCCCTCTAGTATTGTTGTATTTCAGACTTTCAGAAGATCTAGCTCCTTTGCCAGCCTGCACTACCGATCTTCCACTATTCTCCACATCCTCCTCCTCCTTCACTGGTTTTATCCTAACTCTAACCATGTCTTGCTCATCATGAATAGTTACATCATTGTTTACTGATGGAGCACAAGGGTGATCATAACATCCTCCAATGTCAAGACAAAATTGGGATGAATCTCCTCGCAGCTCCAGAAGCTGCACTTGCTCTGTTCTTGGTGTACTCTCAAATGCATCATGCTGAAAAGATCCTTCACCAGTGTTTTCTATGCCATTTTCTGCTAGTAAATGCGACTGAATTCTCTCTTCTCCAGGACCTTGTTCCATGCCCTGAACTCCCACTTGAATCCTTCCAGCACCCCCTGCCAAATTGCCAAGTACTGCACTGCTTTGTTCCAATGCTCGATCCACTGGATCTGTCCTCAGTCTAATCTCAAGTGCCTCTTTGGAAACTCTATCTTCATGTGCACTCATTCCGGTCATGCTTACTTCGTTGTTTCTTGCTATTGCATGTGAAGAAATCCTCTCTTCCCCTCCTCTGGGTTCTACAACTTGAACTTCTCTTTGTACCCTTCCAATACCTCCTCCCATGTTAATCTCAATGTTTTGTTCTTCTGGACAAGTTGAAATCCCACAATAATTTATAATATTGATTGAACTTTCTGTGATTTTATGTCTTTTGTTGCCACCACACATCGCTAGAAAGGCTGCTTCTTGAACTTCTTTAGTCACCCCACTACAAATGGCAACATTATGCCCTTCCTCTCCTGATAAATGCCATTTGATCCTTGAAATGGAGGTTTTATTGGCAAATGTATGTGGACAAAACTTACACTTCATGCTACCATCAGCCATATCTTCAATATAATTCCAAAATGGATCCTTTGATCCAACCATTTCAACCTATAGAAAAAAAAAGTGGGTCAAAATAAAGAATAAAAATTGATGGAAGTTACACAATATCCGGATGGATGAGAAACTACTTCAGCGCTGTTACCCTTATTTTGCTATTAAAATTGATAGTTAGTTTATTGCACAATCATAAGGGGGAAAAGACGATGATAATTCAGTTATACTTCTTACTTGTTGAGTATTTAAACCCCTAAGTTGACTTTGCAGGGGAGTGTCAAGGCCAGGATTTGAGGCATTTGGCCTAGCAGTTTGAATTTGCAATCCTGTGACTTGAAGGTCATCCTCGGAGTTGGAGCTTACTTCGTCGTTTCTTGCTATTGCTTGTGAAGAAATCCTCTCTTCCTCTACTCCAGGTTCTACAACCTGAACTTCTCTATGTACCCTTCCAATACCTCCTCCCATATTTTCTATCTTAATGTTTTGTTCTTGTGGACAAGTTGAAATTCCAGAATCATTAACAATGATTGAACTTTCTGTGCTTTTAAGTCTTTTGTTGCCACCACACATAGCTAGAAAGGCTTCTTCTTGAACTTCTTTTGTCACCCCACGACAAATGGCAACATTATGCCCTTCCTCTCCTGATAAATGCCATTTGATCCTTGAAATGGAGGTTTTATTGGCAAACGTATGTGGACAAAACTTACACTTCATGCTACCATCAGCCATATCTTCAATATAATTCCAAAATGGATCCTTTGATCCAACCATTTCAACCTATAGGAAAAAAAAAAAGTGGGTCAAAATAAAGAATAAAAATTGATGGAGGTTACACCATATCCGGATGGATGAGAAACTACTTCAGCTCTGTTACCCTTATTTTGCTATTAAAATTGATAGTTAGTTTATTGCACAATCCTAGGGGGGAAAAGACGACAATAATTCAGTTATACTTCTTACTTGTTGAGTATTTAAACCCCTAAGTTGACTTTGCAGGGAAGTGTCAAGGCCAGGATTTGAGGCATTTGGCCTAGCAGTTTGAATTTGGAATCCTGTGACTTGGAGGTCATCCTCGGAGTTGGAGCTTACTTTGTCGTTTCTTGCTATTGCTTGTGAAGAAATCCTCTCTTCCTCTACTCCAGGTTCTACAACCTGAACTTCTCTTTGTACCCTTCCAATACCTCCTCCCATATTTTCAATCTTAATGTCTTGTTCTTGTGGACAAGTTGAAATTCCAGAATCATTAACATTGATTGAACTTTCTGTCCTTTTAAGTCTTTTGTTGCCACCACACATAGCTAGAAAGGCTGCTTCTTGAACTTCTTTAGACACCCCACGACAAATGGCAACACCATGCCCTTCTGCTCCTGATAAATGCCATTTGATCCTTGAAATGGAAGTTTTAATGGCATATGTATGTGGACAAAACTTACACTTCATTCTACCATCATCAGCCCTTTCTTCAACATAGTTCCAAAATGAATCATATCCGACTTGTTGAGTATTTAAACCCCTAATATGACTTTGCAGGGAAGTGTCAAGGCCAGGATTTGAAGCATTTGGCCTAGTAGTTTGATTTTGCAATCCTCTGAGTTTGAGGTTATCCATATGTGACCTGTATAAAAATGAAGTGATCATATTATAAAACCAAAAATCAATGGTGTATCTAATTATCAAAAAGTTATTAATATTGTGTTAAAACACAACAGCTAGAAGTCAATCAGTACCTAGTAGAGTTTCCAAAGTGCCGAGGCACGAAGTTCTGTTGTTGTATATTGTCTATGTTAGGAATTACAGTAGCTTGATTACAAAAATATTGACTCCTGAATCCAAAATCATTCGCAAACAATATGAAGCATTACAAACTTATGCTTAGTTTGCTGGGTTCATGTTCAAGCTATGATGTTTCTTTCCTGATTGAAAAAATCAACTTTTTTACAAATGGTGGGAACTGCTTCCATCTCACCACAAGTACATGATGAATAGTACAGGAGGTGAAAAAAGAAGAGAAAGCACGTATCAGAGAAGAGTATATACATATGACAAATCTGAGAAAAAGATCAATTTATTTATCATGGATTACTTTAAAGATTCAAACCATAGTTACAAATATAAAAACAAAAACACCAACAAGATGAAGAAGATGAAGTACAAATAATTTACCTGGATTCAAGATGTTCTTCAAGGGCTGGTTTGCTTGAGCAGTAATCAGCCAAAAAAAGAGAAGAGAAATCACAGATCAGAGAAGAATATAAGATTTAGAAAAATAATAAAGTTGCAGTATACATAAATCTAGTTCGCACTGGTGAGATGTGGAAAAGAAAATAGGTAGAAGATGATTAGTACGTCCTGAGGATTAAAAGAGGAGAAATCACAGATCAGAGAAGATTATATGATTTAGAAAAATAATAAAGTTGCAGTGCTGAAGGGGAAAGGAAAACAGAGAATGGTAATAATAATAATAAATAAATAATTATTGTATTGTTTGATAGGAAGGAAGGAAGTTGCTAGGAAGGAACCCTTCGCTTACCTACCAAGCATTATATTATAAGATATAGAAAGTTAACGTGTGGACCCCCTAATGTTGAAACTTTGAAGAAGCTGCCTGGAAAATTTAAGTTGCTTGGAGATTGATTAATCAAACTAATTTATTTTTATTTTTAATGTTATTATATAAAAAATATTAAAAATATATTTTTTCAAGACTAATAAATTTTTAAAATATATAAAATTTTAAATACAAAAACAAATTATATCTTGATTGTATCGTAATAATCTTCATCTTCAAAGATAAATTACTAGGAAGATATGGAGTGTCGATTTCACATCGAAATAAATTAAAAGAATAAAAGGAAATATTAAATGATTTAATATTAAAGAATAAAAATTAATTTTCTTTGCAGATTAATGAAAAAGGTTTAAACTCTTCATGGAGCAGATAGTCGGAATCCCTGGCACACATTTAATATTTTTATTATTTTTATTTTGTTGAACAACTCAATTTGAAGTTAAATTCCCAAAATTTCCACTTAAAAGGTTTAAAAGGTATAGATAATTAAATCAACATAAATGTTACCCTTTTTGAAAAATCATTCACCACTTTCTTTTAAATAGGCAAATGATTATCCCTATTAATAAAATTCAATGAGAACAACAATATACAAGTAACAATATTACAGAAAAAAAAAAAAACTTGAAGGATGTAGTTTAATTGGTCAATTTCTAGATTTATTTTTTAAAGATCATCAATTCAAATTTCATAAATATCAGAATCACCGGATATTTACATGATTATTAACTTTAAATCCTGTAAAATTAATAATTATCCCTATCAATAAAATTTAATGACAACAACAATATACACGAGTAGCAATATTACAGCAAAAAAATTAAATCAATACAGATAAATAAATGATTCAAGTGCATTAAAATAATTAATCCATTCAATAGCTAGAGAAAGCGTGACTGAATGCATAAAATGCATAAATCCTATGATTATTTGGAGAAGAGTTAGAATAAATGGATATCTTCTGCCAAAAATCAAGCTATTTAAGCATTTTCGATTCTATATTAAATGTACAAAGAAAATTCAAATTTCCTACCTTTATAAGAGGTTTTTTTGCAGGGAAGACGACCCAATGCCATCCAAACAGAAAGACAAAGACAAAGGCTTAAAAAGTAGAACAAAAGTCCAGATCATGGGCTCAAATGGTTTCAGATGAAGATAAAATTTTCCAAATTAAAGGTTCTCCCTTTGGAAACCTTGATCATGTCGGATACCAGCAATGAGGAGAGACTAGTGATGATGGATCATGTTACGTAACTTTAATCACGTCGGATACCACCAACAATATTCCACCAGGTGATTAATTTCATTCAGATAGTTCATGGGAAAGGTACAAATGAGCTGACTTGGTGAAACAATCAACTATCACCCAAATTGAATTATAACTCTTCCGAGACAAACTTGACATAAAATCTATAATGAGTTTATATCATTTCCATTCAAAAATCAATAATGATTGTAAAAGTCAGGAATCGATGATGGTTGTAAAAGCCCTAATAGCTTCTGATGCTCGTTTTTAATTCTTTGATAGGTTAAGTATTGAGATACAAAATAATGTTTTTTATGTCATTTTATTAGTAAATTGTTCCAAGTCTATGCATCTTGTTAAAACTAGGATGTACATTATAGGTGGTTTGATATGCTTCCGTAATCGTATCTCTTTTCAAATCATTCACCTCAAGCACACAAAAACCTAATCTCAACAAACCATCCTCATCAACAACAAAACTTGAAGCCTTTCCTAACTCTAACTCATCTTGAATCTTATATAGCTGCTCATCTCTCGTCAATTGCTTCAATCTGGTCTACCAAGTTCGATTTAGTTTGAAAGTGAGCCAACAATGCTCCTAGTTCCCCAATCTCAAAACTAACCTTTTCATCCAATAACTTGTGTAACTCCCTAATCAATAGCCTCCTCACCTCTTGAATATAAGCCAAACCACCATAGATTTTATGCTCAAAGCATCGGCAACAACATTCACTTTTCTCGGGTGATATTGAATCATGCATTCATAATCACTTAAAAATTCTATCCACCTTCTTTGTCTTATATTCAGATTCTTTTATTGGAAGATATATTGAAAAATCTTATAATCTAAAAACATCTCACATGTCTTTCCAAATAAATAGTGTCTTCAAATCTTAAGAGCAAACACTACCACAACCATCTCCAAATCATGTGTGGGGTAATTTTGTTTATCTTTCTTCACTTTCCTTGAGGCATAAGCAATTACATTATCGTTTTGCATTAAAACACAACTCATTCCAATTCTTAATGCATCACAATACACAGTAAAGCCACCAAACTTTGAAGGTACTATCAAAATCAAAGTCTTAATTAACCTTTTCTTCAACTCTAGAAAACTCTTCTTACACTATTTTGGCCACTAAAACTTGACTTTTTTCTATGTCAACTTGGTCAATGAAGTTGCAATTTGTGAAAAGCTCTTCATGAACCACTTATAGTATCGTGCTCAACCCATAAAACTCCTAATCTTAGATACTATAGTCAGTCTAGGCCACTTCTTAATTGCCTTCACCTTTAGTGGATCAACCTCTATCCCATTTTTCGACATCACATGTTTAAAAACCCAACATTCTCCAACCAAAACTCACTTTTCAAAAATTTCTCATACAACTGATGATTTTTCAGAGTTTAAAGAACCAATAACAAATGCTCTTTATATTCCTCTTCACTCCTCAAACACACTAAAAAATCATCAATGAATACAATAACAAATCTATCAATAAATGGCCTAAAAACCTTGTTCATCATGTCTATAAAGGTTATTAGTGTATTCGTTAACCCAAAAGACAACATTAGAAATTCGTAGTGTCCATAACAAGTTCTAAATACAGATTTAGGAATATCATCATTTATAATCCTTAACTGGTGATACCTAAATTACAAATCAATTTTTGAGAAACATTGAGCTCCTAATATTTGTTATGATAATTTCCTCCGATTCATGGGTAGTTTATGCTCATGTGTCAATATATGTGAGCTATATACACTACGTTTTGTGGTGTGTGTGTATCAGCACTTGCAAATTAGAAACATCATCAACATGGTTAAAGAGGGTTTGGGTCCATTATAGCACAAAATGCTCGTGAATTATACCAAAACTACTAGCTAATCAATCATCAACATGGTTAAAGAGGGTTTTGGAACAATATTTCATGGCAACGAATCAGCAAGAGGAGATAAGATATGCTTTCTTTCCAAGTCCTTAAATAAGAGCTATCAATATTCAAGAGAACAGAAAATCAAACGACTTTTAGTTGCATTACTCATTAGCACTTTGATACACAAATTAATATTTTTAATACAAACAATAAGTAAACAGAGCAATCAATAAACTAAAATTAGAAGAAGCTATAATGTTAATGAACTGAAGCACATTCTGATTAATTTATAGAGCATGCTTGATGTATAAAATCTCCTCTTCATGTCCTCTTCATGTATAGCTCTGATTTGTTTTAATAATATCAGAGCTATACAATGCTTTCAGATGTGCAATTGATAAGGGCAACATAAGAACAATGCCGAACAGAATCATGCCTGCGTGTTGATGGTTGTCTCATTTGCTGCTGAAGAAGCGGTCTTTGGAGCTGAAACGATTGAGTCAAGATCAGCTTCAACAAGTTAGGAAGTTAGTAGCAAATAAAGCTGCTGTAGAACAGCTGTTATTGTGTTAAATTATGTCATTATTTTTCTGCAGTTAGTTATCAAAACTCTTGTCTAAAACAGTGATTCAATCAATAAAAATAGTAATGATTTTGAAGTCTCAAAACAACCCTGTATATGTGCTGGTTTTCTCTGTTTTTTGTCTCTATTCTGCTAAAAACTACACTGCATCTCCCTATGCAACCCCTGGTGCGTTTATGATAGGGGATTCCTTGAATATGCGCCATGCCGTAACAGGAGGAGGAATGACTGTGGGACTTTCTGATGTTGTTCTACTGCGAGATCTTCTTAGGCCTATCCTAAAGCATGAGGTTGGATCAGGCATCAACTTCCCTATATACTAAAGGCAGAAGGAATTAGAGCAACATTCTTCCCGGCAACCACGCCTGCTTACTACAGAACTCCTCCTGTCCAATCCACTGATGATTGAGAAACAGGGAAATAGTTGTTTATTTTATTGGCAAAGGAATCGATTCTTATCAGCTGAATTTATGAAGCATGAGGAACAACATGAACAAACATGAAACAATCCTCATGATGTACCACATGAAATGAATAAGATGAATCTCAAAATTGTATCTCCGCTGTATTTTGAGTTTTCCAAAATAATATATATATATATATATATTTAATTTTTCCTTTAATTTTAATTTTTAATGATTTTCACAGCGGCTAACGACCATAATATTTTTTTTTTTGAAACCTTTAAATCACATTTTTGCTTACTCAAGTTAATAAAGTATGAGAAAGGAAGTGTAGAAAAATTTGAAAGGAAATAAAAAAAGAATATTTGAAATTATGTGTAGAGATTCATGAGAGACTAAAATAGAAAATATTAGATATCAATATATAAAAATATATAAAAATATAAAAAAAAATATTAATTAAAAAAATCAAATGTTTTAAAAATATTTTTAAAATGAAAAGAAGAAGAAGAAGGTTTTGGTGAATGGTGAGACGAAATCAATTAGGCGGAAGAAATCAAGATTTAAACCCTGAAATTGCGGCTGACTCTATTCTAGCTTCATCTGCCTACGTCTCCAAAGACGTTATTGTCCCTGAGTCACTTCTGTCCATTCAAGCAGGGTTGGTCTTAATAAATGGGAATCTGGACTCACCGTTACACGCCCAACGTTCAGCATCTCCCCCTTTTGAAAAGAGTGGGCTGGACCTTGTAAATTTGGGCCACCTAACTCTGATGGGCTTCCAAATATTCCGACTAAGCTACTCAGCCCAAGCCTTTCTATTAGGTCAGCAGCAAACACTTAGTTCAGCAGCAGTAATGTTGGTATTAAAAGGGAAACAGAGCAGGCCCCCAATCACAAGACAGAGCCAAACCATGACTGTTTGCCGTGGAAGGAGAGAAATGAAAAGATTTGTTAATGGTGGAAGCCTTCACGGGTCAGTTGATGTTGCTTCAGAAGACTCAATGACCTCAGCTATTGAATGATTTAACCACAGACTCCTTGCCAATTATGATCACACAGCACAAGAGAGACTGGCTGATTCTGAGGAAATCAGTAATATGATTCTAGTGGGGAATTAAGTTAAGTATTGGGAACAAACATGAACATGGGACATACACAAATGACCTGCAAGAACAGATTGATAGGGAAAGAGAGGAATGGAGGGCCACTCAGTAACTTGACGTGCTCTAATGTTTTTCAAGGTTTTGTATTTCTTTCTATGAAAATTACAGCCTGGAATATTTGTGGTGTGGGTATACGGGGGAATATTCCATTTCTTTCTATGAATATTTGAGGCCACTCATCAACTTATTCCATTTCACAGCGTCAGTTGTTGTCTTCAAACCTTTTGAAAAATGATGTTGAGTGTTGCTTTTTGCTGGAAACAAAATTACATCACTGTAATGATGGTTTCGTTTCAAGGTTGTGGAATTCCACTGCTGTGAAATGGTGTTGTATTTCCCAATTAGCAGCGTGCAATAAACAGCATTTAGCTGTTTCACTAATGAGAGGCACACCAAGATATATACCCAACTGGTGTTAAATCTGGGAATTTCACTTTCTTTCTTATTTAGAAATTAGGTTACAGATTCTTTCTCTTATAGAGAAGCTTTACAAGATGACTATGAAACGGCAAGTAATTAAAGAATCCCTACAAATCGGGATACAATGAATTAGGATCAGTTACGGAATAATTCCTATATTGGACTCTATAGCTCATGCTAATATTAATTCCTAAACTATACAGCTCACGCTAACATTCCCCCTCAAGTTGGTGCAAAGATATCTTCGATGCCCAACTTGCTAAGTGAGTCCTGAAACACTTTGTTTGAGACGGCCTTTGTGAGCACATCCGCAAGTTGACCTTCTGATCTAACAAAAGGAAAGCATATCACTCCTTCTTCCAGATTTTGTTTGATGAAATGTCGATCTATCTCGATGTGTTTCGTTCGGTCATGCTGAATTGGATTTTGAGAAATTGCAATTGCGGCTTTATTGTCGCAATATAGATTCATCCTTGACTTGGGAGTAAATCCAATCTCGGAGAGTAATCTTCTAATCCAAAGGAGTTCGCAAAGACCTTTAGCCATTCCTCTGAACTCTGCCTCCGCGCTTGACAAAGCAACTACCTTCTGTTTTTTACTTCTCCAGGTCACCAAATTTCCCCCAACAAATGTAAAATATCCGGATGTAGATTTTCTATCAAACACATTTCCTGCCCAATCAGCATCTGTGTACCCTTCAACCTTCAAATGATCGTTCTTGGAGAGCATAAGCCCTCTCCCTGGAGCGGACTTTAGGTACTGTAGTATTCGACTAACTGCGTCCATGTGATCCTTGCTAGGGCAATGCATGAATTGGCTAACCAAGCTGACAGCGTACGAAATATCTGGACGAGTATGAGATAAGTAGATTAATTTACCTACCAATCGTTGATACCTTTCTTTGTCAGCTGGTTCTTGATCGGGGTACACTCCAAGCTTTTGATTCTGAACTGTTGGAGTGTCTGCCGGCTTGCAGTCAAGCATTCCTACCTCAGTCAGTAGATCTAATACATATTTTCTCTGTGAGAGAAAAATTCCCCGTTTTGATCTAGCCACTTCGATCCCTAAGAAGTATTTCAGTCCGCCCAAGTCCTTCATTTCGAATTCACCGGAAAGCTGCTTTTGTAATCTTTTAATTTCTTCCTCATCATCTCCTGTAATGATCATGTCATCTACATAAATTATCAGGACAGTTACCTTTCCTCGTTGCCTCTTAAGGAAGAGGGTATGGTCCGAGTTGCTCTGCTGAAACCCATACTTTCTCATAGCCACGCTAAATCGGCCAAACCATGCACGTGGAGACTGCTTTAGCCCATATAACGCTCGTTGTAATCTGCATACGGTTCCAGGTGTGTTTGAATTATATCCTGGTGGGATATCCATATATACCTCCTCTTCCAGGTCTCCGTGAAGGAAGGCATTTTTCACGTCAAATTGGTGCAATGGCCAATCTAAATTTGCAGCTATGGATAACAATACTCTGACTGTGTTAAGTTTTGCAACCGGTGAAAATATCTCCTGATAATCTATCCCGTAAGTCTGTGTGTACCCCTTTGCTACCAGCCTTGCCTTGTGTCGCTCAATTGACCCGTCTGCCTTATATTTGGTTGAAAATACCCATTTACACCCAACTGTTCTCTTCCCTTGCGGTAATGTGACAATTTCCCATGTTTGGTTCTTCTCTAGGGCTGTCATTTCTTCTTGAATTGCTTGGGACCATTTGGGGTCTGCTAGTGCTTCATGAATTCCCAAAGGAATATGGCCAGAGGACAACTTATATGCAAAGGCTTTGAGAGGCATTGGCAGCCTTTGTGTGGAGACATAATTTGAGACGGGATACTTTGCTTTTTTTCCCTTCGTATCTGGTGAGTACCGTGATGGAGGCCTGCCTCTGTTCTGCCTGAAAGGTAAGTGATAGCTATTTGAAGAATTCAAAATATTTCCAGTAGGGGTTGTATGAGAAATTACCTCAGGATCATCCTCATGCAAAGGATTGTCATTGTCAGGTACTAGAAGAGAGGGGGATTTACTGATACTGTCGGATGCCATGCTTTCTGTCCCTTCATCATCTTCATCTATTATGACCACATTCTCTGCATTTTCAGTAGTTCCGACGGGAGTTCCCTCAGTATTCTCAGCAGCGTCAGTCACGGTGGAAGTCATGACCACCGTTTCAATAGCTCCAGTAACCTCATTATTCTTAGCATCTCCAATAGCTCCAGTACCCTCATTATTTTCAACATCTCCAATAGCTCCAGTAACCTCATTAACCTCAACATTCTCAACATCTCCAATAGTCCACCACTTCTCATCTTCATTCCATATTTCCCCCTGGAGAGGAGAAGTGAAAGCCGTGAACGGATAGAAGTATTCTAATTCTAGAAAGGTAACATCCATTGTAATGTAGAGTCGTTTTGTCTTAGGATCATAGCAGCGGAATCCCTTTTTATTCGAGCCATACCCCCAAAATATACACCGAACGGCACATGGTTCAAGCTTTGTTCGTAGATGTTTGTGTATATGAACAAATGCTACACAACCAAACACTCTTGGTGGAAGTAACAAGATGGATGGTAGAGTAACATATTGTGATAATGCCTGTAGTGGGGTCTTAAAGTCCAAGGCTTTGGACGGCATCCTGTTCAGTAAATATACAGCGGTAGTAATACTGTCACTCCAATATCTACCCGGCACCTGTGCTCCAAATAATAATGCCCGTGCTGTTTCTAAGATATGTCGGTTTTTTCGTTCTGCCACTCCGTTTTGTTGTGGAGTCTGACTACAGGACATTTCATGCAAAATCCCTTTCGTTCGAAAAAATTCTACGAAGTTGTGATTCACATACTCCTCCCCATTATCCGATTGAAGGATCTGAATATTTGCTGAAAATTGAGTATGAACCATAGCTTCAAACATACAAAACACATCAAACACTTCATCTTTACGCTTCAATAAATATAACCATGTCATTCTAGTACAATCATCCACAAATGTTACAAACCAGCGTATGCCGAAAACAGTGGTAATTGGTGACGGACCCCATACATCAGAGTGAACCAGGGCAAAAGGAGTATCACTTTTATTCAAGCTAATCGGAAAGGATACACGATGACTCTTGGCAAGAATGCAAGTTTCACATTTAAATTCTGCATAATTCAAATTCAAAAACAATTCTGGAAACAAGTACTTCATATAGCTAAAAGATGGATGTCCCAACCGATAATGCCAAAGCCAAATCTGATTTTCTTTTGTCAGTAGTGATCGTCTCACGGTGTTGACATTGCCGATGTTGAAGTCATCCACGTAGTATAACCCCTCTCTTTTAGTACCACGCCCAATGATCTTCTTCGTGAGGATATCCTGAAAAAGGCAGAATTTTGGATACATTAGCACAACACAATTTAGGTCTTCGGTGACTTGGCTCACCGATAACAATTTATTTGAAAGAGAACGCACAAGTAACGTGTTGGTCAATAATAGAGAGGTTGATATGTGCACGGTTCCAGCCCCTGTGACAGGGTAGACCACCCCATTGGCATTAGAGATACCCGTTCTCCTCGGTTCTGTGGTGTTTGAAAAATCATCTGAACAATATGTCATGTGGTCCGTTGCACCAGAGTCCACAATCCAGTCATTTTTAGATTCTGTGTTACCTTGGTCGTTGGGCAGACTGGTGGCAGCTTCTCCGGATTCAACCAACGGTGCTAATGATAGTTGGGGTTTAGTATTTGCCAATGATGCTTGGCCTGTGTCCCCAGATGAGGTTCTTTGTTTCCTTGTCTTCAATTCACTCCACCAATCGGGATAACCATGCAATTTAAAGCATGTCTCCCGTGTATGTTTCATATTTCCACAATGGGAACACCCACTGCCTTCACTCTCCACCTGTCCTTTAGGCCTTGCTAGGTGATGCAAGTTACGCCCTGCTGTCGGCGCCATCCCTGCTCTGTTTATTTGAAGTGTTTGCTGTCGTGGTAAATAAGTTTTCCCCCCTCTAGAAACCATTGCTGCAGCAGTAGAATTTCCGTTATTAGTAAGCATGACAGTCTGCCTAATTGCTTCCCTCCTGACATAGGCATAGGCTTGTTCAACAGTTGGGAAGGGTTTCAATTGGAGTACATCACTCCGTATATTGTCAAGCCTATCGTCCAGCCCATCTAAGAAAGTATACACTCGATTCTCTTGCAGTAGATCATTGAATCGTTGTATATCAGCAGCACATTCCATAGGATTAGGTCTACGGAAATCAATTTCCCTCCATAAACCTTGAAGGCAATTGTAATAAGTTTCTATGGATTCTCCTGATTGTTTCATCCTTGTTACTCGCCGCTTTAAATCATATACTTGAGAAGTATCAGATCCATCAAAATAAGTGGTGGCGATCGAGTCCCATACCTGTTTGGCAGTGGAGAATCGAATAAAATTGCCTATGAGAGAAGGATCCATTGAGTTAATTAGCTATCCTTTCACAATCGAGTTTTCTGTTCTCCATCTCCTGAAGTGGGGATCATTCAGTTCTGGTTGGGGAAGATCTCCATTTATGTATCCCAATTTGTCTTTTCCGGAGATATACATTTCCACAATTTGGGACCACAAGGCATAGTTGGTACCATCAAGTTTGATACCAATTGATGCAGCCGTAGTGTCATAGATAACCGATGGGGTCTGGGTCTGGGTCTGGTTTTGGGTTACAATCTGAGCCATTCTCATCGTGAGATCATCAAGAGTTGCCACCGTATTTTGCTGTTCTTGTTCTGTCATTTCAGTTGGTGTTTCCATTCTGTATTTCACCCTTACGCCTTCTGTCAGATTTTTGAGTAGCAAAGAATGAACCTTTGCTCTGATACCATGTTAAATCTGGGAATTTCACTTTCTTTCTTATTTAGAAATTAGGTTACAGATTCTTTCTCTTATAGAGAAGCTTTACAAGATGACTATGAAACGGCAAGTAATTAAAGAATCCCTACAAATCAGGATACAATGAATTAGGATCAGTTACGGAATAATTCCTATATTGGACTCTACAGCTCATGCTAATATTAATTCCTAAACTGTACAGCTCACGCTAACAACTGGAACTCACAGATTCTCTATAATTTCTAAGCCATATCCATGTCATAGAGGCAAAAAAGCACTCACACTTTGCAAGATTATGCCTTATAATAACCATACACGCAGTTTTTTTTTTTTTTTTAAAAAAAAATTATGCTCATAAGAACGTTGCTGACACCTCAAATCCGAACCCATAACAAAGCTTGGACGACGAAACTAGCTGTAAAACTAAAACGAATAGGATGCTTACTGCTCAGGAATCATTATGGAAATGCTAACTAGAAAAAGCAGTTTTTGAACGTAGCTAGGAGCGATTAAACTTGTGTTGCTGCCTGATATCTCAAGGTCAAGGTGTGAACTAAGTAGGTATTCATAACTAGAATTTCTTAAGTTATATATAAAACGGTTGTTTCAGTACCCCCAATAACTATTTTTATTGCTAATGCTGTTCTTCGTTAATTTTTTAGGGAATGGAAGTTGGAGTGGATCAGATAATGACTGTCAATACTTTGCTACAATCCTTGGCATTGATGGGGGAGGAGTGAGAGGCATCATTCCCAGCATAGTACTTACAGCTCTTGAAGCTAAGCTTCAGGCTCTTACATTTTCAGGTCAGCTTTTTCAAAGTTTCAACAATGGGGTGGGTCCACACGTTAACTTAGTCAGCAATTAGCTTCTGATTCTTTTGTTGTATCTTGTCATATATCTTGTCATATAATCTTTGCTAGGTAAAGTTATGGCTTCCTTCCTAGCAGCTTCCTTCTTGTCAAACAATACAATAATCTTTGCTACTGTAACATTCATCTCATTATACCATTGATTTCCCAATTTCCCTCATCAAATTTCTTAAACCTTTGTGATGATCAGTGCTTCCTTTTCTGATTGAATCGAATCATCTGGAGCTAAACATCTTGCAAATTCCTTGTTATTTTTAAACCATATATTCTTCTCTGTTCTTGTTTTTCTTCCTGAATACTACTTAAGCAGACAAGCACTTGAAGAACAACTTGAATCCACGTAGATTATTTATAATACATCTTCTTCATTTTGTTTTTCACATGTAACTATGGTTTGAATCTTTCAAGTACAACACAAGTTGTAGAAATTCTAATGAGAAACTTTGAAGAAAGGATCATCAACAGTTTCCAGAAATAAATAATTTGATCTTTCTCAGTTGTAACAATCCATGCCTTCTGGAGTTCATAATAAATTGACCCCAAGTTAACCTTGATTTCATTGTTTTTTCTTCATAGTTTCTTTGCTGTTTGTAACTTATTATTTTAGTTTCAACCTTCCTTTTCCAATTAATGTACTTCCATTAATTTTTATTCAATATTTTGACCCTTTTTATCTATAGGACAAAATGGTTAGACCAAATGATCCGTTTTGGAATCATGTTGAAGATATGAATGATGGAAGCATGAAGTGTAAGTTTTGTGGGCATTTATTTGCCAAGGATACTTCCATTTCGAGGATCAAATGGCATTTTTCGGGAGAGAGAGGGCATGGTGTTGGCATTTGTAGTCAGGTGCCTAAAGAAGTTCAAGAAGCAGCCTTTCTAGCTATGAATGGTGGCAACAAAAGACATAAAAGCATAGCAAGTTTAAACAATGTTAATGATTATGCCATTTCCACCTGTCCACGAGAACAAGACAATGCAGTACTTGGTAATTTGGCAGGGGATGCTGGAAGGATGCTAGTGGAAGTTCAAGGCATGGAACAAGGTGTTGGGCGTGAGAGAATTCATTCGCTAGAAGAGGCAAATGGCATGGAAAACACTGGTGAAGGATCGTTTCAGCATGTTGACAGAAGTGTTGCTCATGAGAATAGAGGAGAAGCAACACAAGGAACAGATTTAGTGGATCAATTTGCTGATGGTACTTGGGTTCAGATACACTCTGCCCTTTCAAAGGCGCAGAAGCTGAATGAAATCTCTACCTATTTAATGCAGGAAGATGAGGATGTGGAGCGTCTGCATGATGCATTTGAAACTGTAGCGAGAACAGAACAAGTGCAGCATCTGGAGAGAGGTAGCTCTTGTGAGAGGCCATCAATTAATCAAGCTGATGAGCCTCGAGGAGATTCATCCCAACCAACAGATCCTTTGTTTCTTGATCATGGAAGATATTATGATCAACTATTTGCTCCATCAGTAAACAATGATGTCATTATGTATGATGTGCAGAACATGGTTAGAGTGAGGACAGAACCAGTGGAGGAGGGTGTGGAGAATAGTGGAAGATTAGTGCAGCCTGGCGCAGGAGCTAGATCTTCTATAAGCCTTAAATACAACACAAGTGAGACTAGAGGAGTTCCATTACCTACTAGCTCTAAGAAGCTAGTGGGTCGAGCATTTGAAGAGAATATGAAGGTGATATGGTCTTTGTTAATGGATGATGAAGTCTCAATCATTGGCATTTATGGGATGGGGGGAGTTGGTAAAACAACAATATTGCAACATATCTATAATGAGCTTCTACAAAGACAAGATATTTGTGATCATGTTTGGTGGGTGACTGTATCTCAAGATTTCAGCATTAATAGATTGCAAAATCTTATTGCTAAACATCTTCATCTAGACTTTTCTAGCGAAGATGATGATTTGCATAGAGCTGTCAAATTGTCAGAAAAACTAAGGAAGAAACAAAAATGGATTTTCATTTTAGATGATTTGTGGAACAATTTTAAGCTACACAAAGTGGAAATTCCTGTCCCGTTGAAAGGATGCAAGCTGATTATGACAACTCGATCAGAAACGGTTTGTCATCGGATGGCCTGCCACCATAAAATCAAAGTGAAGCCACTTTCTGAGGGAGAAGCTTGGACTTTGTTCATGGAGAATCTTGGACGTGACATAACACTTTCACCAGAAGTGGAACGAATTGCAAAAGTTGTTGCAAAAGAATGTGCTGGTTTGCCATTGGGAATTATTACAGTGGCAAGAAGCTTGAGGGGAGTGGATGACCTACATGAGTGGAGAAATACATTGAAGAAATTGAGAGAATCAGAATTTAGGGACATGGATGAGAAGGTATTCCAAGTATTGAGGGTTAGTTATGATCGGTTAGGTGATGTAGCACTACAACAATGTCTCTTACACTGTACATTATTTCCTGAAGATCATTGGATTGAAAGGGAGGAGTTGATAGGTTATTTGATCAATGAGGGAATAATTAAAGGAATGATGAGCTGGCAAGCAACATTTGACGAGGGCCACACGATGCTTAATAGACTTGAAAATGTCTGCCTATTGGAAAGTACTAAAATAGAGTATGATGGTAGTAGATGTGTCAAGATGCATGACTTGATTAGGGACATGGCCATCCAAATACTGCAAGACGACTCTCAAGTCATGGTTAAAGCAGGTGCGCAATTAAAAGAATTGCCAGATGCAGAGGAGTGGACAGAGAATCTCGCAAGAGTCTCACTAATGCAAAACCAAATTAAAGAAATTCCTTCCCGCTATTCACCAAGGTGTCCCTATCTATCAACTCTGTTGCTATGTCAAAATCGTTGGTTGCAATTCATTGCAGATT
>Ga0325401_1000920_pt1 | contig 23435 bp, 14 predicted proteins | sample PopdelMetagenome_FD_205666 | JGI IMG/M metagenome (GOLD analysis project Ga0325401, IMG submission 205666) | Populus deltoides microbial communities from Bellville, Georgia, United States - Xylem-PdKOR-R2 | ecosystem: Host-associated > Plants > Phyllosphere > Stem > Wood/Secondary xylem | place... | reverse complement strand
TTTTTTTGTTGTTTGAAAGATAATTAAAAAGGATTTTGATGTTGGAAATGAGTTTCTATAAATTTGATGTACTTTTGAAAAGAACTTTCTAGAGATTGAAGAGTTGCTGGAGAATATGCAACGAATGACAATTCATCTGCTATTGCAAAACACGCGTCATTCACCCTTTTATTTATTTTTTGGTCGGGCCCTGTCCCCCGGCTTATGTTGGCGCAGGCCTTGGCGCAGAGTGAGGCCTGCCTCATCATTCTTTTTTATTTTTAACTTTGTTTTTTTCTGTCTAAATATCACTTTTGTGTTTGTTTTGGATTAATTTTTTCGTGTTAAACACAGTTTATTTTTATTATAAATATAAAAATAAAGCATAGTATAGTTTTATTTATTTAATTTATATGCTTTGATTGAGCTAATATTTAATTTAATAATCTAAGGTGGTGTTTAGTAATGAAAGAAAAATCAAATTAACGTATTTAATTATTATTCACCTTCACATATTTAAAATATATAAAATCATGAAGATTGAGAAATTTTAAATTAAAAATATATTTATTTATTTATTTATGATGTTTTAATTGTGACACCTGTTGGGTAAAATATATTTATGGCCATCAAAGATTACTAAAATAAAAAACTATATAAATAATATCAAGATGTGCTGGGAGTTATATGTCATTGTTTTGTATAAATTGTTTTTAAAAAATATTTTATTTTAAAATTATTTGATAACTTTTTGAATATTATATATTCTTTTATTTTCAGGTAATTAATTTATTAAATAAATCATCTATATTCATTTATGTGTTAGCTATTTTCGTGCTAAACAACAAAAATTGGTAAAAGGATCCATGCGGCTGTGGAGTAGAAAATGGGCTGATCTGGGCTTTATACAAAAGACATATACCAAATTAAGACGGATTAATTAGTTGATTGGGCTGGCCTTGTGATGAAGGAAGGGACATAAATATAAACATAGGAAACATGGACGGATTATTTTATACCCTAATTAAATGTGGTTATGTTTGAAATTATGATAGAAACATCTAAATAGAAAAAAAAAGATGAATGAAATGTGCAACTCTGATAAAATAAATGTCTAAATCCAAATTCATAATAATTTTTATTTTAGTTAAAAAATTTATTTTATTCATTTCACAATCCCTTCATTTAAGAGATGAGAGAAAAAAACATCAGAAAATAATAAAAAACAAAGAGAATTTTTAGTTGTCATGATTTTGACAATTAAAATGGACAAACTTGATGTTAAAAGGTTCCATTCGATTAATGATAGTGATTTTTGACCTTCATCTTGCTAAAAAAGTAGATCGGGGCTTGAAAAGTTTTGTAGTTTCAAGTTGTTTTCATAATTTTTAACTAATTTTTTTCCTTTCTGTTTTCAGGTTATAAATGAGTGTATTGAGGTTTATACAGATTTTGTTAGATGTTTTCAAATAAAAATCTTGTTGAAAATGAATTTTTTATCCAAAAGTGGAAAACTTGACTTTCTGGTAGTTTTCAATTGCCATAATTGATCATAAATTAGACAGCATGGGACATGTTACAGTTTTAATTTTTTCTTAAATTAAAGAGCTAGGAGGGGGGGTATATACATATATTTGAGCCCAGAAATACAAGCTCGTGCATGTGTGTGTGTGGGGGTTCAGGTAGTTGGCCATGTGCATAAGCTTGGCATATCAAGCCCAACAACGCATGATGTTTTTTTTTTTTATTATTATTAATAATTTTTGTAAGATTTTTAATTAATACCCACTCTTTTGTATATATTTTTAGGTTACATTAGTTTTTCTTATTTCAATGTAAACTAATATACTCTCTCTCTAATTTTTTAAATTGTTTTGTTCATTTCTTTAAAATAATAGTTAGGTTTTAAATTATTTTTTATTATTTTAATGTTTCAGAGATATTATTATAATTTATATTTATAATTTTTTTTATATTTGATATAAATAAACTATATTTGTATGATGTGTTTCTTTTTTCTAAAAAAAAATTGTTTATTCTTAATGGGAGAAAATAACCTCTCAGATGAAAAAAAACACTAAATGCAAAAGAAAATTGGTTGTTAAATATTTGCATTCTCATTTGTCTTCTGTTTTTAGAAAAAACAATATTGGCTCAACAATTTAGTATTTAATTAACATTAATAATTCTTCATAATTGATCGATTCATCTATTTTTTAAGAGTTATTTTATTAAATATAAATATCATCTTCACATTTCTCAATTAAAAAAACATGGTACAATAAGATACATCTATAACACTAGTAAATTCTTTTATTATGTTAAAAATTAACTTGAAGTCTTACTAATAGCATAGCGCAAGATTTAAAACTAGTTAAAAAAAAATCTAAAGGAGATCATTGTTGTAGTGTGGAGGAAGATACATCACATTGTGAACTTGCCATATTCATATATGTTTTAATCAAAATAAACAACTAAAAATCATAAATCATGAAAAACATGCATGAAATTTCTAAAATTAAAATTGCAGTTCTATTGATAGCCAACAAATGCATTAAATTTACTTCAAAAATTGACTCTCCGGGACACAAATCAAGCTCAAGAACCAAGAAGATGAACCAACAACCCAGAAATAGAAATCAAACAACCACCTCCACTTTTGACAGATTATAAAAACTATTTTATCTCAACAAAAAAAAAAAACATCCAAACATTTTCTAAACAATATTGACTCGATAAAAAAAATCAATCAACAATTTTAAAAATAGGGCGTTAAAAGCTGAAGATGTCGAAAAGAAATTTTGAATTCTTTTGAGAAAACGTTGAAATTGCTGAAAATGATGCAAATATATAAAGAACATATATATATTTTTTAATTTTCTTGTATTTTTTTAAACAATTATAAAAACAGAGGGTAAATAATTGGCTTATAACAAAGGTTGTGCTACCAACATGAATAACAGGTAATTCATTTCCATTAGAAATATTAATTGGTGTGTGATTGTAAATTGGTTGTATATCATCTAGTAAAGTTTCTAATTCAACCATATGATTAGAGGCTTTACTATTAGCAATCCAAGTATGAGTTAAAAGGTTTTTCTTACTAGTATGATTAGCTAAATTCAAAGAATTGCTATTGAGAAGTTGCATCAATTGATTGTATTGATCTATAGTGAGTCCAAGTATAGGTAAAAAACTTGTTTCACTAGATGTAACAATGTTATTTGACATGACAATATAGGCTGAATTGTTCTTACTTGATTATGCCTTCATATATTTTGTCTGTTCATTTCCTTCACCTTGCTTTATCTTGCGACTTGGTTTTTAATTTAGTGGATATCCTACTAGTTTGTGACACTTATTTTTTGTATAACTTCAATAATTACAATGCTCGCATCGCAACTTCTATTTGTCTTTAACATGTTTTAGATTGGTTTTGGTAGTAAAAGCAGTAGCTTTTATGTTTGGGGCATGTCTCATGAAAGAAGCTTGTTGTTTCTCCTCATGAATTACCATAGCATAAACCTTAGTAATCGAATGAAGAGTCTCAAAACTAAGGATTTGAGATCTTACAATTTTGAAGTTTTCAGCTAATCCAATAAAAAATTGATGGATCTTCTCTTACTCTCTTGTCATTACAAATTCCTTTGTTGCACCACATGTGCATTTGAGAATTTTTTTAAATTGCATTTTTTTCCAAATAAGAAAAATATAGAGGGTGAGGGTTTTGCTTTGCAAGTGTTCCATCAATAAAATATATTTTGTTCTTAGTATGGAGGGCATTTTTCATTATTCTCCTCCATGTAGGATAGTTATCTTCATTGAGAACACATGTAAAAATCATAGTACCTAGATAGTTTGAAGGGTGCAAGTAATAATGAGAGTTAGAATCAATGAAAGTTTGTGTTTGAGAATCAACATAGGTTTGTGATTGATTTTTTCCCACTCTTGATTGAGTCTAAGGTGTGATGGTGTCATTACTTTATGTCATTTATCATAACCTGACTTTTTATTTTTTTTAAGTTTTATTTTTTTTGAAAAATCCAAAAAAATTTGCAAAACAAATAATAAAAAAATTTTAAAAAATATATTTTTGACATATTTGCATCGTTTTTGGCATTTCAACGCCTTTTCAAAAGAATTAGAAGTTTAAAAATTTACTTTCGACACGTTCAATTTTTAACAAGCTTATTTAAAAATCATTGATTATTTTTTCTTATTGAGAAGGCATTGACATTATCTTTTTTAAAAAATATCAAAATACAAAAAAACAAAATACATAAAAAATAAAAAAAAAATTAGACAAGAGGACTAAAGTGTAAAAAAAAAAAATGAAAGACTAAAGTGATTTTGCGTTACCCACCAAGTTTCCTTGAGAACCAAACAATTATGAGAAAAAAAAAAAAGAAACTCCAGACCCACATCTTTATAACAACCAGCCACCAGCCATTTGATACCATGAGAAGTTGGTGATATATAGTTACACATGTTTGTTATAAATAAGTCATAGGAGAGAAATATACAAAGTAATATTAGATACAATATGATCATATGAATTATATACGTAAATAATTAAAGAAGGAGATATTGAGGAGGTTGTTATATATGGCATGTACAATAAAAAAGAATCAAGTAACGATTCAGTAGAATCTTCAATATAAGCCATTAGAGCACTTGTCGCCACGCCAAAACATGGAATGCTTTTGTTTTTATTCAAGGCAGCAGATTTTGGAGGTGAAATCTCGATGAACTTCTTGGTGGTGGAGAAATAACTCTTGGAATTCAGACATGGCAGGCCTTTAGCAAGCTATTACAGCATTATTCTTTTGTTAATAGATGTTCCACTTTTTCTTTGGGCAATATCACAATTGGCACCCTTTGGATCATAAAAGTGATAAGCTGAAAAACAGTAAGTTGTCTGAACCGGAGGTTCCCAAACTCCAGGAAATGCTATGAAACATCGGAGTCTGTTACGAAAAATGCAAGAACAGGACAATGGACATACAAACTCGGATACAGCTAGGTGAATACGATCAAATTTTATGAAGTCTAATCAAATTAAGCATCAGGATTCCGAGAGTGGAAAGACTGAATTAATGCATGATATTTGAATTAATTAACCAATACAGGAGTCGTGGAAAATAACACAAACGAATTCGATAATGATCCACTCGTCCATCCCTCTAAGTAACTTCTCACGCATAGCTGCATGCATGTCGTTAAATCTCGGCAATCACACGTACACAAATGTCTCTAGACTTACAAAACCAAGTCCTATATACGGGTATGAATAACATGGAGGACAGCAAATTATATATATATATAAAACAAATATAAATTTTTTTTAAAAAAGGAAGAAGATTGATAAATGATAACCTTTACAAAATGAATTAGTTTAATACTCATCATCCGAACCTGTTAAAACCTTAACCATTATCTGCATGACTTTAACTCTCATTTGCAAAGACAAAATATAATCAGCTGTCTCTCTGAAAAGCCCATCCAATCCCATGGATTCACTATTAGGAATGAGTTTCTTCAGGGTTCTAACTCTTCTCTCGATGCCATATCCTGACCTTACAGTAGAACCTTCTGCACGAGCTCTTCTCTTCATCAAGATCCTTCCAGATCTCTTGCTCCTGGCATGCCGCTCATTTTTTTGTCTCCTCAGCGGGCATCTTCTCTTGGTTTGTGCTTCCAAGACCTTGTTCCACAAAGCTTCATTTGGCATATGATCCATCGTCTCTTCATTTCCTTGGACCATGCCCTTCAAAGAAACAAGAAGAGGATGCTCACCTGCTGAAACTCCCATTACTCAAAAGAGTTTTGAATGAAGCACTAGTTTAGCTTTTGCGCAGGCCTTCCAAATGTGGTTGTCAAGACAAGACGTTGTATAGCATATGCCACTATTGAGGGCATTTATATACGGTATTCAGCATATTGGGTAAAAAAGTTGTTGATAGCCAGCCAGAACAGGATAATGGAAATAAATTAAGGTGGCCAAAACGTAGGGACCGCAAACACAATTTCATAGAAGGACTCCAAGGCAATGGGATATATAAATGAATAAGGGAGAGCCAAGTGTACCTAAGGGTGTTGCTTGTTGCTTTAGCCATGTTCTCCAGCTCAATGCACATGCAAACACATGATTCTTCACCACTACCCAACACTCTCTAATCTAAACCACCATCTCTCATAGCACCCTCCCATCTCGTCAAAACACCCTGGATTATTCCTCCCCACGTCCCGAACTCAGTGCATAATATATATAATTTTGAATTTGGGGTCCTTAATATTCCTATTTCCAGCTCAGAAAACATGGCATTCTACATATATAAACCCTAAGATTCGTGGTGGTTAATAAGCTTGTGTTTCCAAACAAGAAAGCCCGTGTAGTATAAAACGACAAGCATTTGAAGAGCCTGTGATTTAATATTGTTAATTACTTTGTCCATACTCGTGTTAACAAATGTGGACAATTTAGATCCTAATGTTGGGATAAGGTAGATTTTCTTCTGACATTCATGAACCCCATTTTCCATCAAAATGAAGATTGTTTTATTAAAGATTTATCAGCAAATCATGTTCTGACATGTCTGTTCCGAATTACACCAACACAAACAATTAACCCAACAATCTGACAGACAAAAGTGCATGCATCTTCATCACTGATACTACGGAGGACATTGATTCCAAGCTTCAAAATCTGGGAATCTTCATCTTTGATATATTCCTCATTTATAAGGCTGGTATACTTTGATCCAATTTTTGACAATATGTAAGCGAGCTTGATATTCTAACTTTAATTTGACTACCTTGCTGCGATGATACATGATCAGTAACATAATGTAAACCATACATTCTTCCATGGATATGTCTAGGATAAACAAAGTTAAAACATGTTTCTGCTTCATTTTGGTAGGATTCTGGTCCTGCCTTGAAAATTACATATACATAATCACTCATTGTTTATCGTCTACATTTGTCAAGAGCTCAAGATCAATATAGAACATGCACACACATGCAGTTGTTGTGCAGAGAAATCATCCTGCTTGATAAAAGCAATTGATTTTATGTAGACATAAATCAAGCACAAAATTAAGTCCAGTTACATGGTTCTAAACATGTGCAGTACTACCCATTGCTCAACGTGGAGCTAGGAGACTATATGTCTATATGTTATGTTATTGAATTTAATCAATAGTGCGTTTCCACTTCTAATTTTGTGCTGCAAGTAATGAACAGGTAGGAAGCAACATCACGAAGGATGTTCTCTTCCTGTCATCCAGTTGTTGGTACACGTTCGCTTTCTTTATAATATTGGTAGATAACCTTATAATGCAAAGCAAACAAACCTATATGACGGCTAGGCACATGGATTTATTCATTATTGGTTGATATTTTTCTTAAACTTTTCGAGCCAAATATATATCATTGGATACGTTCTATTTTTGGATTCGAAGCACCAAACACATATATGTTCAATATTTTTCTTCTGTCATTTTTTTTTTGTCTTGAAATAGCAGATTGGCTTGTCGAAGTTAAACGCATCCCTTTGGCATGGCTAAGTAGCATCATAAGAGTATTGGCCAGGTTCAAATTGTACTTTGTCGAAAATTAGCTTTGTGCAATGTTGAAATAAAAATGTGGGAAGCATCGTGTAAGCTATATGAAAAATAAATATATATGACTGATATTGTTAAGATAATCTTTTTTTTTGATGAGAATATAAATGTTAAGATGATGATCTATATTTGTGTTTTTCGCATCAATTTAACCCCTTAGGATTTAAATGAAACGAAAAAAATATTATCCTATTGATGTTTTGATATTATAGTTGGACCTGCTATAATGATTGATTTTAAATAGAATATGAGTTTGTCATAATTAGATGAGGATCTGCCTCAAATATATTACATGAATGACATTGTACATTTATAAACTAGTGTGATAAGTTAAAGTCTAAAAAGAGATTTAATCATGCCAGACTAGAATAATAGTTTAAAATAACCATATCTTTTTATCTGATTATTGGATTGCACTCAAATTTTTATAAGAGTTTTTAGAGTTTTTTCTTGTAGTAATCATTGCGTCGCTATGTGGACCGTCAGATCTTTAGATATAAAAAATCTCACTCAGACCTCCGGTTTTGACAGTTTTGTTATTTTCCATGTGTTTTTTGAATTTCTTGTTTTATTTCATATTTTATGCTTCTTTCTTTTATAATTTTAATTTTTTTTCTAGTTAAGATAGTTTCTGGTTTATTTAAGGATTTGTAAACCTTCATAAAAGACGAACTTGATTATTATTATTTTAGAGAAAATAAACTTGTAAATTTGGAGGTAACATTTGCAGTTTTTTCCCCTCATTAAAATATTTAGTATTCTTTATTTAATTGTTATTTTTACTTCTGCTTGCATCATCTATTTTCTTTAATCAAACGGTTAAAACTTTTTATATTTAGGTAATATTTTAGTTTTAGTATCATTGTTCATTAAGATGAAAATATAATTTTCACGATCATTTAACAAGTTAGATTTTCTTAACTGAAGGATTTTGAATACCAGAATATTTCATAAATATTCAGTTTGAGAAATTATTTAAATTTAAATTTAAAATTAAAAGCTTGCTATAGCAATCTTCGTTTCCATTCGAACGTGAAGTGATGAAACCCTATCTTCTTTAAGCACATGCAAGGAACCTAATGAGACCACCTACCCACGTGCAACAGTATGATCATCTAGGGAGAAGAAGCCCTATTAGGTGCTTGTGGGCCTTGTGGCCCATTTCATACACCTACAGCAACTTGGAATAAGAGCATGCCACGTTCACCATGTGCCTATCGTCTTTTTTTTTTTTTTTTATAAAATGGCAGCATATTTTATTTTTAACCAATATTTCCTTAATTATTTAAAGTTATGTTTCTTTTCGTGCCTAGATTTATGAAAAAAAAAAGAAACGGGAACAATTTAAATTCTCAATGGAAAAAAAAAACTATATTTGTCTATATAAATTCATCATCCCCTCCTGTATTGGCACATATTAATTTTAAGCTATTTCAGCATTCTCCTCGTAGTATCCAAAAAATATTGTTTTTTTTATCTTGATTATTGAGGATGGGCGTGGGCTCTTTTTTTCTTGCCTTGGGGAGAGGGGTTGGTGGGAGATTAATATTTATCTGAGCATGTTTGTGAGATAGTATCCAATAAACGTAGTGTTGAGAGGATAAATGGAGACAAAATAAGTAGAAAAGAAAAAGAAAATAACGGGCTTAATTTCCCAAGTGTAATACTCCGATCCAAATATTTATAGGCTAAATTATTATAAAAATCAAATTTACATAAAATTTTATTTTGAACAAAGTAGAAAAAAAAACCCATCTAAGCTCTCTTTTTATATATATATATATATATATATATATATAGAAAAGATGTAAACTTAGAGTTGATTCACCCTAGTTTTATAAACTTTATTATAGTTTAGAGAAAATAAATTTTAAAAGTCACATGTTCTTTAATAGATATAGAGAAAAGAAGTGAAGTGGATTGACCTTGAAGGACTTCCGTTCCATTCTATTTTCTTGATTAGAAAGGTTTTGGATTGATTAAAATTTTCTCTATATAAAAAGTGTATAAAGCTAATGAGATTTAAATTGTATTTGTATGAATGATCAAACATAACGAGGATGATAGATTATATAATATTTTAAGATGGATTAAGAGTGCTTGATGATTTTTTAATTGTCTAAAAAGATTAGGTTAACAATTAGTTATAAAAGTGAGAAGTTGTTAGTTTAGATATTTGATAGAGGTTTTTGTTGAACTTAAAAACTGTATTAAATAGATGTAGTTTTTAACCCAAATTTTATATGTAGGAAAAGTTTATCTTATCTAGTTTCTAACACAGTAAATGGTGTATTAATCTGATTTTTTATAGAGAATGTAATTGTGAAAATAGTAAAGAATATGCAAGCTGTCTGATAGCAACACCCAACAATGATTTTGGGGCATATTATAAATTATATAAAAAGTTTTACAAGGTGAATGATATATGGATGAAAATATAACTGAGCTCGCCAATAAGTCAAGTGAGGAGGTGTTAAGGTTGATCTGTTGGGTCAGATTTAATGATATTTTCAAAGAGTTTTTCATTGTCTGACCATTAATATTTTACATTAACAAATTTTTTGTCAGACCCATGATACACTATTGACCAAATATCTATAATTTTATTAAATTGGATCGTTAATTATAACTACGGAAGCAATAAGTTGGGTAAAGACAATTTTATTTTTATGCATTTGTATCAGATCTAATATATATAATGCTATTTGACACCAACCTCGCCGCGGGTCAGGAATTATTTTTTCAATAAAAAAAGAATATGCTTTTCCAGCATGTTTTTGGATATAAAAGATTTTTCAATTATAAATTGAAATTTTTATACACGTATCTAATTAAACAAATCAACATTTGATCAAGAAATAACTAATATTAAGATATTTGATCTTACATCATAGGCCATGTACTCAGTTGCGTTTAATAACTCTACTTTTTAGAATATATTTTTTTAATCAAACAATTATTCATGCCAATAAAAGGTAAATAAAAGTAATTAACAAAAGTGAATTTAATAAAACTATTAAAATCAATTATAAAAAAAATCCAATGTTGAATGGTAAAACCTAAAAGAAATTAATTTTTAAAAAGACAATGAAAAAAAATATTTGGGTCAAGCCAAGTTAACTTATTAACCCTACAACCTTGGGCTTAGAATTGGGATAACCTCATAAAAAAAATGTGAAAAAAGCATGAATATCAATTTATAAAAAAACTAAATGCTTAAGGATGAAATAAAAAAAATAATTCTTAAAAAAGACCAAAAACAACCCAAATTAAGCTTTGAAACCCATGACCATGGTTATAAGGTTGAGACTGGTTGCAAAAAAAAAAAAAAGAAGAAGAAAAATGTTAAGGGATGAAACTAAAAAATAATTTTTAAAAAATAAGAAAAAGATTTGATTCGACCCATGTTTAACCCCATGACCATAGGAATAAAATTGGGATTACCCCATATAAAGAAAATATGAGAAAAAGCACGAAGACCAAATAAAAAAAATCAAATGTTGAAAGATAAAATTAAAAATAAATTAGTTTTATAAAATAAGCTAAAAAAACAAAAGTCAACACATGCTAACCCTCAAAACCTATGATCCTGATCATAAGACTAAGACTAACCTTATAGAAGGCAAGCAAAAAAAAACAAAAAGCAAAATTCTCAATAAAAAAATACTGAGAAATAAAATTGAAAAAAAAACAATAAAAAAAGATTCAAAACAAAACATATAATAATAAAAAGAATGGGGACAATATTCAGGATAAAAATAAATTGAAATCAAATGTTGATAGATGAAATTGAAAACAAAATTCAGATAGAAAAAGGAATAAAAAAATCAAAAGAATGAGGACCACATTTGATATAAAAGTCAAAAGAAACCAATAATAAGGGAACAAATTGAAAATCAATTCAATCAAAAGAAGGTAACAAAACAAAACAAATAGAAATAAAAAGAATAAGAAACCAAATTGGATATAATAAATAAACGACATGACAACTTCTTATTTTGGCAAGGAGAAAAGAGGAAGGAGAAGAAAATTTGTGTCGGACCATCAAGAAGAGGACATTGATGTGCTTCCAATATCACCATAAAAGGTGGTGTTTGACCATTAGATGATGCCATATATGACACTTGAAGGGTGCAGGCATCACCTACATGTTGGCGCGTGAGTTTCATGTACCTGCTGATTTTTATTTTTATTAGTATTTAAAATTTATAAAAATATTACATTGCCCAAAAGCAAACTTGATATTAACAAAAAAAAAAAAAAACAAGAAGAAAATACAAAAAACCTTTTGGAAGGAAGTTTAAGTTTTTTTATTGCTTCTATGTGCAATTAAGTAATTTAAATGTGCTTTACCTTTTCAGCTATGATATTTTGAATAAACTTGTGTTTTGCGTGATGCAACATTTCTCTTTGGTTAAACAAAAAACAATCAAACTTAACAAAGTATAATCGACTTTGTGGTGCTCTTCCTTATACTTTTAGTTCATGGTTTTTTTATTGTTAGGTGGGGATTTATATATTTCAATAGTGTTGGTGATTTTGTTCAAGTAATCTATATGTCACACTCCTATCAAACTTAACACTTTGGCTTTCTAAGACTTATTTTTCTTTTATATAGGTTACATGATCATTGGGTTCATATAATTTGGTATTAGAGCTAGGTTTCGAAATCAAGTCATATCTTTCTGAAAATTTTGTTTTCTTTGTGTTCCATAAGTTTAGTTGTGTTTTTCACTCTTCTTCTTCTTATCTTTCTGTTTTTGGCATCTTAGTATAAAAAAATAAGTGTTTTTTCATTTTACTATTGTCCCTAAACATATCATTAGTATAAAAATTAAAAAAAAAAGGAATAATAGATGTTATTCAAATTTGTTTCAATTCTGTCATGAAAACACAAATAATAGGAAAACCAAATCAAACCATCTTAAAACACTTCAAATTTGATTATTTAGGGTGAAATTGCATTATATATTAAAGTTAGGTTCTTTTTTATACTTGTTTGATTGAGGTTTCAATTCTGAGTTAAATTCTGCCATAAATTGATCATACATGGGTGTTCGATACCTAGGCATAAGAGAATAACCTATAAACTATGATATATTTTTATTGGGTATAAGGGTGTTACACACCGAATTTGAAGTTATTTTGATATCATTTAGTTTGGGTCTCAATTCTGGTGTTTATAATTGCGTAATGGGATAAATTTGCATCAAGTTATAAAAATATGTTTGTCAATATTGTTTTGACCTATTTAGTTTATTTATGTAGTATTTGGATTATTTAGGAGTCAAATAATTTTTTTCATTAATTTTTTTTTATTTTTTATTTTGAGTCTTTGTATTGTCCATATTTTGTAGGAATTCACTTAGCTACTCATAAAATCGTAATCATAGTTTTATTTTGCTTGTTTTTAGTGTGTTTTTTTCTTGATTCACCTTTATATATATATATATATATATATATATATCAATTGACTTTGGTTCGTTGATTTTTAGTTTCAAAAGAACCGCAAAAAGGTGAGCTGAGAAGTAAAAGGCATAGTGAGAACAAAAACCTTGAATTTTGTGAAACATAAGAGTTGTGAGGTAAATTTTCTTCTAATCAATTAAATTATATAGATTCAAATATGTTTGAAAATAATGAGTCTACGAAACCAAAAATAAAGAACACCTTTCAAATGCAAGCTTTCGTCCAACAACTTGAGCTACTGACTGGGGTAATGAAGGATATGAAAGATGAGATGGCTTTGATGAGACAATAAATTATGGGATGAATGGATTGAGAATGGGGCTGATCGGCAAGGAAACCCTATATGAAGGGCCTTACAGAATGTTAAAATTGACTTCATTGATTTTGTGGATGAAAACACAAATGTAGATGATAATGACTATAATATGCATTTATGGATTATAGAGATCAATTTAGGTATAATAAAAGCTAAAAGAATGTTAGTTTTAGCCAGGGTAGAATATTCAGCCAGAGAAAGAATTCCCGAGATTTTAGGTTTCGTGATGATTTATATAGAGAATTAGGGTCACTTAAGATGAAAATACCAAGTTTCCAAAGAAAGAATAATTATATTGATTATCAAAGGGAGAACATCTTCTATATACATTGTTATGTATAAAACAAGGTGCGTTTAATTATAGATAGTGAAAGTTGTGCTAATATAGCCAGTACTACCCTTGTTAATAAATTGAACTTATATACTTTTAAGCATTTTGGACCTTATAAATTGCAATGGTTGAATGATTGTAGTGACTAAGTAGATCTTGGTTCTATTTTTTATTAGGAAGTATGTTGATGAGGTTCTGTGTGATATGGTTCTAATGCATGCAAGTCACATCTTGTTAGGAAGACTATGACAGTTGGATAGGAAGGCAATATATGATGGGTTTAGAAATAGTTATACTATTATAAAAGATGGAAAAACCATCACTTTTATACCTCTTACACCTAAACAAATGTATGATGGTCAAATAAAGTAAAAAGAAAAAGAACATGATGACATGGGTAGAAAAAAATCAAGGTGAGGAACAAGGTGAAAGAAGACCATTAGATTCATCCACAACCCAAAACACTTCTCTTACTACCCAAAACCATTCGACCAAACACCTAAACCATTCAGCCACTTCTAAAACAAACCTAAATTTGGCCAAAAATGGAGGCAAGTCTCGAAGAGTGAAAAAAGTAAGTGATTGAAGTGTGAATTATGTGGAAAGACTAAAGAAACAACCTAATTTTTATGCTAGAGAGGGTGAGGTTAAATCTATCTATTATTCAAACCAACCGATAATCCTACTTGTTTACAATAAAGTTCATTTTAATATTAATGAATTTAACCCTTATACTCTTAGTTTTGTGTTTCTTTGTTGCAAAAGTTTGATGATATGTTTCTTAATGAGATTCCTAGTAGATTGCTACCAATAAGAGGAATTGAACATCAAATTGATCTTGTATTTAACGCATTGATTCCTAATCGCTCAACCTATTAAAGTAATCTCAAGGAAATAGAAAAGCTTCAAAACAGGTAGAAGAGTTAATGAAAAATAGGTATTCCTTTGAGATGAATGAAATGTCTATAATTCTTGTACTTTTGACACCTAAGCAAGTATATGATAAGCTACAGAAATGGAAGAAATGGAAGATGGCTGAAAAGAAGAGCTTGTATATTAGATAGACCTTATCTGCTAACAAAGTTCTTCTAGGCTTTGATGATGATTGTCATAACTCAATTTTGGACTCCCTAAATTATTTGAATATTTTTCTTTTTTATCCAAAAATCCAAAAAGAAAACAGAGATTTAAAATCCAAAAATATTTTTGAGATACGAGAAGATCAACCTTTGAGCTGCAAAAGATCAAAATGCTAGAAGAATAGCTCCATTGGGGTATGCTGACATGATGGGTTAGAGAAAGACTTAATTTGAAACAAAGTTTAAGGTTGAAATTATATACCTTCCATTATAATAACTTGTATTGTTAAATTATCAACTTATTATATATATAGACTATGTATTTAGTTTGAAAGAGTAAAAGGAGAAAGAAATGGAAGAAAAGTGGACTTGATTAGCCATCTAGGCTAATGATGGCTAATGATGTAAATGAAATTACATCGACATTGGCATTTACTGGAATTTTGATTAGCTATTCCAAAGCTGGGAAACTAATGACATCCATATGATCGCTTTGGTATCGGCAAAACCATGATAAAATAATTGTTTAAGATGATTTTATTAGCCAAACTAATTATTGGGGCTAATGATACCAACGAGGTTGCATTGGTGTTGACAAAACTATTACTTGATTAACTATCCCGGGTGATTGGGGGCTAATGATATCAATAAGGTAACATCGACACCGATATACACTTAATTTGATTAGTTGCTTAAGGTGGTGGTATCTAATGATACCTAGATGAAAGAGTATCGACATATTTCTTATTAATCATCTAAGGGTTGAAACCAATTAAGTTCAAGAACTTAATTAAACTTATAATGGGTTAGGAAGATTCAATTGACTCAATTGAAGAAAAAACAAGTTTGAAAACCTAATTCAGATCAATTCATAAAGATTAGAAGATTGGGGACACAATTGAAACATTGAAAGACTAAATTGGTGAAAGACTAAATTGGTGCAATTATAAAAAATTTAAAGTTTGAAGGCTAATTAAGGGGCAAATTGACTTGGAGGGCTAGTAAAGTTGTTCACTCGGTTTCCTAAAAATCAAGGATTAAAATGAAAGAGGTGTGCACATACAGGGATTGAAATTGATAAAAACCAAGGTTAAATTTGAAGAAATTAGAAGTTTGAAAGTTAATTGTGGACAAAATTGAATATATCAAAGATCAAAGACCATATTATAAAAGACATTGAATATTGAGGGTCAAAATTGATATGACCGGGGATTTAATCAAAAGAAGTCTTGAGAAATCAACCTAATTTGGATGAATTCAATGAAATTTAAAGATCAAGGATCATTTTATAAATAAAGAGGAAAATAAACAAAACAACATTGTTTTGAATGCCACTGTTCACTTCCTTCTTCATTCCTTCCATAAAGGAGCTGATAAGGACCCCTCTTTACAAAGCCATTTAATGCTCTCTCATGCTTCAAGTAAGATAAAAGGCACGCTTCCCTGGCAGTCCTGACATTGTACTACACCCCAGCATGGTTCCCGTCGAGTGGTTGTCCCTACAGCCGCTACAATGTTGGTCCAAAAACACTGACCTGATAAACCTTTGACAACCTAGTTTTAACAGTACTGGGTGGTTGGCTTGTTATCAATGGTGGGGGATCAATCGTAGAGGGCTAAATGGTTAAGATTTAAGTCTAAGAGGGAGCCTGTGAACCTTCTCAACCTCATATAAATAAGAATAACCCATTTCCAACAAAGAGGGGAGGAGAGGGCAAAACTGAAAAACCCATACCCACATATTGTGTTTACAAACCCTTACCCATAAAACATTAATTTATTTGATCAACTCTCACAAATAAACACATGCATGCTACCACCTGTACGCCGTTAAAAAGCTTATATACATTAGACTCTACTGCCACACCCTAAATGTTCAAAATCCTCCTCCAAAGGATATATCAACCCTGACCTTTGAACCTCAACTTCCAAAATTGGTTAACCTCATCAAGTATTCAATAGCTCCATCTAAAAGGTAGCTCCAGTTGGAGTAAGAGAAGTTGAAACCAAATTTATAACAACAACCTCGTTATTCTGTTTTGGTTTCCAACATCAGTTCTTTTGGTTTTTAGCATCCCTAACAACAACATAGCATCTACCCAGGCACTATGGAATAGTCGAGGCACGGGAAACATTCATAAACAAAAAGTCCAGGACTTTATGGTTGTAACAGGAATGAGTTTCTCTCTCACTACTCTTTCATGCCCACAATATCCAGTTCAGTTTTTCTTAGTCAGAAGGCTTATTATAGTGTAGTGTGGCCATTAGTTGTGTTTGTAAGAAAAGCAAAGGTTCTTTTCTAGAAGCATGGATTTGTTTTGGAATAGTTATCTCCCTTTATATAATAGAGAAATATGCTAGTATATCACCCATGAACTTTAGTCTAGAACATGACAGCTTTTTTTTTTTTGGTTTTATGAAGCTTTGTCCCCTAAAATAATAAATACATGGAATTTTACAATGTTTTCTTATGGTGATGTGTTTCTGTAACTATTTTAGGGGGTGTAAGAATATGCTTACAAGTTAGCCCTTTACATGAATATAGTTCCCTGTCATTTAAATCTTAGCTTTATATGCATATGGTTTTTGGGCAGAGGCTACACACAAGTTCATCAAATAATGCTATTTTGATATTTCAAAAATAAAATAAGGTATTTAATTATGTTCATAGGCCAGGCTTTCAAAATATTTTTTTTTTAAGTGGGTTTTTGTCTTTGGATGAGGCCATGTCTCCTTTTGTTATGAGTTGTGCAATGCTAGCCTTGGGTCAAGTTAGGAAGCCCATTCCATGTGGTTGGACCGAGCTTATAATGTTTAAGGCTGTTTTTGGTTGTGCATGATTTTACAAAGGAAAAGAAATGTTTTTTTGGTTCTTTAGGACATGTTTACCAAAAACATCCTATGGGATTTTTTGACAGTTTTATTTTATTGATTTTTTCTTGTTTTTCCAAACAAGCCCCAAATGTTTTCCAAAAAATATAAGTAATGTTATGGGTGATACATCTTTTCTATACATAGCCAATCTTTTTATTCAAACTTCGAGTCTAGTTAGGGTTCCTAGTGACTAAAATATTAAGTGGAAACTCTATCCTTTTTTTTTTACTGATAAGAAATAAAAATTTCTTGTTCTTTCCGCCCATCACCATAAAGATCCTGATTAGGGAGGATGTTCGTCGTGACACCGCACTTCTACAATGATGTTATTTTTTAGCTTGATACTTATTTGTTTTATTTAGGGGTGATCTTCATGTTATATATTCAAGGATGAATCCTTTTAAAGAGGGATGGGATGGTATTAACCAAGTTAGGTCTGAATTTACTCTTAAAATGCATATTGACTAGTTTTGCAAGATCTAACATATCTCTCAAACTGTACATTTTATCTTGCTTATATTTTACAGGGAGATACTAGACACATGTAACTATATTATGGTAAGATTTCAGGTGAATCAATATTCATGAACATATTATTTAAATTGGTCAAAGTTGTTGTTATTGCTTTGGTAGATTTGTCAAGAAAGTGTTTTTTCTTGATAATTTTCAGCTCTATCAGTCCAGACCCACAATGGGTTAATTTTGGGGGGGAAAAAAGAAAGATTAAATTAGTTTTATTTAGACTTTAAACTTGTACGTGAGCTTGGGCTGTAAAGGTTCCTAATGTGACTTGGATTTATTGAAGAATTGAAGTCCTTTCTTTCCTAGGATATGTGTGGCAGCTAGGAGCTCTATAATAAATTTTTAGTTTCAGTTCTCATTTATTTATTTTGGTTCCCTTTAAGTTATAGCATATTAGAGAGAATTTTAACACTTGTTTTTTCATTATTAATTTATGTTTTTAGGCTTGATTAATTAGCTAAAGCCCAAGACTTGTTTGGGCGTAATTATTAATTAGCTTTCAGCTATGGCCTAAGGTTTATTTGGGTTTATACTTTTAAGTTTCTTATTATATGTTTTGGGTCAGTTTTGCATATAAGCTAATTTAGTCCACAAGGGTATATTCATTAAGGTTTTTATTTTCATAAGTATAAATACTCTTTGTAATGAAAAAAATATTGAAACTTGATAATACTATTATTATTAAATTTATTCAGCTTATTTAAGAGAGATTCTTGTATTCTTTGTTTATCTAATGGACTAAATTGACTTATAAAAAATTAACTGGCTTCGTGACTTCTTCCTTACACTTCTCGTTTGCGAATTAGTATTCTTAGAGTGGGGTTCTTATTTCAATATTGTTGGTTCCTTGAGATATGTTTTCTTTCTATCACACTCCTATCATATTCGTTTCAGCTTTCCAATATTCATTGTCAATGTTGTTGTGGGTTGCATAGCCACGGAATCGTGGGTCCACATCATCATAATAGAGGTTAACTTTCAAATAATCTAAATGATAAAAGGAAAAAATAAAAAAAAATCAATAAAAAAAACATAAAACAACCAAGTCAACTTAAGTTAAGTCGATTAACACGCGACCCGGGATATAAGATCAAGATAACTCCAAATCAAGGAAAAAAAACCATGAAGCTTAAGGCCCAATAACCTAATATCGAAAGATAAAATTGATAGAAAAAAATCAATTTTTTTAAAAAAGATCAAAGTCAAACCAGGGTAATATTTGATACCCTGATCCGAGTCAAGAGACCAAAATTAGTCCTATATAAGAAAAACATGAAAAAATTACAAAGAAAAACTCTCAATCATCCAAATATTAAGGGATGATATTAAAAAAATAAAACAAGGAAACAATTAAAAAAAACAAAATAAATAGCAATCAAAAGAATAAAGATCATATTTGATATAAAAATTATATGAAATAAAATAATGAGGGATGAAATTAAAAAAGTAAATTAAATCAAGAAAATGATAAAAAAATATAAAATAACAATCAAAAGAATGAACACCAAATTGGATACAAAAATTAAGTAAAATCAAATCATAAGGAATGAAACTGAGAAAAAAATCAACTGAAAAAAACATTAAAAGAAAAATAAATAGTAATTAAAAGAATGTTGATCAAAATTGATACAAATACAAATTGACATGACACATTTAATTCTTAGAAGGGTAAGTGCAAAACCCAATGTGTAGAGAGAGAGAAAATCCATCGAAACCCAACTATTGCACCGATGTGTACACGCGTTTGAACACTAGAAAGAGGATGTCAGGACGCTTTCAATGTTTGGTCACCAGAGACGCCTCATGCATCGCCTGAAAAGCACAGACGTCTTGCACTCGCTTTTGCATGCGTTGCATGTGCCAATCACATTTGATTTTTAAATAATGATTTATATTTATTAAAATACTAAATTGTTCGTTAGTCAACTTGATTATAACTAAAAAAATCGGATTGAAGATACAAAAGAGCTCTTGGACACCAGTTTAAAAAATATTGCTTTTAATAGTAATTTAGTAATTTTATTGTGCTTCAAAAAGTGAAAATTTTAAAAAGCCCCTAAATGCTAGTTAAATAAATTTTAGTTTTAAAGATAAACTGAGCATTATACTATGCTTTAAAAATATGAAAATATCAAGTTGTTCATGATCAATCCAACAATGACCAACAAGTCATGAGTACAAAACTATATTTCCTCAATAGCCAGACCATTAATTTATGTTAAGAAAGATAAAAATATCATTATACTGTTTTAATCCACAATGTTTTATATTTATATCTACAGTAAACCCTAATTGTTTTTAGATTTTGTTAATATTATATATTAAGTGATACTTAAACACAATCATCATTATTACCATACATTCATAATTACAAATTAACTTCAACTATAAATTTAACCATTACATATGATTTAAAATATTGGATTAATAAACCAAAATCTTTAATTATTAATATTATCAATATATTTATTTCTAATAAAATATTCAAAGTTAAGAAGCGAAATCAAAAAACATCTTAATATTTTAGAAAACAATACTAAAAATATTCTATAATTTAAGCTCGTGAACATTTTGTATACAAAATTTTTATAAATTATATTACTTCCATAATTGATACTAAAACGATAAAAATGCCCTTATATATTTATATTCATTAATGTGCTGAAAAAATTGCATCTCTCTCTTTCATCTCTAGTAATGTTAATAAATATAATTAAAATATAATAAATAAATTAAAATTAATTATATAAACAGTAATCTATAAAATATAATTTACAAAAAAATGATATATAAAATATTTCTTAAACATGTTATTTTTAATAATTTTATCCTAATATTAGTTCCGTTCGAGTGGAAAGAGGAAACTCTTTTTAGAACCGTTCCCACAGACGCAGCAACAACTAGAGGTTGCGATGTCATAATAAATCAGTCGGTGAGATCCTTCCCACACGGCGTAATACATCATCACTTATGATGCGGCGTCACCACATCGAATACATAAGCCAACTAGGGCATAACACAAAATCCATCCCATCTTTACTGAAGGTAACAAAGAGCCTTTTGAGATTGTCCTCTCATCTCTGTCTCTCTCCCTCTCTCCCACTCTCTGTTCCATCGTCATTTAAAGGGAAGAGGCATATTTCAGGTTTGTGCATGAATCTAATATAGCTAAAAAAATCCCATCAAACACAAATTAAAATACTAGATAGCAACCAGCACTAGTTTAGTATAGTATTAGATTCACGCACAAACTCGTAATCTGTCTTTTTCAATTCCTTTCTTCTTCTATTTTATCTTTCCAGCAGGCAGGCCGCTCTTGTTCTTCCATGGATTTTCTTGTCTCTTCTGCTTCAAATCTTGATGTCCTTTGGCGCCGTTGGCTTTGGGGATCATCTTTCAGTCAAGTAATACCGCTCTATTTTAGTTTTTCTTTTGCCGCACTCTGTTTTTATTCCGTTTTTATTGATGTATCTTTGTGGGATTTCTTAATTTCAGGCTCAGAATCCCATGTCAATAATTTTAGTAATTGAACATTATTAATGGTGGTTCTTTGTCAATTACCCATCAAGGAGAAAAACGCGATTTGGTAAGTCGAGCTACCCAGTTTGATTGTTGATATGAGGCTTGATCAGTTTCCCGAATTAGCTAATAAGCTGGCGATTCTATTTAATTTGAAGCTTACAATAGCTTAATTCCGTATGAAAATTTAGGGTATTGTCAGAAACCCAAAAGGTGCGGCACATTTAGCTGGGAAAAACCAAGCATTGTAATATATTTTTTCACTTCAGGTTAATTTCTGATTTTTATCAATGAAAAGTCATTTTGATATTGAATACAGTTTTATTTTAAGGTGCGTTCTCGTTTTGATTCTGGATATAAGTTTTTTTTAGGCGTGTTCAGTTGGAAATTACTTTTCCTAGGCTAGAGCCTGAATTTCTCAGCAAAACTAGTAGGCTATGTGTTGCCAGCACTTCTTCTTTGTGGGCTAATCATTAGGCCCACCTAGGCTAAATGCATGGCTTGTTTTTTTATTTATTTTTTTTCTTTAGATTTTTATTTTAAACCTATTAAAATAGATTAATTAAAAATTAATTTGATATTTTTTTAAATACTATTAAATTTTTATTTTTTTACTAATATAATAGCCTTTTTTTTAAAAAAACTTATATTAGCCTGTGCTTTTTTTACACCATTTTATGATATTTTCTTTTGAAATATTCTATCTAATTGTTATTTTTTTTAGATATTATTTCATCAAATATCATTTGATTTTTCATCTATTTTTTAATAAGGTTATAACTTCTCTCTCTTTTTTTTTTTTAATAATATTAAGAAACACTTTTTGCGTGGTCTTTCACGATGAATATTGTTTACTTAAATTTTTTCGGTAACTTTTCCACTCATGTCGATTTTTATTGTCTTATAATCAAATACAAAACGGATTCCAAAAAAAATAAGTTATTAAAAACAAGAGGTTTGTCACACTATGATGTCGATGATGATTAAATATATATCGTGAAAATTGGAGTTATTATCTAGTAATTAAAAGAAATTAGAGACTCTAAAATATATACTAGTTCTAAATATTAGTTATGTTTAAGAGAAAAACGACTTCATTCTTGTAATAAATTTTTTATGAAATGTTATATTTACCATGTGTTTTATTCTAAATTTGTGTTTTAGATTTTTTTTAATTATGATAATGATTTTTCATTTTATTTTCAGTTTATTATTGGTTATTTAGAAATAAATTTTGATGTCAATCTTTTAAAATAGAATACGCATTGACTTGGTCCTTTGCAAAAATCTTGGCATCCATAACTAGAATTAAAAGACAAGAGTTCGAATCGTGGATCTACTCTGTTCTAAAACTGAGAATAATGAGATATAAATATTAATTTCTTTTTTTTTGTATTTATTTTTTTACAAATAAAAAAAAGAAAGTAAACAAGGTTGGATGTTGTAGAGGTAAATACTTTCACGGGTCAAAACGTCAGGTTGAGGTTTCGTGTTTGTGTTTGAGATTAAAATTTATATTTAGAATTCATAAAAAAAAAACTAAAAATACAAGAAAAATTAACTTTTATAATTAACTTTTGTATGTCATTAAATTGTAGTCAACCTCAACTTTAACTATAAAAACAGACAAATTCATATAACTCCTAGTTCGTTACTGTCAGGGCTTACAAAATTCTGTAGATTTCAAAAAGCCAACCTTTCCAATACAGATTCTCTCTTGG
>Ga0325401_1000916_pt1 | contig 23472 bp, 13 predicted proteins | sample PopdelMetagenome_FD_205666 | JGI IMG/M metagenome (GOLD analysis project Ga0325401, IMG submission 205666) | Populus deltoides microbial communities from Bellville, Georgia, United States - Xylem-PdKOR-R2 | ecosystem: Host-associated > Plants > Phyllosphere > Stem > Wood/Secondary xylem | place... | reverse complement strand
ATCAAGCAGTTTGGTCTCCCTCACTGGACCCCTTTAGAATGGGAATCACACTAGAAAATTTAAAAGTAATTCGAAGTATCATTAAAGCCTATAAAAATGGAACTGATAATAATATAGTTGGGATTTTAAAAACAAATTGATAAAAAACCATATAAAAAGAAATTTGAAACCAAGTAATCTTAAAAAACCAAAATAAACATGCCATGAAAACAAATTTAAAATAAACAAAATACTTGAAAAAAAAATAATTCAACCATTTCTTCATAAAAAAACAGTAATTGGGTATTACTTTATGGTCAAAAAGTACAATAATGCAAAAAAAAAAAAAGAGTTTTAGGATATTGATTTTATTATTTGTTAGGTAACTATGTAATCTATACGTTGATGTGGAAAATAGGACTAAGTTTTTTTGTCAAAAGAGTAACTGTGTAATCTAATATTCATCTCTCAAATCCCTAATCCAATTGATCATATAATTAAAAAATTGTTTTAATTAATAACTATAAGAAACAAACTCCCTTGCTAGTTCATTACTTAAATAAAAACTCATGATTGTCGAGCAAAGTAAATAAATTACTTAACCGGGATCACCAGAGGAGTTATTTGCCAAAATAAAAACTCATGATTGAGTTATATAACAGTTTATAAATCATGCAATTATCTCCATCACCATATATAAAGCTAGACAAAATAGGATAAGACGAGATTAAATTTAGTTTTAGGATATATTTGAGAATATGATTGAATCATGCTTTTTAAAATGTTTTTGAATTATTTTAATATGTTGATGTCAAAAATAAATTTTAAAAAATATTATTTTAATATATTTATAATAAAAAAAATATTTTATAAAGCAATTTTCACCATTTTCAAATAAATTAAAATTTTTCAAATAAATGGATTGATATATCGATGACACTCTCTAGTCAGTTTTGAGAATTTTGAATCCAAACAAGTGAATTTATATGCATGCTTGTACAACTTGATTTTCTCTTTAATTTAATCAACAATAATTTCTCATACTCAATAGAAATTTGGGTTTATCATTAGGGTAAGACAACCTGTATTTTAAAATACTATTGCCAAAAGATCATATTATTTATTACCACAAGAAAGGACCAAAGTTAATAAATAATAGCATGCACGAAACTTCGTGATACCCATGTTTTCCACGTTTAATAGAGTGTTACAGTAAAAGCACAGAGAGAAGAACGGTTCAAGACAGAACAATAATGTTAACGCGTGGACCCCATTTGCTGTTTTTTCCTCTACGTGTTACCTTTTACCTCTTTTATAATTATGATTATTGCATTGCTAATAATTTCCAAGAAAGATGATGAACTTTTTTTAGTGAATTCAAAATAAAAAAAAATAAGGTTTGTTGAGGCTTTTCTTGGAACCTCGCTCTGGGATTAATTAGCGAGAATAAGAAAATCCTGTGTAAATTATACAAATTTCCTTGCTTTTTTTTTTCCTGCATGCGTTACATTTTTATCTTTTATAATTATAATTATTGCATTGCTAATAATTTGCAAGAAAGAATATTGTTTCTCTGAAAAGGGCTTAAGAAAACCCTAAGCATTGTAGATAATCTCTTATAGGAATCTCTTTATTAAAGGCATTTTTTTAAAATAAAATAATATTAAATTAAGCTTGATATTGTTCAAATTATTAATTAATTATAATTAACTTGAGGTCTTGAGAAGAAATAAAAGGGAAAGACAAAATTACCTTTGCCACAACCATAAATTGTTTTTTTCTTTCCAGCCCGCCAAGTAGTTTGCTCTTTCATGGGAATCACAAGAGAAGATTTAAAAGTAGTTTGAAATATCCACTTTCCCACTCTCCACTGAGCGTGAAAAGAAACAAATAAAAGTTAGTGTTCGCACTGCTTTAACCCAAGAGTCTTTCATGGTTGCCTTGGATTGATCGACAGGAAGAAGTCTGAATGTTTTTAGAAAGAAGCACTCTTCATTGCCTTTCAAAACCAATCTGTATCTATTAACAAAAACTCTAAATCGCGAGTACTGGACACAATTAATTATGTTTTTTGTAATTATTAGATAATTGAAATCATCACTAACTCCTTTGTTCATTTTCTTCTTTTTTTATTACCCTTAGCATGATACACAGAAAAGAAGAACGGTTCAAGAGAGAACAATAATGGAGGGGAATCAAAATCTTTGTTTGATTTTATGTTGTGTTTTTGGTACGTACATTGATCAACAATAGCTTGGAAGAGCTTGATAGCAATAACCTTTTCGACCTCAATAAATAATGTTAACGCGTGGATCCAGTTGTTGTGGAAACTTTGCAAAGGATCTGCAGGAAGAAAAATGAAATTTGCTTGGTTGTTTGGTTTCTGTCCAGTACTTGAGGAAAAAAAAAAGAGAAAAAACAAAAGGAAAGCACTATTCTCATTAAATAGTGATTCGTGAGGAGGGGTATAATAAATCTCCCTCGTGATATCATAATAATTTAATGAAAAGTAAATAAAACAAATTATAAAATTTAATTTTTAATTAAATTAATATTAAAAGATGAAATTAAAAGGAAAAAAAACTAATTAAGAAAACAAAATCTGAATCAATTGGGTTAATTTGTCAAATCTGAGATCCGTGTCATGAGAGTGTGATAACTAAATATAAAAAAATAATAATATTAATGAACTAAATCGAACAAAAAAATTAATTATAAAAAAAACAAAGAAAAAAGCAAAAATAAAAACACTATAACCGAAGAAGATCAGTTTTAGTTATCAATCGAATTTTAGCAAAATCAAGGATCCAAGAATTGGCCTCTGTAACATAGTTTGTATTCTGAGCCAATCTGGGGTGGGACTTCAAACAAATGTTGTATACTGTTTGCACTGTCACTTTGCTTACCCTCTTAGGTTTTTATTGAGATTAGGGATTCTATTGTAGCTCTTTTTGCTCCTTTTATTATAATAAAATAATATCTATGGATTAATTTTCGTATAATTTAAGAAAGTAATTAAGTCCTTTAATCAGATTTTAGATTGACCATCCTGTGTGTGTTAAAAAAGTAAATGTTAATTTATAAAATAATATCCTTACTGCGCTATAAAGCTGATATTGCTGTTGATAGCTTTTGCTGGGTTGATCTCTTTGGTTTATCTCTATCATTCTGGGCAAAAGATGATTTTCACGCAGTTATAGCTCGTTATGGCTGTTTGATTGGAATTGATAATGCTAAAAGCACTTTTACAGATTTGACAGCAGTAAGGGAAGGATGTTAATCTGCAGAACTCGGGGAGGAGATTATTTAAATTAAAGAGAAAATCAAGCATGCATTTAAATTCACTTGTTTGGATTCAAAATTTATTATAAAAAATAACTAGAGAGTCAACATCAATCCATATATTTGAAAAATGATTAATAGTGCGGTGAAAATTATTTTTTAAAATATATTTTAATTAAAAAAATATTTTAAAATTTATTTTTAATATTAGTATGTTAAAATAATCTAAAAATATCTTAAAAAACACATTTTAACTGCATTTTGAAATATCCCGGCAAGTAACTCCTCCAATAACCTTGATTAAGTAATTTATTTGCTTTGCTCGGCAATCTTGAGTTTTTATTCAAGTAATCAACTAGTAATGGGTTTTATTTTTATTTCTTATACTTATTAATTAAAACAATTATTTATATGATGAACTGGATGAGGGATTTGAATATTATGTTCCAATATGAATATTTATTACATCCAAAATAAAGACCGATGCCACGCTTGAGAAGGAAGAACATGCAGGTGGAGAACTAACCTTAATAGCAACTGGGTTAAGAGGGTCAAATTATTCATGTCCCTAAGGTCCCAGAAGGACCTCAATAATGCTAACGCGTGGGACCCAGTTGTTGCCACCACCATGAAATTAGCGCTCCAAATTCCTTCCTCAAGATTTACCAGTACTACACGCTTGAGAAATTTCCTTGCCTTTTTTCCTATACCGCTCTACGTGTTACCTTTTACCTTTTATAATTATGATTACCAGCAAAGTTTGCGGTGCGCATGGATGGTCCATTCCACCCGTACACATTAAAGAATATAGGTCCCTGTGATCGTAGGGAAATCATATTCATTTAAAGAGAATTGCTAATAATTTGCAAGAAAGATGATGAACATTTTTTAGTGAATTAAGTTCAATTATAGAAAATCCTGTGCAAATTATACAAAATCCTGCTTTAAGTTCTTGGAACCTCGCTTTGGGATTAATTAGCGAGAACAAGAAAATTCTGTGCAAATTATATAAAATTTACTATTAATCATCCATATTTATTATAGGTCATCAATATTGAATAATGATTTATTTTCTAGTATAAATTATGTTTGAAATAAAATCGATAAAAGACATGATTACACAATTATTGATGGGATCGTATCAGGTGTTTGATAAAATTACTCAACTGAAAAAAAAAAAAAAAAAAAAAAAACCATGTTTAGAATGCTTGAGTCCTTTTCGAGTGGCAAGTGGTACCCACTTTCCACTCAGTGTGAAAGCGGGAACTACTATGAGAGCTTTCTGTCACTTTCTATCTTAGATGTAATGGCTTTCGCAAAAAGAAACAAATAAAAGTTAGTGTTCGCACTGCTTTAGCCCAAGAGTCTTCCATGATTGCCTTGGATTGATGGATTGACAGGAAGTGGGAACAAAAGTATCTTTGCTGGACTGACTTGCATTGACTGACTTGCTAAGTATTTACTGTTTGAAATTTCCAAGCAATTTACGGAGAAAATTTTTTTATGCTCTCTCTTGTACATTATTAGAAAAATTGTCATTGACTGATTGACTTACAAAAATATTTGCAAGAAAGCTAAAGAATTAGAGTTTTTAAAATTTTTAAATTTTAAAAAACATCCAATTATTTTTTTTTAAAAAATCAAGAATAAAACATCAACTATTTATATAAACATCAATATTTTTGTTGGCATCAAATAATTAAAAATGGAATTTCAAAGCAGAGGGTTTAAGAAATATTAAAAGAGAAGGTTTTGTGTAATTATTAGATAATTGAAATCATCACTAATCTCCTTTGTTCATTTTCTTTTTTTATTACCCCTACCATGCACGAAACTTCATGTCACTTCATGATACGTTGCTTTCAACCTTTAAACAGCTTTAATAGCAACCATCATGAAATTACAGCACTAAATTTATTCTTTAGCAATTATATAATGCTCGCTCTTTGACAGTTATTGCATTTCTAATAATTTGCAAGAAAATTAACATCCTTTCTCGATCTGCACCTACCATGAAATTAACATCCTTTCTCGAAATTTCCTAGCAATTTACGGAGGAAATTTTCTTATGCTTTTTCTTGTATATTATTACAAAAACTGTCATTGACTGATTGACTTGCAAAAGTATTTGCAAGAAACCTAACGAATTTTTAAAAACATCCAATTATTTTTTTTAAAAAAATCAAAAATAAAACATCAACTATTTATATAATTGCTAAATAAATATAATAAAATAAATCGGAAATAACTAGTAAATAATTCAAAAATAACTAGAAAATAAATATATTTTATATGATTTGAGTATATTTTCTATTTTGATTCACTAATTTGCTAAGTATTTGCTAAGCATAAACAAAATTTGCTAATCACTCACTAATTCATCCATGATATGTTCAAAAAAGTTGGTTAAAAATTGGGTAACAACACCAGGTCTGTTTTATTGAAAACCCGGGCCTGTAATTGACAAGGAGAAAACCGGTCAACCCACTAAATAGATCTGGAACCTGGGTGACCCAACAAAACCTGGCAGAAATTTTTTTTTTTCAAATGTGTTTTTTCTTCTAGCTAGAGACCTCTATTTTTTATATATTTTTCAGTTGGTTACTAACCCATTTTAAAGTTTACTATATAAATATTAGAAGAATGTTTTATTTTTTTAATGTGGGATTTAAAACCTTTTAGTATATACACTCTATGTTTACTAGAAAAAATTATGTTTTTTCAATATGAAATAAAAAACCTTTTTGATTTCAATACTTCAACTCAAAAGAATAAGATAATATCTTTTCAATGTGGAATAAAAAAAAAACCTTTTGAAATAATATTTTAAACTTCATTAGTTATAATGTGTATAACTTATATCCAACTTCTTAATTTTTTCATATGAAATATTAAAACCTTAAATAGTTTTTTTTTTATTTTTCTTGGTTGACTTGGATCAATCCTGGTAACTCGAGACTCAGCTTCTTGATCGAGTCGATCTCGAGTCGGGTTTGATAATTATGAATAAATTTAATGAAAAAATATATTTTTTTGTATAAAAATAAAGGGTAAAAAATTAAATTATAACATATATCATTAATTATTGACATCCTCTTATAACAAGCATGAAACTTTATGTCATTTCATAATACCCATGTTTTTAACACTTTACACCGCTTTAATAAACTGTTACAGTAATATCACAGAGAGAAGGATGGATCAAGAGAAAATAATAATGTAACTATTTAGAAAGTGGTGAAGTGATAAGAATTTGAAACTAAAAAATTTGTTTTTTATGGTTTTAAATTCAAGTTTTGTGGTTGCTAATATGATGATCACTGGATGTTTATATAATCGTTAACTTTAGGACTTATAAGATTAGTTAAGATGCGTGTAAACTAGACCGGATAGTTGCGATAATCTAAAAAAAAAATAATTGAGATGAAGCAAAATCTCAATTTGATTTTTTTTTTTTTTTTGTGTTTTGGTACGTTGGTCAACAATAGCTTGGAAGACTTTGGTAGCAGTAAGTAACCAGTTCTTCCTCAATAATGTTAACGCGTGGACCTTGTTGTTGTGGAAACTTTGCAGAGGATCTTAATAAAAACAAGTAAATAGAAAAATATTATTTTTTAAATATAAAAACTAGAAATCCTGATAATATTGAATAAAAAATAAAATAAAAAATTATTCTTTTCAAGTAGAAAAAAAATATAAAAGTTTAACAATATTGAATAGAAATAAATAAAATTTTTAAACTAAATAATAATGACAGAAAAAAATATTTATTATCCTAAAAATTCTTATATTAAAATCTTAATTGATTACATGAATTGAGTCTATATGCTAAAACCAAAAAAAAAAAAAACAAATGTAACAAAAAAAATTCTACACAACACAATTAATTATAGGATCATATATTTTGAGATTAAATTGAGGGTTTTGAATTATCTTTAAACATAACATGATTTTAATAGGTACACTGTATATCCTTTGAATTTATTAGAAGTAACGTGTAATGTAAAGTAAGAACCGCTTACCATTAACTAGCTTTTTCAATTGGATTTTTTTATTTAAATGAAAAGGAAAATTTATTTTATTATGAAAAAAATATTTCTTTTTCTGATATATCTAATAATAATAAATTAGAGATAGTAACAAGAAAATAGAAAGTAGATTGAATAAATAGTATCAGTTCCTATTATGATATATCTAGTAAAAGAATAGAATGAATTAAAATATTCTTAATAAAAAAAACACAAAAAATATTAAAAAATATTCTTAATAAATATAAAAGATGGGTGAAATTAGATAACACGAAACTACCAATAAGTAAATTTTAATATGTAATTGTGTAGGTTTTGATTAAAAGGGCTTTAATTTAGGAAGTATATTAAAAAATAATATAAATTATATTCTAGAATTTATTTTAATAGTTTAAATTTTGAGATGAATTAATGTCTTTACAAATAAAAGATATAGTTTTACAATAAAATGCATTTTTAGAAATGAAATTATATTAAATTAAGCGTGCTCGAGATTGTTCAAATTATTAATTAATTATAATTAACTTTATGTCTTCAGAGGAAACAAAAGGGAAGGACAAAATTATCTTCCCCTCAACGATAGACCTAGCCCACTTTCCAAACAAAAGGTAAATAGAATGATGTTCTCATAAATTGCTTTTTTTCTTTCCAGCTCGTCAAGCAGTTTGGTCTCCCTCACTGGAAAATCTCCTTCTTCCCTGCCTCTGTGCACGTAGGGGAAGAAGGAGAATAATATCGTTCAAAACATCATTGTTCAAAAAAATTAGAGGTGAAATTGAAAAATAATTCTAGTTTTATAAATTATTAAAAAAAGATTTTAAATATTTAATGATGAAATGGAAAAATATTAACTTTAAAAATTAGCCAGGAAAAATTCAATAAATAATAAAAAAACAAACTCAAGAAAATCTAAATCATTTATAAAATTAGTAAAAACTTCCACACTAAGTAAACAAATAAAAAAAAAACAAATAGAAACAAGGAAGTAAAGTCTGTAATTAAATATATACGCGGAGACAAAAACATGGGCATGTGACAGGAGACAAAAGGGCAAAGGAAGGTCTCTATCCAACTTCCTTTTCCTTTTTCTTAGAAAAAAAGTGACAAAAGCTGATAGAACACAGATTCCATCTCTTTTTCATTGGTTTTTTTTTTTTTTTTAATGTTTATGCATGTGGCTCAACCTTTCTCAGTAATTGCAACATGTTTCTTTGTTGAATAAACTGCAATACTGGTCTCCCTCACTGGACCCTTTTAGAATGAGAATCACACTAGGAAATTTAAAAGTAATTCGAAGTATCATTAAAGCCTATAAAAATAAAACTGATGATAATATAGTTGGGATTTTTTAAAAAAAATTGATAAAAAACCATATAAAAAGAAATTTGAAACCAAGTAATCTTAAAAATCCAAAATAAACATGCCATGAAAGCAAATTTAAAATAAACAAAATACTTGAAAAAAAAATAATTCAGCCATTTCTTCATAAAAAAACAGTAATTGGGTATTACTTTATGGTCAAAAAGTACAATAATGCAAAAAAAAATAATAAGAGTTTTAGGATATTGATTTTATTATTTGTTAGGTAACTATGTAATCTATACGTTGATGTGGAAAATAGGACAAAGTTTTTTTTGTCAAAAGAGTAACCGTGTAATCTAATATTCATCTCTCAAATCCCTAATCCAATTGATCATATAATTAAATAATTGTTTTAATTAATAACTATAAGAAACAAACTCCCTTGGTAGTTCATTACTTAAATAAAAACTCATGATTGTCGAGTAAAGTAAATAAATTACTTAACCGGGATCACCAGAGTTATTTGCCAAAATAAAAACTCATGATTGAGTTATATAACAGTTTATAAATCATGCTATCATCTGCATCACCATGTGTAAAGCTAGACAAAATAGGATAAGACGGGATTAAATTTAGTTTTAGGATATATTTTAGAATATGATTGAACCATGTTTTTTAAGATGTTTTTGGATTGTTTTGATATATTGATGTCGAAAATAAATTTTAAAAAATAGTATTTTAATATATTTATAATCAAAAAATATTTCATAAAATAATTTTCACCATACTTTCAAATAAATTAAAATTTTTCAAATGAATGAATTGATATATCGATGACACTCTCTAGTCAGTTTTGAGAATTTTGAATCCAAACAAGTGAAATTATATGCATGCTTGTATAACTTGATTTTCTCTTTAATTTAATCAACAATAATTTCTCATACTCAATAGAAATTTGGGTTTATCATTAGAGTAAGACAAACCGTATTTTAAAATATTATTATATATGGATCAAGACAACAGTATCATTCAAATGTTAGTTATAATTCTTTTAATATTTAAAAATTAAAAAAATACTGTGTAGCTGTTTTGTATAAATTGTAAAGTTAAGGAGTCTTTTGTGCTTGGTAAAATACCTCACAATAAAGTTAATAAATAATAACATGTTTAATAGAGTGTTACAGTAAAAGCACAGAGAGAAGAACGGTTCAAGACAGAACAATAATGTTAACGCGTGGACCCATTTGTTGCAACCAGCACGAAACTCCAACTCAATAGTTACCTTTTACCTCTTTTATAATTATGATTATTGCATTGCTAATAATCTGCAACAAAGATGATGAACATTTTTTAGTGAATTAAAAAAAAAAAAGGTTTGTTGAGGCTTTTCTTGGAACCTCGCTCTGGGATTAATTAGCGAGAATAAGAAAATCCTGTGTAAATTATACAAATTTCCTTGCTTTTTTTTTTCCTGGATGCGTTACCATTAATATCCAGTTGTTGTGGAAACTTTGCAAAGGATCTGCAGGAAGAAAAATGAAATTTGCTTGGTTGTTTGGTTTGTTTGTCCAGTACTTGAGAAAAAACAAAAGGAAAGCCCTATTCTCATAAATAGCTTGGCGAGGAGGGGTATAATAAATTTCTCTCGTGAGATTATAATATTCTAATAAAAAATAAATAAAATAAATTATAAAATTTAATTTTTAATTAAATCGATATTAAAAGATAAAATTAGAAGGAAAAAAACTAGTTAAAAAAACAAAATCTAAATCAACTGAGTTAACTTGTCAAATCTGAGATCCGTATCATAAGCTAAATCGAACAAAAAAAAATTAATTATAAAAAAACAAAGAAAAAAACAAAAATAAAAACACTATAACCGAAGAAGATCAGTTTTAGTTATCAATCGAATTTTAGCAAAATCAAGGATCCAAGAATTGGCCTCTGTAACATAGTTTGTATTCTGAGCCAATCTGGGCTGGGACTTGAAACAAATGTTGTATACTGTTTGCACTGTCACTTTGCTTACCCTCTTAGGTTTTTATTGAGATTAGGGATTCTATTGTAGCTCTTTTTGCTCCTTTTATTATAATAAAATAATATCTATGGATTAATTTTCGTATAATTTAAGAAAGTAATTAAGTCCTTTAATCAGATTTTAGATTGACCATCCTGTGTGTGTTAAAAAAGTAAATGTTAATTTATAAAATAATATCCTTACTGCGCTATAAAGCTGATATTGCTGTTGATAGCTTTTGCTGGGTTGATCTCTTTGGTTTATCTCTATCATTCTGGGCAAAAGATGATTTTCACGCAGTTATAGCTCGTTATGGCTGTTTGATTGGAATTGATAATGCTAAAAGCACTTTTACACATTTAACAGCAGCAAGGGAAGGGTGTTAATCTCCAGAACTCGGGGAGGAGATTATTTAAATTAAAGAGAAAATCAAGCATGCATTTAAATTCACTTGTTTGGATTCAAAATTTATTATAAAAAATAACTAGAGAGTCAACATCAATCCATATATTGAAAAAAAAATAACATATTTAATAGTGCGGTGAAAATTATTTTTTAAAATATATTTTAATTAAAAAAATATTTTAAAATTTAATTTTAATATCAGCATATTAAAATCTAAAAATATCTTAAGAAACACGTTTTAACTGCATTTTGAAATATCCTGGCAAATAACTCCTCCAATAACCTTGATTAAGTAATTTATTTGCTTTGCTCGGCAATCTTGAGTTTTTATTCAAGTAATCAACTAGTAATGGGTTTTATTTTTATTTCTTATAGTTATTAATTAAAACATTATTTATACGATAAACTGGATGAGGGCTTTGAGAGTTGAATATTATGTTCCAATATGAATATTTATTACATCCAAAATAGAGACCGATGCCACGCTTGAGAAGGAAGAACATGCAGGTGGAGAACTAACCTTAATAGCAACTGGGTTAAGAGGGTTAAAAAAAATTGATTTCTAATTCAATGTAGGAAAATTTAAAGATATATGCAAGAACATGAAAATCGAAGTGGATAAAAACAAATAGAACCATGTTAATAGAACTTGCAAGGATGTAATTGAAAACAAATGAAGTTTGGTGACCAAAACCAAAATAGGTAAAGATCTCAAGGACCAAGGTCATTGTGAATTGCATTAGCTGCCAAAACATTTCCCACCGCAATAATCTCCGGAAACATACATTAAAGAAATAAGTGCTTTCCCTGATAATCAAACAGCATGGTCATTACTATTCTCGTCGAAAATAATCTCCTCCCCGAGTTCAAGACGTTATCACCCTTCCCTTGCTGCTGTCAAATTATTCATGTCCCCAAGGTCCCAGATGGACCTCAATAATGCTAACGCGTTAGCGCTCCAAATTCCTTCCACGCTTGAGAAATGTCCTTGCTTTTTTTCCTCTACCGCTCTACTTGTTACCTTTTACCTTTTATAATTATGATTACCAGCAAAGTTTGCGGTGCGAATGGATGGTCCATTCCACCCGTACACATTAAAGAATATAGGTCCATGTGATCGTAGGGAAATCATATTCATTTAAAGAGAATTGCTAATAATTTGCAAGAAAGATGATGAACATTTTTTAGTGAATTAAGTTTAATTATAGAAAATCCTGTGCAAATTATACAAAATCCTGCTTTAAGTTCTTGGAACCTCGCTCTGGGATTAATTAGCGAGAATAAGAAAATTCTGTGCAAATTATATAAATTTTTTTATTAATCATCGATACTTATTATAGGTCATCAATATTGAATATAGAGAGAGAAATAAAAATAAAAAGGAAAAGGAAAAGGAAAAGGAAAAGGAAAAGGAAACAACCCCCATCTTCTTGTGCCCTTTCCCTTCTTTCCATGAAAAAAGCAAACACCCCGTTTTGATTTTCAATCAGTATGAGTGAGAAAGAGAGGACAAGGGGGTCCTCTCTCTCTTTCCTTGCTTTTTTTAACGCGTACTGTTACCTTTTACCTCTTTTATAATTATTATGATTAGTGCATTGCTAATAATTTGCAAGAAAGATGATGAACATTAATTTTTTAGTCAATTCAAAATAACAAGATAAGGTTTGTTGAGGCTTTTCTTGGAACCTTGCTCAGGGATTAATTAGCGAGAATAAGAAAATGCTGTCCAAATTATACAAAATTTATTATTAATCATCAATATTTATTCTTGATCATCAATATTGAATAAAGGCTTATTTTCTAGTATAAACTATGATGAGATTGTTTATAAAAATAACTAAATTGAGGTTTTTCAATTACCTTTAAACATATCATAGTTTTAATAGGTGGATGGTACATCTTTTGAATTTATTAGAAAAAACATGTAATGTAAATTATAAAAAATATTTATTTTTCTGATATACATAGTAATAATAAATTAGATGATAGTAACTAGAAAATTGAAATTAGTTTAAATAAGTGTTATCAATTTCTATTTTATATATCTACGGAAGAAGTTCAAAGAATAGAATGAAATCAAATATTCTTAATAAAAGAAGAAAAAAAACATAAAAAGAAATAAAATATGTTTTTAATAAATATAAAATATGGATAACATTATAGAACAAGAAAGAGAAGTTAGATATTTCAAATTTTAGTAAGGATCAAATTGGATTGTTTAAAAAAGCAAAAACTGTCATTGACTGATTTAATTGGAAAGTATTTACAAGAAAGCTAAAAGAATTAAAGTTTTTAATTTTTATAATTATAATTTAAAATGGCAAGAAAAAAATCAATTATTTTTAAAATTGTTTTAAAAAATAAAACATCAACTATTTATATAATAGATAAATAAATCTATTAAAATAAATAAGATAATAACTAGTAAAATCAAGCAAATAATTCAAAACTAACAAGAAAATAAATATATTTTATAGGTCTGGTTTGAGTATGTTTTCTATCTTGATTGACTGACTGACTTGATAAGTCTTTGCTAAGAATAAATCAACTTTATTTTAAGGGTCTGTTTGATATTTTTTCATTTATTAATGAAATATTATTTTTATTATACAGTTATTAGTGTTAAATAATATTTATGTAGTCTTATTTATTAATGGTAGAATAATACTTTCAGTTTAACCTATATATACTTTATTTGTATTTAGGTTAAGACTAAGAATTCATAATATACAGATCATTCAGAATTCTAGCCTTCTTTTTTTTTGTGTTTGATCTTAATTATTTTACCATGGTATCAGAGCTAGTTTTATGGAACGAGGCTTAATCTCGAACACAGCTTCGCGGATCCAACTGTATGAGACAACAAAAGAGGTTTGGGATCATCTGCAAAGGTTATTCACACAATCAAATTTTACAAAACAGTATCAATTAGAGAATGACATACGAGCTCTTCATCAAAAGAATATGAGTATTCAAGAGTTTTATTATGCTATGACAGATCTTTGGGATCAATTGGCTCTTACAGAATCAGCAGAATTAAAGGCATGTGGTGCCTATATTGAGCGTAGAGAGCATCAACTATTGGTACAGTTTTTAACAGCACTTCGCAGTACTTTCGAAGGACTTAGAGGTTTAATTCTACATCGTTCTCCACTGCCTTCTGTTGACTCTGTTGTCAGTGAGTTATTGGCTGAAGAAATACGTCTTCAGTCTTATTCTGAAAAGGGAATCCTTTCTGCTTCAAATCTTTCAGTACTAGCAGTACCTTCTAAGCCATTCTCTAATCATCAGAACAAGTCTTACACAGGGGTTGGCTTCGATGAGTGCAGTTTCTGTAAGTAGAAAGATCATTGGAAGACTTTGTGTTCTAAGTTGAGACATCAGAATCAAGCTTGGAAACCTGGCAGCCAGTCACAATCTAATGCTCATAGACCACCTCAGGGTTATAAACCACCACACCACAATACTGCAGCAGTAGCTTCCCAAGGCTCTATTACCGATCCTTATACTTTGGCTGAGCAATTTCAGAAGTTTCTCTCCTTGTAGCCACAAGCAATCTCCGTTTCTTCTTCCATATGTCAGTTGTCTCATAGTTCCTCAGGTATGTCACACTCTGAATGGATCTTCGATTCTGGCGCTTCCCATTATATGTCTCTAGATTCCTCATCTTTTACATTTGTGTCCCCTTTGTCCTCCATTCCTATTATGACTGCTGATGACACTCTTATGCCCTTAACAGGTGTTGGTTCTGTTGTCACACCTCACTTATCTCTCCCTAATGTTTATCTTATTCCAAAACTCAAATTGAATCTTGCGTTGGTTGATCAAATATGTGATTCTGGTGATTATTTAGTCATGTTTTCTAGTTCTTTTTGTTGTGTATAGGATCTACAGTCTCAGAAGCTGATTAGGACAGGCCGTAGGGTGAATGGACTATATATTTTGGATGAGTTAAAAGTGTCACTTGCTGCTGCTGCTGCTGCCACTGCCGCCGCTGCTGCCACTGCCGCTGCTGCTGCCACTGTTGATTTGTCTTCATTTCATTTGAGTCTTTCATCTTCTAGTTTTTATTTATGGCATTCTCGTCCAGGTCATGTTTCGTCTTCTCGTTTGAGATTTTTGGCATCCACAAGAGCTTTAGGAAATTTAAAAACTTGTGACATTTTTTATTGTAGTGGATGTAAATTAGCAAAATTTTTCGCTTTACCTTTTAATCGAAGTATTTCTGTTTCTTCTTCACCATTTGATTTGATTCATTTTGATGTATGAGGACCTTCTCCTGTCGTCACAAAAGGAGGGTCTCGATATTATGTCTCTTTTATTGATGATCATACTCGTTATTGTTGGGTTTATTTAATGAAACATCGTTCTGAATTCTTTAAGATATATGCAGCTTTTTGAGCTCTTATCAAAACTCAACATTCTGCTGTGATCAAATACTTTAGGAGTGATTTGGGTGAGGAATACATCTCTAATAAATTTTGCCAATTGCTTACCTTAGATGAAACCATCCACCAAGCTTCATGTACATATACTCTTGAGCAAAATGGTGTTGCTGAAAGAAAACATAGGCATATTGTCGAAACTGCTCGTTCTCTCTTGTTGTCTGCTTTTATTCCTAATGAGTTTTGGGGAGAAGTTGTTCTTACTGCTGTAAGTTTAATTAATATGATTCCATCTTCTTATAGTTCGGGTCCATCTCCTTTTGAAAACTTATATGGTTATGTCCCTGATTATTCATCATCTAGAGTCTTTGGTTGTACTTTTTTCGTTCTTCGTCCTCATATAGAACGCAGTAAGCTATGAATGAGGAACTTTCTACTTTGCATAAGACAGATACTTGGGATCTAGTTCCTCTACCTCCTGGTAAGAGTGTTGTTGGTTGTTGTTGGGTGTATAAGATCAAGACTAATTCTGATGGGTCTATTGAGCGATAAAAAGCTAGGCTGGTTGCAAAAGGCTACTCTCAACAGTATGGTATGGACTATAAGGAGATATTTTTCCCGGTTGCAAAAATGACTACTATTCGTACTCTTATTGTCGTAGCTTCGATTCGTCAGTTGCATATTTCTCAACTTGATGTTAAAAATGCCTTCTTGAATGGAGATCTTCAAGAAGAAGTTTATATGGCACTCCCTCCTGGTATTTCACATGAATCTGGATATGTTTGTAAGCTTAAGAAAGCATTATATGGTCTCAAACAAGCACCCCGTGCTTGGTTTGAGAAATTCTCTATTGTGATCTCGTCTCTTGGCTTAGTTTCTAGCAGTCATGATTCTGCTTTTTTTTATTAAGTGCACTGATGCAGGTCGTATCATTTTGTCTTTATATGTTGATGACATGATTATTACTGGTGATGAAATTGATGGTATTTCAGTCTTGAAGACAGAGTTGGCTAGACGATTTGAAATGAAGGATCTGGGTTATCTTTGATATTTCCTAGGTATTGAGGTAGCATACTCACCTAGAGGTTACCTTCTTTCTCAGTTGAAATATGTTGCAGATATTCTTGAGCGAGCTAGACTTACTGATAACAAGACTGTAGATACTCCTATTGAGGTCAACGTGAGGTACTCTACTTCTGATGGTTTACCTTTGATAGATCCTACTTTATACCGCACTAATGTTGGGAGTTTGGTATATCTCACCATTACTAGTCTAGATATTGCATATGTTGTTCATGTTGTTAGTCAGCTTGTTGCTTCTCTTACTACTATTCATTGGACAACTATTCTTTGTATTTTGTGATATCTTCGGGGTACAGTTTTTCAGAGTCTTTTACTTTCATCCACCTCTTCCTTGGAGTTACGTGCATACTCTAATGCTGATCATGACAGTGATCCCATAGATCGCAAGTCTGTTATCGGGTTCTGTATCTTTTTAGGTGATTCTCTTATTTCTTGGAAGAGCAAGAAACAATCTATTGTTTCTCAATCATCCACCAAAGCAGAATATCGTGCCATGACATCCACTACCAAAGAGATTGTTTGGTTACGTTAGTTATTTGCTGATATGGGAGTTTCCTTTTCTCATCCTACTCCTAAGTATTGTGACAACCAGAGTTCTATTCAGATTGCTAACAACTCGGTTTTTCATGAGCGAACTAAGCACATTGAGATCGATTGTCATCTTACTCGTCATCATCTCAAGCATGGCACCATTGCTTTACCTCTTGTTCATTCTTTCTTGCATATTGCATATTTCTTTACCAAAACGCCTTCCATCTCTCGCTTTCGTTTTCTGGTTGGCAATCTCTTGATGCTTGTAGCTGCCGCATCGTGAGTTTGAGAGGAGATGTTAAATAATATTTATATAGTCTTATTTATTAAGGGTAGAATAATACTTTCATTTTAACTTATATATACTTTATTTGTATTTAGATTAAGACTAAGCATTCATAATATACAGATCATTCAGAATTCTAGCCTCCTTTTTTTTATGTGTTTGATCTTAATTATTTTAACAATTAGATCCTGGGTTAATCCACTGGGTCGGTCTAAATTTAATAACTATGGTTCATAGTCATACAACTAGTAGTTGCACTCAAGCTAATAATTTTTTTTAAAAAAATTAAAGATCAATATTTTTTGTTGGCATCAAATAATTAAAAATGAGAATTTCAAAGCAGAGGGTTTAAGAAATATTAAAAGAGAAGGTTTTGTGTAATTATTAGATAATTGAAATCATCACTAATCTCCTTTGTTCATTTTCTTTTTTTATTACCCCTAGCATGCACAATACTTCATGTCAACGTTTAAACAGCTTTAATAGCATGCACATTAATACCATGAAATTACAACTCTAAATTTATTCTTTAGCAATTATATAATGGTCGCTCTTTGACAGTTATTGCATTTCTAATAATTTGCACGAAAATTAATATCCTTTCTCAACCTGCACCTACCATGAAATTAACATCCTTTCTCGAAATCTCCTAGCAATTTACGGAGGAAATTTCCTTGTGCTCTCTCTTGTATATTATTAGAAAAATTGTCATTGACTGATTGACTTGCAAAAGTATTTGCAAGAAAGCTAAAGAATTAGAGTTTTTAAAATTTTTAAATTATTAAAAACATCCAATTGTTTTTTTTTAAATCAAGAATAAAACATCAACTATTTATATAATTGCTAAATAAATCTAATAAAATAAATCAGAAATAACTAGTAAATAATTTAAAAATAACTAGAAAATAAATATATTTCCATTTGAGTATGTTTTCTATCTTGATTGACTTTCTAAGCATAAATGAATTTTACTCTAAAAAGTCTGTTTGATATTTTTTTTATTTTTACTATTTTACTTCAAAGTTTTAATTTCATATTCTTTACAATGTATATGTTATTTGATTAGTTTGATCATAGGATATGTTAAGCATTGACTCGAAATTACCACTTAAAATTCTGGATTGAAAACTAACTTAAATGCTGGCCACCAACCTCTTTTTGCTCGATCTACGGGGAGAGAATCAAGGTAAAAAATGTGTTTTCTTACTTTACGATCGCGGACAAGACGCTCAGGATTATGGGAAGGTGTTTTTTGTTTACTAGGAGGTTTAATTGGTAGCCGGGATTGGGATGAAAGGAGGGGAAAAGAGTCAGCTTTCCATATACGTTTAAGAAAACCTAGATTTCTGTAGATTTTAGAAACAAACAACGTCATTTTAGCTTTTCATTAAATATAAAAATTTGTTTCCTTTTCCAAGCAAAACACACCATTTCAATCAATGTGAAAAGGTGTCGTTTTACTTTAGATTTTCTTCATTTGGAACTATGCCAAACACACCATTTGAAACTATGCTAAATGCATCATTTTAGCACTTTTGTGCTTCGATGCATAGACTTTCAATTCTTTATTTTGATCAATTTCCAACTATTTTCCTTATTTTTTTTTTTAATTTGATATTGACCGAATTACAATATGACCTTTAATTTCATTTCAGTCATTGATTCTTCCAATCTTTATTTTTAAGCCAAATGGATTCCCAACTTCAATTTTTTTTCCAATTAAACCTCTAATTAATTTTTTAAATTGGTTATTCATTTCAAACTTATTTTTGAACTTTTATTTTCTAATTGCAGCAAAATTAAACTAATTGAATCTTTTTATTTTTCAATTCAACTCTTAATTATCATCTAAAAATTATCGAAATCAATTTTTACATGTAATACTTAATTATTAGTCTAATTTCAATCTTAGCTATATTTTTTTTTATTTGTTTATTTTTCTAATTATTTCTAACCTCTCAAAAAATAATAAAAAATTACCAAGATAATAAAATAATTAAAATTAATTAAATTCAATGTTATCAGACGGCCCAACTGATGGGTGAACCCGGGACTGAGGTAACCCGGGACCTTAGCCGGGTATTGTACGTATACAATAATGTGACGAGCTTGTCAACTCCGGTAGATTTGAAGTAATCAGGAAAATGGGGCAGACAGGGAATGGCAGAGACGGTTGCGTGAGGGAGATGAAGGAGAGGTCAGGGGAAGCAGGAAGATGGGAATGGAGGCCAAGGGGTCTTCTGTTTGTGGGGGTCTGGAAATGTAAATGGAAACGGCTTTGGCTCTCTGGTTCTGTTTTTTGGCAAGGAAATGGGGGGCGGCGGCTGGCTTAGAGAAGATAGAAGATTGGGTTTTTTTAGAATTTCTTTGGGTTTCCTCAATTTTCATCTAAAATTGCCTCATTACTCTTTTTTTTGTTTTTTTGTGAAAACCTTTATTTATAAGTAAAATATTGTTCCATTCTTAAACATCGGTTCCTCAATTATAATGTTTTTGCAAATTTTGATTTTTTATGTATTTTGAATTTTTTTTAAAACGAGCAATATCAATATTGACCCAATAAAAATAATTAATGAATTTAAAAATAACACGTTAAAAGTCACATTCAAAAAACTTTTGAAAATTTAAATTATTTTGAAATGACGCTGAAAATTCTAAAAACGATGCAAATATATCAAGAATATATTTTTTTAGGTTTTTGTTGTTTTTTGTTAGTTTTGGATTTTTCAGAAAACTTATCAAAAAAATAGGTCAAAATTGGGTAACAACATCGGGTCTGTTTTATTGAAAACCCGGGCCTGCAATTGACTATGAGAAAACCGGTCAACCCACCAAGTAGATCTGGAACCCGGGTGACCCAACAAAACCTGGTAGAAATTTTTTTTTTTAAATGTGTTTTTTCTTCTAGCTAGAGACATCTATTTTTTTAATATTTTTCAGTTGGTTACTAACTCATTTCAAAGTTTACTATATAAATATTAGAAGAATGTTTTATTTTTTTAACGTGGGATTTGAAACCTTTTAGTATATATACTTTATGTTTGCTAGAAAAAAAAATTATTTTTTTTCAATATGAAATAAAAATATTTTTAATTTAAATACTTCAACTCAAAAGAATAAGATAATATCTTTTCAATGTGGAATAAAAAAAACCTTTTAAAATAATCTTTTAAACTTTATTATTTATAACATGTATAACTTATATCCAACTTTTTAATTTTTTTCATATGAAATATTAAAATTTTAAATATTTTTTTTTATTTTTCCTGGTTGACTTAGATTAATCCTTATAACCGGAGACTCAGCTCCATGACCGAGTCGATTCCAAGTCGGGTTTCATAATTATGAATAAATTTAATGAAAAAACATATATTTTTTTTATAAAAATAAAGGGTAAAAAAATTAAATTATGACATATATCATTAATAATTGACATACTCTTGTAACAAGCATGAAACTTTATATCACTTCATGATACCCATGTTTTTAACGCTTTACACCGCTTTAATAAATTGTTACAGTAATAGCTCAGAGAGAAGAACGGTTCAAGAGAAAATAATAATGGGATAATCTAGTAGTTGGTATAGTGATAAAAACTTGAAATTAAAAAACTTATTTTTTTTGTAATTTCAGGTTCGAGTCCTATGGTTGTTAATATAATAAACACTAGAGGTTTATATAGTCGTTAACTTCAGAACCAGTAAAATTAGTTAAGATACGTGTAAATTAATCCGAACACCCCTATTAATTTAAAAAATAATAATAATGGAGATGAAGCAAAATCTCTGTTTGATTTTTTCTTTTTTGTGTTTTTGGTACATTGGTCAACGATAGCTTGGAAGACTTTGGTAGCAGTAAGTAACATGTTCTTCCTCAATAATGTTAACGCGTGGACCCTGTTCTTGTGGAAACTTTGCAGAGGATCTTAATAAAAACAAGTAAATAGAAAAATATTATTTTTTAAATATAAAAACTAGAAAACCTGATAATATTGAATAAAAAATAAAATAAAAAAATTATTCTTTTCAAGTAGAAATAAATATAAAAGTTTAATAATATTGAATAGAAATAAATAAAATTTTTAAACTAAATAAAAATGACAGAAAAAAATATTTATTATCCTAAAAATTCTTATATTAAAATCTTAATTTATCACATGAACCGAGTCTATATGCTAAAACCAGAAAAAAAAACAAATGTAACAAAAAAAATTCTACACAACAAAATTAATTATAGAATCGTATATTTTGAGACTAAATTGAGGTTTTTGAATTATCTTTAAACATAACATGATATGCTTTGTATATCCTTTGAATTTATTAGAAGTAACGTGTAATGTAAAGTATGAATCGCTTACCATTAACTAGCCTTTTCAATTGAATTTTTTATTTAAATGAAAAGGAAAATTTATTTTATTATGAAAAAAATATTTATTTTTCTGATATATCTAATAATAATAAATTAGAGATAGTAACAAGAAAATAGAAAGTAGATTGAATAAATGGTATCAGTTCTGTTCCACTAGAAAATAATGGAAATTGTAAAGTTAATATTAACAAGAAAATAATTATTTTAATATTTAAAAATTAAAAAAAATACTGTATAGCTGTTTTGTATAAATTGTAAAGTTAAGGACTCTTTTGTGCTTGGTAAAATACGTCACAATAAAGTTAATAAATAATAACACAAGAAAGGATCAAAGTTAATAAATAATAGCATTCTTTAATAGATTGTTAAAGTAAAAGCACTGTTTTTAATAGTTTCTGTTTCGGCTTTGGCTTCTGATTCCTTGGCTTTAGGTACAACCTAAGGAGGTAAAGCTTCTGTTTCTTCGTTCTTGTTCCTTTATATATATACATTCTCAATTTCATAAAAAAAATATAATTAAAAGGCATTTTTTTAAATAAAATAATATTAAATCAAGCATGCTCTTGTTCAAATTATTAATTAATTATAATTAACTTGAGGTCTTTAGAAGAAATAAAAGGGAAAGACAAAATTATCTTTGCCATAACAATAGACGTAGTCCACTTTCCAAACCAGTCCCTACTAAATAGAATGATGGTCCCATAAATTGTTTTTTTTCTTTCCAGCCCGCCAAGTAGTTTGCTCTCCCCCACGGGACCTCCTTCACATGGAATATTGAATCCTATTTTTAAAAAATTTATTTTTTTTATAAAAAATAAATTATTTTATATATTTTAAATTATTTTGATGTTCTAATTTTAAAATATAAAAAAATAGTATTTTAATGTATTTTAACACGAAAAATATTTTGAAAAACAACTACTACTATACTCTCAAATAAATTATAAATTGGACAAAAATAAACAACCGATAATAATATAATTAAAATGATAAAAAATTATTTAAAAAGTAATTTGAAACCAATTAATTTTAAAAAAACCAAAAAAAAAACAGGCGATGAAAACCAATTCATAAAAAAGTAATTGGTTATTAATTTAGACTAAAAGGATGAAATAATGAAAACAAAAGGAGTTTGAGGGTATTCATTTTATTGTTCAAAGGAACGAAAAAATACATTCCAAGTATTAAGTGTTTTATTGTTATAAAGTTTTTCGAATATTCAGAGAGAAATAAAATAAAATAAAATAAAAAAAGAGCAAAGGGAAACAACCCCCATCTTTCTTGTTCCCTTTCCCTTCTTTACATGGCTTACTCAATGAAAAAGCAAACACCCCATTTGATTTTCAATCAGTATGAGAGTGAGAATGAGAGAGAGGTAATTTCGACTATACATAGAACTCGACAGGACAGAAAACTTGAAGATAAAATAGCATTGATTTACAACCATGGCTTCAAGGGCCAGGAATAGAACCAGGTAAAAGTTTTTTATATCTAAGAAAGCAAGAAGGTCCCACTAATGCATGTTCTCCGCAAACTACCCCCAATTTCGCCACCACAGCTCAAGTAGCTTTGAGTCATTCCAACAAATAGGAATTGAATTCAAAGGAATAAATCATTAAATGCGGAGTTGGTGTTCTCGTGTTTGTGGTGATGATAAATGTAAGAACGGACAGAGAGATGAAATAGGAAAAATTCATGTATCTATTAGTTGGCAGCAGTTATCATTCGGCCCTTGCCGCCCACGAAATCCCTTTATGCTGCTGTTAATTTTTTAAAGACGCGTATCAGGTGTTTGATAAAATTCCT
>Ga0325401_1000915_pt1 | contig 23477 bp, 19 predicted proteins | sample PopdelMetagenome_FD_205666 | JGI IMG/M metagenome (GOLD analysis project Ga0325401, IMG submission 205666) | Populus deltoides microbial communities from Bellville, Georgia, United States - Xylem-PdKOR-R2 | ecosystem: Host-associated > Plants > Phyllosphere > Stem > Wood/Secondary xylem | place... | reverse complement strand
GGTTTGGCTCGGTTTTTTCGGTTTGGCTCGGTTTTTTTTTGGTTTTTCCGGTTCCAGGCTTAAAAAACCAAAACCGAACCGAACCGGTTGGTTTTTTCATAATTTTAATCGATTTTTTTCACAGTTCGGTTTTTCAGTTTTTTTCCGGTTTTCTCGGTTTAATCGGTTTTTTAGTTTTTTTGAACACCCCTAATGGGAACATTCATTGGTGGTTTGAAAGCAGAGATTTATGAAGGGATTCAGATGTTTAAACTGCAATCCCTCAAGGAGGTCATTAATTTAGCAAGGATGAGAGACGAGCAGCTTACACAACAACGGTGATTCATATGACTACCACCTCCAAGAACTCCTCTAGCTCTTTCACAACCTAATTATATAACTCCTGTTACCCTGACTACTCCACTCAAACATTTATCATGAGAGGAGATGCAGAGGAGAAGAGTGCAAAGCCTCTGTTTCAACTGTAATGAATGATTTACGGCTGGCCATAAATATTAACAACCTCAGTTATTATTACTCATGGAAGGTTACGTAAATGCTGGTAATATGACCTATAAGGACATTACTTATCAACAAACAAAGGGGTTTGAATAAGGGGAAGATACATGGGAGGTGAAAGAACCAGAAGTGGAACTTGAAATCACCCTACATGCATTAACAGGTTAGACCACCCCAAGAATAATATGAATGACAGCAAATGTGGGCTCTCACAAGGTGATCGTGTTGATAGACAATGGATCCACACACAACTTCATCAGTGATCGCTTAGCAAACATGCTGCATTTACTAGTGGTACCAATAAAACCATTCATTGTTCAAGTTGCTAATGGCTAAAAGCAACAATGTCAAGGATAATTTGATAAGGTATCAGTGAATTTATAAGGCATTAAATTTTATCTCACCCTCTTCTCTCTACCCTTATCAGGACTTGATCTAGTGTTGGGCATCCAATGGTTAGAATTGTTAGGTTCACTGATTTGTGATTGGTTAAGATTTCATCTAGAATAATCAAGCCTAAAGGTTGCAAGGATTGGGTGAGCAATCTATTCAAGATGCTACTTTAATAGAAGTCTAAAAAGATTGTTGAAAGGAATAAATGTTATTTGCAGTATGCTTTCTTTCAACCATATAAGACAAATTACAGAATACAGACTATGGCATTAATGACATACAACAAGTAATAGAGGAGTACAAAGACATGTTCCAATAACCTTCGTGCTTACCACCTATGCGCAAGGTTGACCACTGCATTACACGAATAAAAGAAGAACCACATACTACACTTGTTAATGCAGAAATAGAAGGACTGTTGACAGATTATACAACTGTATTTGAGGAATCGATAGGACTTCCACCTACTAGGAAGTTTGATTACAAAATTCCATTAAAACCAGGAGCTCAACTTGTCAATTACAGACCATATAAAAGCTCATTCTTCCAAAAAAGAGAGATTGAAAGGATGGTTAAAGAGATGTTGAACAGTAGCATAATTCAACCAAGTGTAAACCTTTTTTTGCTTCACCTGTAATACTAGTAAAGAAAAAAGATAAAACATGGCATTTTTGTGTGGACTTTAGACAGTTGAATAAAATCACTATAAAAAATAAGTTTCTCATTCCTCTGATAGATGACTTATTGGATGAATTACAAAGATCTAGCTTCTTCTCAAAACTGAATTTAAGGTTTGATTATCATCAAGTTCTCATGCATGAAGAAGATGTGGAAAAAACAACATCTCGCACTCACCAAGGGCATTGTGAATTCAAGGTAATGCCCTTTGGCCTCACAAATTCCCTTGCCACTTTTCAAGCATTAATGAATGACATCTTGGAGCTTTACTTGAGAAAATTTGTTATGGTATTCTTTGATAATATTCTTATTTATAGCTTTTCTTTTGGAAGCACATGTAACTCACTTGAAGTAGGTTCTAGAAACTCTTAAAACTAACCAGTTGTTTGTAAATAGATCTAAGTATATCTTTGGTGAGCCACAATTGGAGTATTTGGAACATATAATCTCAGCTAAAGGAGTGGCAACTGACCTTAAAAAGACTAAAGCAGTATATAATTGGCCAACTCCCAAGTCTATTAAAGAATTAAGGGGATTTCTTGGCTTATTAGGTTACTATAAAAAATCCATTAGAAGGTTTGGTGTTATTAGTAAGCCTCTAATAAATCTGTTTAAGAAGAATAACTTTATTTGGCATGGAGGTGCGTTGGAAGCTTTCCACAATTTAAAAAGGGCTTTATGTAAGGCTCTAATCCTTGCTTTACTAGACTTCATTAAGTAGTTTGTATTAGAAACTGATGCATGTGCTACTGGAATTGGAGCAGTGCTCAACCAAGAAGGAAGATCTTTAGAATTCATAAGCAAGGCTCTTAGAGTTAGACACTTGGTATTATCTATCTATAAGAAGGAGTATCTTGTTATTTTGATGGTAGTTGACAAATGAAAGCACTATTTAGAACAAGAACATTTTGTTATTCAAATTGATCATGAAAGTCTTAAATACTTGTTAGATCAAAAGATTCACACCACTATTCAGAAGAAAGGTCTAACTAAATTGTTCGAATAGAATTATCGAATCTTATATAGGAAAGGCAAGGAGAACATAGTGGCAAATGCATAATCTAGAAGAGATAGTTATGTGACAAGCAAGCTGCAGGAGGAAAGTCAAGAAAAGGGTAGCTTCGCGACCATAACTAAGGTGATACCATCCTAGTATGAGCAGATATATAACTCTAATAAAAATGATACCACTCTACAAAATATCATCATTAATAAATTGGTTGATGCTACATAACATCCTAACTTTATATATGAAGAAGAAGTTTTCAAGTACAAAAAAAGAATTGCAATAAGGGTTACATGATTATTAAGGAAGAAAACCATCAAGTCTGCATATGAGATTCTTCCATTGGAGGTCATGCTGGAATTCAAAATACTTATAGAAGACTCAAAACTCATTTTTATTGGCCAACTATGAAGAAACTAGTGCAAAGATAGTTCAACAATGTGATGTTTGCAAACAAGCTAAAGCTAAAAGGGTTGTCTATCTTGGGTTGTTGCAACCTTTACTAGTTCTAAGAGGTACCTGGCAGGATTGTTGCAACCTCTACTAGTACAAGAAATTTCATAAAGGGTTTACCAAGATCAGAAGGGAAAGATACAATTATAGTCATTATAGATATGTTTACTAAGTTTTGGCACTTTATTGCATTGGCACATCCCTTCATAATTTAAGATATTGCTGGACAACATTTATAAGTTCCATGAATTACCTATCACCATACTAACTGACAAGGATAAGATCTTTACAAGTCTTTTTTGAAAATAATTGTTTAAGAAATTGGGAGTAAAGCTACTACTAAGTACCTCTTACCACCCTTAAACTGATAGTCAGACTGAGAGGGTGAATCAATGCCTTGATATATACTTAAGGTGCATTCATGCACCATATAAAGAAGTGGAATCAATGGCTATCTTCAACACAATGGTGGTATAACAGTAGCTTTCATTTAGCTATTAATACGACACCATTTCAAGCCTTATATGGCTATGAACCTCCAGCAAAGAGAATGGTACTCATTGAGGCTACTCAAGTTGCTGTTGTAGAAGAATTGATACAGAGAATGATTAACATGGATTAACTAATAAAAGGATAATTTAAAGGGTGCAAGGAATATGATGAAACAAGTGACAAATAAAAAGAGGTCTAAAAGAGAATTTTCAAGAGGATATTGGGTTTTCTTGAAGTTACAACCTTACAGGCATTGTAATGTCATGTTTAGGAAGAATTTCAAGCTAAATCCTAGGTATAGTGGCCCTTATCAAGTTATGGAAAAGATTGTAGCTTTGGCTTATAAGATCAAGTTACCAAGGGGCAGTACAATACATCCTATTTTCCATGTTTTGTTATTGAAAAAGAAGGTTGGAGATACAAACATAGTCTCGTCTACATTGTCAAAAAGGATCAAGGTTTGTCCAGTGGCCATATTAGATAGGAAGCTTATAAAGAAAGATAATAAGGCTGTAATGGTGGGATTAATTTAATGGTTGAACTCTTTTCCTAAAGATGCAACATGAGAGGTACTAGATGAAATCTAATTACAATTTCTAGAATTTAACATGCCATGTATAGTTATTGCTCTAACAAAATATATTGTCCACCAGTCTAGTTCTTTTTTTTTTTCTACTACTAGCACATTTTTATCTAAGAAATCATAATTCAAATATTCATAATCTTTAATTCTATTATTTTCCAAATGATCAACAATAGCATTTCATTTCCGGGCTTTTTTTTTTATCATGTACAATATGTTTCGTTTTGTGTTGTTGTTGTTTACAAAGAAAAAAAAGAGCGATATTTGTGTTGTTTGATGTGTATGTAATTTTGTGTCCACAGCCGATATTTATGGTTACCCAATGACACCATTTTGTTTTCTGTTGACTTTTCTATGTGGGCCTTGGCCTAGCGATATGTGGGTTAGATTTAATGACAAGTTTGATGCAGCTCATTGGATGCACTAAAATTTCAATGTCACATGTAATTATTGTATAACTAATGCATTGTCCCGCACTGCATAACATATTTAAAAAAGTGTAATCATTTAATGTATTTTATAATCGCAAGTTAGAAATTTTATGTGTTGGTGTAAATATTAAAAAAATCATTAAAAATAATTATAGATTAAATTAAGAAGCTACGAGATATATTTAAATTAAGATATTTATCGAGTTTTTTTATAAAAAGAAATATTTAATTATATAACAATTAAGATATTTGAAACAAAATGATTTACAAAGTATAATCTCTATTTTTTTTCTACGAAGCAATATAACTCTTTTGTTCTATCATTTAATAAAAATATAAAATCCATTAGCAAAATATTTAAAAAAATATGGACGGTTTGAAATAAGAGTTAGAAAAGCATCCTTCAAACCGAAACTCTTTTATCTCATCACTATATTCTATTTTTTTACTTGGTCTCTTTTTGAAAGAACTTTTGCTTTTAGAGAAAATTTGTCGATTTTGACATGGATGCTTTAAAAATATAAGAACAATACATTTTTTGTATCGTCGTGGATAATTTTTTGAGAGTGTCATCAAACTCGACCCAAACTAACAGCTAACATAGAGACCTCTTTACTCAAGTCTTTACTTGGCTCGAGTTTCAAATTGAACTGAATAGAAGCTAACCTGATATAACCTTGTTAAACTCAGTTTAATTTTAATAAAAAAAAATTTAAGATGATATCTTTTTTAACTTTTTTTTTAATTTATTAAAATGATAATATTTTGGATCGACTCAAATCAACTCAAGTCAACTTGACAAATTTGTAACTTTAGTGATGAGCTTAAGCAGGTTTAATAAATTATTTTTTTGGAATTTTTTATTGAATTATATAACAATAAAAATTGGCATGCACAAGAAAGAATATATAAAAACTATATAAAAAAACCATCTTAAAAGGGTGCAAAAATATAGTGTCCATTAATGTTATCAAAATTAATGTTATAGCCTATTTTGAAAATAAAAAGAAAACCAAATTGTATTTATTCAAACAATACCCAAAACAATTAGCGTTCTAATAAAATTAAAATAAAAAAACATTATGAATGGTTGTGCAAAAAAAAAAAAAATTTGTTAATTTAACAAATAATAGTTATAATCTTATAAAAAAATTGAAAATTGAATGTTATCTAATAAAAACATTGTCAAATTAACTTCTAAATAATCTATTTGAATGGATTGAAATTTAAAATCCAGAAAAAAGATAAAAATAAATAAAATAGGTCAGATATGTAGGTCTACACATCTGGCTCACGCATCAAACCTTCTTTTTTTTCCTTTTATATTAAATGGTGAATGACCCTTTAATCTTTTAATAAAAATATCACAAATGATGCATCGTGTTTTGACCCTGAATTCGGCAATCAAATAATTGTTGTAAAGTCCATGTAGGGGTATTTTATGCTAAAATATCATTTTCAACCAATTTGTAGTTAAAAAAAACTTAACAAACACTTTTAGAACCTCTATAAACTAATATCTCAATCTATGACACCCCTAAATTAATTCAAAAACACAAAATCAAGTCAAAGAGACATTTAATAAAGTTCCCCTCATTAAAAGGAACTTATTAACACTAAGAATGAGTTTTTTTATTGCTAAAATATGAACAATCAATGACTTTCTCCCTTTTTTTTTATTTTTTTTGGTAATTCTTTCTATCTCTCCTTCCCAAACCTATGGATCTAAAAATAAATAAAATAAAGTTTTGGACTAAAATATATAATTACAATACTAAAGGGATCAAAATTTAAAAAAAATCAAGGTTTTTTTTTTCCCAAAAAAAGACATTGATTGAACAAGGCAAAAAAAAAAAAACTTTCTTTTTTCATCCACTTGCAATTTTGGTCTTCTTTTTGAATTTTTTATAAAGAATAAAATTGATTTATGTTTCAAAATTAAAAGGCATGTAATGTAATGTAGAAAATACCACTACAAAAAACTATCATCTAATAAAAACTTTATTATCAATTAATTATGAATGAGAAATTTAGTCTTTATGGTTAATTAATTTCTGGATTTGAGATAATTTATCTTTATTGAATAATAAAAAAAAATATGAGTTTTTCTTAAGAAAATAAACATGGATATTATTAGTTTCCTTATTTCTTCTGCCTTTTTCTTTATTACATTCTATCTTTTGAACTTCTTTTTTTTCTAACTTTTTTTCCACATGTAATATTTTTAAGAATATTTGTAATTAAATTATCCTTTTTTTCAATTTTATGATAAATTCTGATTTGTTTGAGTTTTTAATTCAAAATTTCCTTTTTTTATTTTAATATATGTATTTTTATTTTATCATGCAATGATTTTATCAATCAATTCATAAATTTTGAGCACATGTCACATGATTTAATCAAAAGGTAAAAAAAATTAACAAAACATGCAGTAGAAGAATAAAATTTATATATAAAAAAATTATGTAAAGGAAAAATACATAAGAGAAAAAAAAAATGCAAAACATGCCGTTAACCTCAAATTTTCGGATGGAAATAACATCACCGTATTAAATACAGTTACGACGTCGGTTTATGATTACCCGACCACATGCATAGACCTGAACCTTTTTTTCTTTTATCATCTCAAAAACAAAACTCTGGAATTTGTTTCTCAGTTTGCTTTCAGATTGCCCGATTGTATCACTAGCTCTTAATCAATGTTAGTTACTTCTTTAATTAATCGTCTTTTATTCTTTAATGCAAGCTAGAATCGCTCTAGTTTCTACTTAAGGAGGGGCAAAGAATTTAACTAAAAATTTAAGTTTCTGTTGTTAAAGGAGGAATTCAGTGAATCGTCCACCAACACCAGAGGATACAGTGGAAGAGCAGGAGGATCAAGAGAAACAACCGACCCTTCAAGAAATAATGAAAATTAAGGTTCTTTATCTTTTTTCTTAATTGGGTTTTGATTTTTATTATCAATAATGGAGGGGGTGCTTAATTTGATTGGGTTTTTTAGTTGATTGAGAGTGGAGAGAAGGAAAGATTAATGGAGCTTTTAAGAGAAAGGCTTATTGAGTGTGGATGGAAAGATGAAATGAATGCTCTTTGCAGGTTTTCACTGCCCTCTCTTCTTTTGGTTTCATTGCTGTTTGTGTTGTTGCTATCTTTTTATCTTCGGGGTCTTGAGAATTGAGTAGAGATATTTTTGTGGGAAAAAACAAGATCAGTTTTTGAAAAATGATGTCAATGTTAATGAAAATGAATTCAATTACACGCTTTTTTATTCTAATAAAACCTTTGAGTGATTACGTGAGCTGTATATTCTTTCGTGAAATCATCGGATTTGAAAGGAAATAATGTTGTAAATTTGTGGGATTTTGGTGAAACAATGTGCATAGGCTAGGTTACAGTTACCACTAAATGGCACTTTTGGTAACTGCTCATGTTAAATCCACGGCCAGAACCCAATCCTTCTTGTTAGTAGTAGTGAATAAAGCATGTGATTGTGTTCAGAGCTGACATGACAAGCATGGGGATTAACACCAAATATGGGAGGAATGACTTTCAGGGGATATAACTTATCAGCTAGGGAGTATAGCAATTGGGAAGAGTAACTTTGGTGTAACAAGGAGAATTTTTTTAACGGGAAAAACTGAGATGAACATCATCATTATCCATCACTTTGATTCTCAGTTTCGTTGAGGAGGATCTTATTTTCCGAACTGTGTTCTCATGTAGATGAAAATGCTGCCTCAGTGTCATTCTATCCAGTAAGTAATGTATATCAACGAATTATATGGTCCAAGTCCTGATGTTTTAGGAGGTCTTCCACATGGAAGAATGATGAGATGCGATGTGAGATCATGTTCTCTAAGTTATGACAGAATGGATGCAGAGTTTGTGCAAGAGGTTCTCCCATCTCCTTCTAAAGTTCTGTGATTTGTTGTAATTGTTTGATGCTCACTAATATGAAACTTGGAACTGGATTGGTAAAAAGGCTGAACCAGCTGTTTCTGTTTCTAGAATGCTAGAATTGTGTTCCTGATCTATAGAAACATCCTTGAGGAATGCTTTGGATAGTGATGCAGCTAGTTTTTGGTTGGGGCTCTGTTTAAGGAAATGTGTGCTTAATATGACTCCTTTCATGAATTTTGGAAGTGCATGACACAAGAAGGATTATAAAGGACATGCTATAGTTATAGGAAGGAGTATTTGAATCTTGACCTTTTAACCCTGTTTAGACTTTTATGCAGCTGTCTTGTATTTTTCCCGACCCATATTTTTACTGTATTTATGGACAGTTTGGCCTTTTTTTTAACAAAATTGTTTGGTATCATTTTCTCCATTCTAAAATTTCTCTCGATGTCATTGTGTTTTAGGGCATTTATAAAGAAGAAAGGAAAGAACAATGTTACTGTGGATGACCTTATACATGTAATTACACCTAAGGGCAGAGGTAGGGGATCTTCTGTTTCTGAAGTTTATCTTCTGTTGTCTACACAGGATAATTTATTGGTTTATCTTCTATTTAGTAGAATTCAGATGTAAATTTTGGAAACTGCTTGGAATTTGAAAAGGAATTCGATTGCCTTGACATGATTTCATGCCTAATACACCTTCTGACTGGTGCTGAGGATTATTTTTTTCCCAGTTCAGTTAGGAATTTCAGTCTTGGTTGTTTTTTTTTTCCTTGTTTGCCTTTTGTTTTATATCATTTCTTTATCTGAAAATTTTGTACCTTTACACCTGCAGCCTCTATTCCTGATTCCGTAAAGGCCGAGCTGTTGCAAAGAATCTGTTCTTTTCTCGTTCAAGCTGCTGTTTGATAGATATACCACCCCAATTCCCAAATAGTTTAGAAGTAGGAAAGCTGAAGCTGTTGATGAATGGAATGGAAGGTTTGTTTACTGTTGTGACGTTGAGGTCTCTTGAAGAGTGGAGGCAGCTGTGATTTACTTTAAAATATGCATGTTGAGAACGAAGGGAATGGGATATCATTGTGCTTCAAGCTTGAAGGAAGATTCATGATCTTATAGCTTTTAACCATAAAATCCGAAGATTCTCGCACGTGTTATGTTTGACAATATAAATATTTACACGTGTCAGACTATTCTGTTATTTTTCTTTACGATACTCAACTGCCATTTTCAAAATGAAGCTACATGATTAGGAAGACTTGGAATTCAATTTTTTTTCTTTTTTTTTTGCTGGACAGTGGAATCTTTTCTTGCATCATGTTTTGGTACGATAATGCCTTTTACCCTCTAAATGCAAGTTTTGAATATATGAGAACACTATTCTCTTCTGCTTCTTTGTTCCTTTTGAGAATCTGAGACATTTTGGTTGGATATAGAATATGAACTAAACTTGAGACTTTCGAGTTTTTAGATCCTGGAATAGGCATCCCCAGACAGCAAGAGCTTAGGATTGAGGCAGTGGGGGACGGAGAAGGCCATGCCCATCATGCAATCCAAATTGTGCAGCGTGATTTTATTAGCAACCATGTCAGGCCCATTCAGTTATCTCTGAAAGGGGCAGCTTGTAAACACACAATACAAAAAAAAAAAAGTTAAAGTAAAGCCACAAACAAATCCATTTTTACTGTTGATTTTTGAATTGACAGTGATAATTTTTGTTCTTGATTTCTAAATTGGTAGCAACAGTGTAAAACTCAATAAAAATTAGTGTTGGACCGGTCTATGCTAGAGAAAAAATTAAGAAAATTTGAGTGATTGTGTAAATCCTAACAAAAAAAACTTAGTCCTTGGACAATAAATTCTAGGTAGAATTGAGGTTATAAACGGGTCAACCTTGAAGAGGAACATGGAGGAAGAGAACCGGCCTATCCTACAGGAGAATTAGAATGAAATCAATCTAAAATAACCCAAAAGAAGGATAAGGACAACCTTTGTGCAGCACCCAAACACCCTACCTCATTTAAAAGGGGGTATAAATACAAGGAGAGATGGGGGGGCGACTCTTCCTTGAGAGTTGCAATAGCTGCATGCTCTTGCCCCCTTTCCTCCTTCCCAAAGAGAGAGCTGAACAAACCGGCCAGCTGCATGCAACAAACTTTCTTCCTCTTGTCCAAAGAGTAAAAACCCTCAAATCTAGCTGCAAACACCTTCATTAAATACCGAAGCAGAAGGGAGAGTTAAAAAAGAGTGTTAATAGCCAAAACCAAAACAAGAAGAGAAGTGTAGGAGACCGGGTGGTGTAGCTAAAGAGGGAAGGAAGAAAACAACTGAAACTTGAGGGGAAGAAGAAGAAGAAGAAAATTGAGAGTAAAGGGGAAGAAAAAGCTTGTTAAATCCCTCCTAAAGCTATTAAAAATTATAAGGTATGAACTGAATCTCTTGCCCCCTTTCCTCCTTCCCAAAGAGAGAGCTGAACAAACCAGTCAACTGCATGCAACAAACTTTCTTCCTCTTGTCCAAAGAGTAAACCCTCAAATCTAGCTGCAAACACCTCCATTAAATACCGGAGCAGAAGGGAGAGTTAAAAAAAAGTGTTAATAGCCGAAACCAAAACAAGAAGAGAAGTGTAGGAGACCAGGTGGTGTAGCTAGAGAGGGAAGGAAGAAAAAAACTGAAACTTAAGGGGAAGAAGAAGAAGAAGAAAATCAAGAGTAAAGGGGAAGAAAAAGCTTGTTAAATCCCTCCTAAAGCTACTAAAAATCATAAGGTATGAACTGAATCTCTTTCCCCACCTGTTCTTGAGTCCTTGGAACCGAAAGGAAGAAGAAAACCATGAGGGAATGCCTAAAATTTTACACTAGCTGCTAATGAAAAAACTAAACTAAAAAAAAGAAAAAAGAAAAAGAAAGACAATAATGGAGCTGAATAAGGGATCTATATCCAGAACATGCAACAAGGGAGATAGATAATTTTGAATGTACAAACCTAGTTAGATGGCCGACTATAATGAAGGCTGGACAGAACATGAACTTAGGTGACCAAATACTTAAAAGATGGCCTTGTCAAGACCTTATAGTCATACTTGAACCAAAAAAAGAATCATACATGTATAAATGATGTAATTTCTGCACATATCATTGACAAAATTCTATGGAAATGTGTTGAAATGCAATTGTGCTGTTAGTAAACCTTGAAAGGGCATGTTGTGGCTGAAATGGGACTCCTTCTAGTTAATGCTTTGGTTTTATTGATGTGTTGAATGGACATGTGTGTTTATGAATCAAGAAAGTAAGCATGTGTTTATGAATTGTAGTTTTGAGTATGGTTATGATAAAATGTGATGAATTGCATGTACAAGTTAGGGGGAAATGGGCAGTGATGTTTCGGCTGAAGGGAAAGAAATAATTCATAGGGAACCATGCATGATGAACACACTTAGAATGACATGAGATAAATAAGGAGTAGGACCCTTATATGTTATAGATTTATTATGAATTGTGTTGGTACATTGCCATAATACAATTGAGAATGCATGAATTTATGTTGTAGTAATGCTAAACATCGGTTTGAAAGTAAATGAGTTGAGAAAACTTTGGCAAATGATCATGGGGTGAGGTTGTGCTAGTTGTTAATGAATGATGAATTGAATGTGATTTGGTGAGGTCCTATGTTCACCTAGGATGAGAAACAATGGTAGGGGTAAATCCTAATGTAAACCTTACGCTAGGCTGAAGGAAAAAAGTAGAACTAGAACGACTCTATCGCTGCTAATGATTTTTGAATCTGCAGCAACATGGATCGCGCTAACGATTTCAGCGCCAACTGTGAAATTGTGTTGCGCTGATGATTTCTTAGTTGGCAACGACTCCGTTTTCATCAATGATTTTTGAGTTAGCTATGCACCATTTACACTGACAATTTCAACATTAGTTGCGAAATTATGTTGCGTTGATGATTTCTGAGTCGGTTGCGACTCAGTTTTTGTTAACGATTTCTGCATCAGCAGTGTCTTGCGTGCGTTGGCGATTTTTGTCGAATAAGGGTCAGCAGCGAATCAGTTTTCGCTGTCAAATTCTGTGTTCGTAGCGAATCAATTTTTGCTGTCAAATCTTGTGCCACCAGTGAATAAATTTTCGTTGCCGAATTCTAGGCCACTAACGAACCAACTTTCGCTGTCAATGTTCTACAATAGACCTCTAGAACAGAATTGACTTAAATGCTTGTAACGATTTCATTGTATGGTTATGTAATATGTGGAACACTTGATTGTGAATATGAGTATTCTTGAACTATGTGATTACCGATTGAAAATGTGCTGATTTGTGATCATTGATGTGTTTAGGTGGTGCAATTAGGATTGGACCTTCAACTAGGCAAGGACACCCCGCATGAGGAACATGTAAGTGGTTTCCACCTTTTTCATGTGTAATGTTTATGTTCTGAAATGACTTGTTATGGATGATTTATTATTGTGTTGTGATGAATGTTAAACCAACTATAAAATGTTGATTGAGTTGACAAATGTTAAATCGACCATAAAATGTTGATTGGGTTGATGAATGTTAAACTGATTATGAAATGTTAATTAAGTTGTTGATGAAATTGAGTTGTTGGTGAATGTTAAATCGACTATGAAATGTTGATTGAGTTGTTGATGAATTTTAAATTGATGATGAAATGTCGAATGAGTTGTTGACGAATGTTAAACCAATTATGAAATATTGATTGGGTTGATGAATATTATACTGATTATGAAATGTTGATTAAGTTATTGATGAAATTGAGTTGTTGACGAATGTTAAACCAACTATGAAATGTCGATTGAGTTGTTGATGAATGTTAAACTAATTATGAAATGTTGAATGAGTTGTTGATGAATGTTAAACCGATTATGAAATGTTGATTGATGATTAGCTTCGGCTAATGGCATCTGAGATTGATGACCGGGTTGTGATTGATGATTAGCTTTGGCAAATGGCACCCAAGATGGATGGCATGGTTGTTTTTTATGATTAGCTTCGGCTAATAGCATCCTAAGGGAATGACCAGGATGAATTGATGATTAGCTTTGATTAATGGCAGCCGAGAGGGATGACCAAGTTGTGTTTGATGATTAGGTTCGGCTAAAAGCATCCTAAGGGGATGGTCAAGATGAATTGATGATTAGTTTCGGCTAATGGCATCCAAGATTGATGACTGGGTTGTGATTGATGATTAACTTCAGCTAATGACATCTGAGATGGATGACTAGGTTGTGTTTGATGATTAGCTTTGGCTAATGGAATGTCAAATGAATGACTGGGTTGTGATTAACGATTAGCTTCAGCTAATGGCATCCGAGAGGGATGAGCGGGTTGTGTTTGATGATTAGTTTCGGTTAATGGCATCCTTAAGGGATGACCGAGATGAATTAATGATTAAATTGGGCTAATGACATTTTAGATGGATTGCTGGGTTGCGTTGATGATTAGCTTAAGCTAATGGCATCCTATATGGATGGTCGGGTTGCGTTGATGATTAGTCTCGGCAAATGGCATCCTATAGGGATGACCGGGTTGAATATGACATTTAGTTTTGGCTAATGGCATTTAAATGGATGACCGATTTGATTATGATGATTAGCTTCGGCTAATGGCATCCAAGATTGATGACTGGGTTGTGATTGATGATTAACTTTTGCTAATGACATCCAAGATGGATGACTAGGTTGTGTTTGATGATTAGCTTTGTCTAATGGAATGTCAAATGAATGATTGGGTTGTGATTAACGATTAGCTTTAGCTAATGGCATCCGAGAGGGATGAGCGGGTTGTGTTTGATGATTAGCTTCGGTTAATGGTATCCTTAAGGGATGACCGGGTTGAATATGACATTTAGTTTTGGCTAATGACATTTAAATGGATGACCGAGTTGATTACGATGATTGGCTTTGGCTAATGGTATCCGTAAAAGATGACGGGTTTGATTTTGTGATTCATTTTGGTTAATGACATCCGAGATGGATGACCGAGTTTAGATGTTGCGATTAGGTACGGCTAAAAACATCCAAGGTGGACGACCGGGTTAAAGTGAAGTAATTAACCCTGACCAATGCTTAAATTTGGGCCCCATAACTCCTATGAAGAGGTTGGGGTATATGAGTGAGAATAATACATTTAACGAAATAGTAAGGATTGTACAATGCATATAAGAAGTAAAAGAAAGAATATACTTATTTTTCAGTTGATAACGAAAAGTAACGATAACATTCTTCTAGTTGTTTATTATTATGTTTAGATTATTTTCAATTCTTGTATCTATGTTGTTTTTATAATAAAGACATCACACAATCAAGGTGCGTAGAAAAACTTGTTCCATGAGTTCACAAATTTTGAAATGTGGTATGTAATAATATGTTTTTAAGTGCTATGTATTTAATAAAAACGAATGAACTAATTGAATATTTATCATTCGATACTTTTGTAAAGACTTGTATTGAAAATTGTAATGGAATACAATGCGAAAGTACAATCTTGTAAACATGATGTGATGAATATATGTATGTGATATTCTCTCTTATGAGAATGTTATATTGTAAAATCACATGAGTATAACATTATATTAAGAGATGAATTCTGTAACAATAAACATTAAATACTATTGCAAAGATATGTATTGTCACTTTTTATGGGATGTTGATTTACACTACCTTATATGGGTTGTGTCTTGCTAATGAATAAAATATATTTATAAATTCAAATAATGATATTATAAAAAGCATCAAGAACCTGACTTTAAAAAAAAATCCACTGATTTTTTGCTATGAAAAAATCAGGTTGTTACACAACTTATACATGCAAGTCTCCTTACAAATTGCAAGCAACGCTAACTGCAGCATGCACCCTACCTCATGCTGCAACAAAGAGTCGATCACAAGAAGTTGTGTTTTGCTTGACATTTTAGAACTGCACTTCTCACTCACATCCCACAAATAACATCGACGCTACCTAGCTGAGTGTGAAAAGAGGGCCGTTCAGTTGTACTCTGCATTGACCTAGAGGATTCAACCGACTACAAGTTCCGAATTGAAAAGGCTAGATAAGAACCTCCACATGGATTTGCTAGACATAACACACAAGGCAACTGTCATTCACTCGGTTTTCATACGGAAACTAAAGACACATCAAGGCTGTCCCCTTCTTCTGAGGACTTTGAAATTACACAAGTTATCATTCTATTTTACATCTCCATGTCTGTCTATTATATCATATCATCATAAGCATAAACATAATGAAGCTAAACAGCCATCTTTACAAGACACAGATGCATTTATTCAGCTGGCTTACATGCCATTCATCCCTCTCCCGAGAAGATTCACCCAACCAGACCTAAACCCCAAGCTTGTGCTCTATGGGAAATCTGTGAAAAGCAGAAGCTGACATGCATCACAAAGCCTGCATCATTTCCGTACTCTGGAAGATTTGCTTAAGCCAAAGAGCCTGCTTGTTCACAGAGGTCTAATAGATCCAGAGTCTGCAAAACCATCATAGTAGCATTTATGAGCACATGAGAACTAAAAATCAATTTGTATATAGGAAAAAAAATACACATTCAAACAGAAGTTAAGGGGACACAGACAGCAAAGTTTTTTTATTGTTGATCATACCTCAGGAACTGAGAGCTCAAGGCGAAACTTGGGGCCATCATAATGATGCAAAACCGGCCTAAAAGCATCTTCCTCCAATGCCTTGTAGAGTTTTCTAATCCGGATCCTCACCTGTTTGTTAATCACCCAAAAAGGGAAGTAAATAAAAGGAAATGAAATGAAGAAGATTCAAGATACAGCAACTAAGTTATTGAAAATCCATATTAGGAATCAATTTTTACCTGAGCAGGAAACCTTGACTCTCCTTTACACTTTTTGTCTTCCCATGCAGTTGGATCAATGTTTGAACCCCCAAAACTTGCTGCCTGTGCAAGACCAAATTGAGAAGCATAAGTTATAGATAAAAGTACTAGAATCATTGCAGCAGACACTTTTGACATCAAGCATCATGGAGAAAACCATTGCAAATTAAGGGAGTAAAAGTCAAAGAACAAACCTCAAAAATGCCATGTAGCTGGTGAGTGGTGTAATTATAGAGGAAGAGAGGTAAGCCAGGTGTTATTGCCCGGACAGAATCCCTATATCTTGGTGGTAAACCTATCAATTGTGCAAAAATGATTAGATAAGACTTCACAAATGTTGTTAAGAAAAGACAAACCTCAAGATCATATGGACACACTAGTACTCATAGAGTTGAGTAGAAAGCTTTAAAGTATGAAACAATCACTTTTTAATGTTCATCACTTAGCATCCCATGTTAAAACTTGAACAACAGAAAACTCACGTCTAGTCAAAACTTGTGACATATGTAAAGGTTTCCCATCATTCAATGTTCTGACATATGGGCAAAGTTGTATTCATACTTCATAATATAAACAAGATATAGCATCTGAATTGTGGCCATCTAACAATTTTTAAGTTACTTTAAACGTTAAGGGAAAACTAACAAGAACATGAGGGGAAAAAAGCAAGAAATTACCAAAAAGCTGTCGCTTCAAATCTTCCTGCATGGTGTCATTGTTACAGACAAAGATATATCCTCCAAGCACCTCGTTCCTTGGAAGCGTCTCTGTGGCTGGCAAGGTCTTGAACCTTTTGTCCACTGTATTGTTGTTGTCGTTATTAATGTTGTTATTGCTGTGGTTACTGGGATCTTTGCTACTGAGGTTGTTGCCACTGTACTTGCTACCAGTCATATTGCCAACGCTGTTTATGTTGTTTTTCTGGTACTCTGCATTCATATTGTAAGCATTGTTCCTTAAGGAACTTTTGTTCCCATTTTCTGACATCTTGGACTCCAAGTTCATCATGTTGAAATTGAAACTTTCAAATTTATTTTCTTCTTGGAACCCAATCTTATCCCTTGACCTCATTTCTGGAAGGCCCTTTGAAAGGTCAAGGTTATTCATACGTTCACCCTTTCCCTGGGTCTGCTCAGCCAATTTCAAAGCAGCCATTAACCACTTATGATCCTCTGAGACTTTTGATTGTCCTCGAAGCTCGTCACCCAGTTGCCAGAAGCTGTGCAGGCTCTCCATCTTGCAAATCCTGATGAGATGTCACACAAGATAGATGCTAGTGAAAAATAAATATATTAAAGAAAAGAGGGAGAAAGCTAGTTCAGAGGAAAAGTTCAACAGAATTAGGCCAAAAGTCATGTGTGTAGAAGAAAACCATTGCTGCACAAAACAAACCATTATTAAATTTAAGTGATGTGCATCAGCAAGCAATCCTATCAACTCACAAGGAAAAATTGGATAGGATCAACCAAAGTTAGGTGTTCTACACGTGTTCTATAATTGAATGTTGACTAGGATAAATTCCATCAATAAAGAGAAGACTGATAGAGGTAACCATGTATATCATTCAACAATTGAAAAATAAGTAACAACTGTCAGACAATACACTAACATCGAAAGAAGCACATTTTAAAACCCCACCCCTCCCAAAAGAAAAACTCATCCTTTTAATCCAAATTATAAGAAAAAAATGCTTGGCAGCAGTATTTGTCAAGAAAAAACCATAGTATTTGAGTGATAAAGTTGCAGTAAGCCCATTTCAACATGTCCCTCTTCATTCCCAGTAAAATAGTCAATTTTAGGGAAATAATTAGAAAACCACTTCTCCAGGAAAAGCAATTCCAGACAAACATTCAGCATAATTCCACCTGGGTATTCAATTCCCACTATCTGTTAACAGCCCCAGGCTCAATCATTTAATTCCCATCAACATGATCTCACGACAATGGATAAACATGCAAACATTTGTATGCTATGGGAAAGCAGACAGAACCATATTTATAACATAACAAACTAAAAATTGCTTAGATTTTGATTTTTAAACAAAGAAAATCTCAATGACTTGTTTTCAACTGCTTGCACAACCTTAACGACACAAACTCTCACAACATAGCACATAAAAAATTTCGAAATCACACTGACTTAGAATCAATTTTTTTTTCAAGTCATAACTACCAACTAGAAAATACAGAACAGTTTCCTTTTTCTGCAACATTTCTCTGACACCAAACAACACTTAAGCCCAAAAAAAGAAATAAATACAGAAAGTCTAGAACAAACCCAAAATTTCAGTCTTTAAAACCAGAACATAGCTTAATAATAACCAATATTAAATCTAGCCGTACCATTAATTAAAATTCCTTAAAAAAAGGGGGAAACAAAAACTTAAATTAACCAGAATCAAAACCAAAAACCCACATTTAATCCAATTAAAGAATCCAGTCAACAATATTGAATATTTACCCTAAAAGAAGACTATTGGCAACTCAATTAACAACCAAACACTAAAATCTAATAACTTTAACAAACCAAAATCAAAACCCACATTTAAAACCAACCTACAAACCCAAAAAAACCAAAGTAAAGCTTGAATTTTTACCTTTTAAAAAAATAAAGACAAGTGAAGTGAAGTGAAGTTTTGAGCTTTAAATTAAGGAATTGAAGCTTGACTAAAGAGTAAATAATTACACGAATATATTAAAAGGAACCCTAGATTTGGGGCATCCAGAAAGAGAGAGAGAGTACCTTCTTTTCTTTTATCTGCCTTCAACTGTGAAATCCGCAGTACACGACACAGAGAGTGAGAGAGAGAAATGGAGTGGATTTTTATTTTTGTATTTATAGCTTGGTATTCCAAAAATGCCATTCTGATGTTTTTGCAATGCTTTGGCGCCACAGCGGGTTTTTCTTTTTTATTATTATTATTTCGAATTTTTGTGAGCGAGAATAGTGCTTGAAATTGCTACTTTGCAAGGAGTCGTAGTGGAGTTTGGAGACGCTTGTGCTCTCCGCTTCCACGCGCCAAGGACGCAGCGTGTAAATTCTTGTTTCTTTTATTATTATTATGGTTTGACACCCGATGGATTAGCAAGGCAGTATTTGTTTGTAGGCAGTATTTGTTTGTAGGCTGTATTCGTGCTATTTAATTTTTATTTAATTTTATGTTTTTTTAAATTAATATTTTTTGTTTCTAAATCCTTAAAAATATGTTGATATTAAAAATAAAAATTAAAAATATTATTTTAACGTGTTTACAAGTAAAATATACTTTAAAAAATAATTTATATCATAATCTCAAAATCACTATTAACTTTCGTATTCTCCATATATAATTAACAATAACTAATGTAGATATAAGAAAATATAATAGTTAATAGAATTTTTTATTCAGATACATGATATTTTATGAAGGCATTTGTTATTATTAAAATTTAAATTTCATTTTTAAAAAAACATATAAAATTTTAATTCTTCAAAACTTTAATTACTGTATTATGTATTTTGAAATAAATATTTTATTTTGAATATAAAAAAAATCCAGAACAAGAAAAAAAAACTATAGTATGATATTCTAAAAAACTTAAATACACTAATTATACCAAGGAAAAAAATTATTTCTACTTTTAATTATATTTTACATATATAAATATAATATCAAAATCTCAAGTTTAGTGTAATAGTTAAGCATGCATGTTCTCTTTTTATATTTATTGTGTCCAAATTCAAAACCTTGAACCTAACATTTAAGAAGTGTTCTTAAAATAATTTTAAAAAATATATTATTTTTAATTAGCGCAATAATTAAACCAATGTACTATTAATATTTAATATCATCATTTATATAAAAAAAAACATTATTTAAGGTAGTTTGGTTTATCTAAATAATGAAAAAGTAAATTATGAAATGAGATTTAAAAACAGTGAAAAAAAAATAACATCTATCCATACATATAAGTTCTCTCTCTCTCCCTTGCTCGCCCCCCCTCCCTCTCTTCCTCTCTCTGGGTATAGATACATGCCTTATAAGGAATACTGAATTCAAGAACAACAAAACTATTGATGTGACCACCTATGTACTACTGGCTAAAAATAATATCGGTGATCATGTTTTTATGTCCCTTGACATCATCACTATAAAAGTAGTTTTAGACTTGCATAGGATATAGCGGGTAATTAACATTCTTTAAAAAACATGTTGGCAAAATAATAGTGAATTTGTCTTTTTGTGAAATAATTTTTAAATCATGTTTTAAAATTACAACATTAATTAAAAGTTACGTTTGAAACCGTGACTTTAATAAATAAATAAATAAACAAAAGACCTTTAACCCTAAACAATATCATAACCTCAAACTATAACTCTAAACACTAAACTTAAATCCTCGTACTATAATACTAATCACTCACCTTAAAAACAAACCTTAACCAACTTAAAATACAAACCTTAAACCCTAAATTCTAATATTAAATGAAATCTCAAACCTTAAACACTAACCCTAAAATTCAAACCCCAAACTTCGAACACTAAACATTAAGGTTGTATTTGTTTTTATGGTCTAATTGTGCTTTTTATTATAAAAACAAAAACCTTTAAGCTTCAAATTATTATTTTTTGGTGTTTTTAGATTGTTTTGATGTATTAATATTAAAAATAAAAATAAAAAAATATTATTTTGATATATTTTCAAGTGAAAAGCACTTTGAAAAACAACTTTTTATCACACTCTCAAACATGCTTTAGCACTAACTCCAAACCACAAACCAACCTCTAACCCTAGATGCTAACCCTAAATCCATACCCCAAACCTCTAATTCTTAAACACTAACCTTAAATCCAAACATCTAACCCCTAACCTTAAACACTAACTCTAAATTCAAATTCCTAACCTTAAACTTAAACCTCTAATCCCTAAACACTAAATCTAATTTCAAATTCCTAACCCTGACTCAAACTCCCAACCCTAAACATTAACCTTAAATCCTAAATTATTTTCATAAATTACAAATAACCAATTAAACTCTTATCAATATAGCAAACCAAAAACCAAATACACTCTAAAAATTCAAAGAACACAAAACAACAATTACTCACACCTGTAATAATCTTATGCTTGGTGGTGAAAATATCAACATACAAATACACAATTGTGAATATATAGAATAAAAAATGAAGAGAACTCAAGTTATATCTTATATCTTCCTAAAGAAAAAGATGTAAGATAGAATTGAAGAAGTAGTTAGGCGGGTTAGTATTTGGTTTAAAAAACACAAAATTGCATTAAAATTTATTTACACTGATATAACATTTTAATGTTTTTGTTTGTTTATTATAACCAAAATTATTTGCCTAAAAATATTAAGAAGATGTCATTGATAGTTTGACTAAAAGAGTAAAGTTACAGGATCAATGATTTTAACTTGATTGGATCAAACTGATACTCAAATTACTTAATGACCATAGTAATTTAATTAATTGTTCATTTGAGATTTTGAGTTTTACTTGTTAATTACTTGATTATGATTTAATTTGAAGGTGTTTTCCATTATTTACTACATCAAGTTGGATTTATTGCTTCATGAGAGAGTGAAAATATGTAATTGTTCCAAAAAAATTTAATTTGATCATCGTAACAACATAATATAACTTGTATAACATAATTTGTGTTGGTAATAACGCAACATAACAACATTCTATTTGAGGACCTGTAAATGCATGATTTGAAATTCTAAACGACATGTTATCTTTGTTTCTATGTTCACATGTAAATATTTTATTTTAAATTTTAATAGTGTAAAATAAATTTGAGCATTCATAAAATGATCAACAATATTAAAATCTCAACCTGACAAGTCCAAAACAATTATAAAGGTATATTAAATGCAAGAAATAGTGTAAACCCCGACATAAATATCGGACCGAAGATAGTTAGACCATGTTGATTAATAGAACCCTAAGATGAAGAAAAAGGAATAAATGATAGAAATATTAATAAATAATGTAAATTAGGAATAAGGAATTTCTCGAAGGTTAGTCAAGGAATATAAATAAATTTGTTTAAATATAGTATCATTTTTTATCAGAAACTTGGAGAATTACCTGGAATTATTTAAAAGACATAAGACATTGGCAAAACTATAAATCTAACAAAAAATTCTAGCCCCTCTCTTTTGTGCCAACCATGGAAGGGAAGGGGAAGCTTTCTTATCCTTTTCTTCTTGCATTTTCTCTAATTTCTTATTTAAAACCAAGTATTGGGACATCATATGTAAATTTATTAGAGTTTAAACACTTCAACACAAAATTTAGGATAGATTAAAGTGAGAGAAAATGAGTGTTATAAAGAAAAACCAAAGGATTTTAAAGAGGAAGAAGAAGAGGTGGAAGAAAATCACCTAAAGGGCATACATTGAGCATACAAAAGATTTTCCTCACATGGTTTTTTTCTAGTTTCTTTTGTGTTTTATTTTTTTGTAATATTTTTTTTCAAAATTATCTTCTTCGATTTTTTTTTTAATATTGAGTTGATTGGAATTTAACTTTGTAATAAAGCTTAATCATGTGGGGAAAAGCATTGTAACTTTCCTTACAAAACATTGTAGATTGCTACATGTCTCTCCAAATGGTTTTTTTTCTTATAATTTTTTTCAAATTATCTTTGTTAATTTTATTTTTTTAATATTGAGTTGTTTGAGAATTACAATTACAAGTCATTATAAATAAGACTAAATCATGTGGGGAAGCACTGTAGCTTTCATCACAAAACACTGTGAATTGCTATAGTGTTTCCAACATGATTTTTTTTCTCTTTTTTGGGTGTTTTTTTGTTATTTTTTTTCTAAAATTATCTCTGTTGATTTTTTTTAATATTGAGCTGATTAAGAATTTAGCTTTGTAATTGTTTTTCTTTAAAACACTATGAATTGTTGCAGTGTTTTCCCATATGATTTTTTTCAAAATTATCTTTGTCGATTTTTTTTAATATTGAGTTGGTTAAGAATTATAATTACAATAAAACTAAATCATATGAGGAAAGCGTTGTAGTTTTTCTCAAAAAACACCGTAGAATGCTACAGTATTTCTCTAAATGGTTATTTTATTTTATTTTATTGGGGAAAGCACTGTAGTTTTTCTCACAAAACATTGTCAATTGCTACAA
>Ga0325401_1000914_pt1 | contig 23500 bp, 13 predicted proteins | sample PopdelMetagenome_FD_205666 | JGI IMG/M metagenome (GOLD analysis project Ga0325401, IMG submission 205666) | Populus deltoides microbial communities from Bellville, Georgia, United States - Xylem-PdKOR-R2 | ecosystem: Host-associated > Plants > Phyllosphere > Stem > Wood/Secondary xylem | place... | reverse complement strand
CCGGCCGCCAGCTCCTCGCCCTCGGGGCCCGAGGCCGCCCCGACGCCTGCGGTGGAGGCCGCCGCGACGTCGTCAGCTGCGCCGGTACCGCTGGCGGCGCCCTCGGGGCGGCGGGAGCGGGTGCACGTGGTCGAGGCCGGCGACGACCTCTGGTCCTTGGCCGAGCGCTACTACGGCCGCGGGCAGGAGTGGCGCCGCATCGCCACGGCCAACCCCGGGCTCCTCACCGGCGGCCCGGACCGCCTCACGGTGGGCTGGCGTCTCGTGGTCCCCGAGGTCGCTCAGACGGGCGACGGCGGCGGCTCGACCGTCGCAGCCGGGGTGCGCGTCCGGGTCGGGGACACGCTCAGCTCCATCGCCGGCCGCGCCCTCGGCGACCCCGGGCGGTGGCAGGAGCTCTACCGGGCCAACCGCGACCAGCTGGGCGACCCGGACGAGCTCCCCGTCGGTGTGGTCCTGCGCGTCCCAGCGGACGCGGAGGGAGCGCGCGCGTCGGACGACGAGATTCAGGCCGCCGCCGGCGAGGACGTACCGGCCGAGGACGCGCAGGCTGAGGACACGCGGTCCCAGGACGAGCCGGTCGACGAGGAGCCGGCCGAGGACGAGCCGCGCGCCGCACCTGCACCGCCCGCGGAGACGGCGGGACGGGCGGCGCCGACGGCACCCGCCGCTGGCCCGACCGGCGCCGCACCCGCTCCGACCGTTGCGCAGGGGTCCGAGCCCGAGTCCCAGGCCACCCCGGGAGACCGGGCGGCCGCCGACGACCCCGACGACGACGAGGACGGTGTCCTGCTCCCCGGGCTGGCGAGCGTCGGTGGGCTGCTGGCCGCGTCCCTGGTCGGCGGGCTCGCCGCCCGGCGGCGTTGGCAGCTGCAGCAGCGGCCCGTCGGACGGCGGGTGGCGCAGCCGCCGCCGGAGACGAGGCCGGTCGAGGTCGCCCTGGCGCGGCGGGCCCGTCCGATCGGCCTGCGCACGCTGGACCGGGCGAGCCGGGCGGTCGCCGCTGCCGCCGTCGAGGCAGGCGTCGAGGTCCCCGCGCTGCGGTCGGCCACGTTCTCACCCGAGTGGCTCGTCCTCGAGCTGTCCGGACGGACGCCGCCCGCGCCGCGCTGCTTCGTCGACACGGGCGGGACCTGGTGCCTCGCGGCCGACGCCGTCGACGGTCTTCGGGCCGTCCGCGGTCTCGGCGACGTCCCCCGTCCGTGGCCGCTGCTCGTGACCCTCGGCACCGACGACGAGGGGGCCGAGCGCCTCGTCGACCTCGAGTCGCTGGGGCTCCTGGCCGTCACCGGGGACCGCGCCAGGGCGACCGCCGTGCTGGCTGCAGCCGCCCTCGAGCTGGCCTGCTCGCCGTGGACCGACGAGCTGCAGCTCACGCTGGTCGGGGACAGCACGCTCGCTCCCGCCCTGGCCCAGCACAACGTGCGGGCCGAGCCCGAGCTCGACGCGGTCGTGGAGCGGCTCGAGCGCACCGCCGCGTCGCGTGCACGACATGCCGACGGTCGAGCGGCTCGCGACCTGCGCCTGGACCGTGACCGGGCGGAGGCGTGGACCCCCGAGGTCGTCGTGGTGGACGTCGACGTCGCGGCCGAGCAGGTCGAGCGCCTCGTCCGCGTCGCGACGGCCCGGCCTGGCTCCGGTCTGACCGTGGTGCTCAGGGGTGAGGCGGAGGGCGCCGGGGCGACGCTCGCGCTGGGCGAGGACGGCGGCGCCACCTTGCTGCCCGACGCGGTGCGGCTGGTGCCGCAGGCCCTCGGGAGCGAGGGCCTCGAACCCGTCGTCGCGCTGGTGGGCGCCACAGGACGGCAGGACACCGACCCGGCGCCGTGGTGGTCGTCCGACGAGCCGCCCGACGAGCCGCTGGAGGCGCCGCCCGACAACGTGACCTACCTGGGCAGGCGACGCAGGACCGACGACGGGGACGAGCAGGAGAGGAGGGCAGCGGTGCAGGCACGGATGACCGAGGCGGTCGACGGCACGCTCCGTGACCCGCTGCTGCAGCTCCTCGGCCCCGTCGAGCTGCTGGGTGCGGCCGGCACCCCGCCGACCCGCGCCGCCCGCCAGTGCCTGGAGTACTGCGCGTGGTTGCTCGAGCACCCCGGGACCACCGCGCAGTCCATGGCGTCGGGGTTGCTCGTCGCCGAGGGCACCCGTCGCTCCAACATGAGCCGCCTGCGCACCTGGCTCGGCAACGCGCCCGACGGCGAGCCGTACCTGCCCGACGCCTACAGCGGCCGGATCTTCCTCGACCCCGTCGTCAGCTCCGACTGGCACCAGCTCCGGCTCCTGCTCACCGACGGCGTCGACCGCGCACCGACCTCGGTGCTCGAGCTCGGTCTGCGCCTCGTGCGCGGAGCGCCACTGGCCGACGCCGCGCCGGTCCAGTGGCACTGGGCCGAGTCGCTGAGGACCGACATGATCTCGTGCGTCCGAGACCTGGGGGTCGAGCTCACGCGGCGCGCGTTGGAGGAGCGCGATCTCGACCTCGCCCGCTGGGCGGCAGCCCGTGCCCTCCTGGCCGCCCCGGGGGACGAGTTGCTGCTGGCGGGCCGCATCCGTACCGAGCACCTCGCCGGCAACGCCGCGGAGACGGAGCGGCTGTGCCTGCAGCTCGCCCAGCAGGCGCGGATGCTCGGCGTCGACCTCCACCCGGCCACCGTCGACCTCATCCAGGAGGTGATGGAGGGACGGCTGAGGGCGCGGCTCGCCTGACCCTCCGGGGGCCGGGTCCAAGTCGGCCGCCCCTGCCGGCCTGGCGAGGACCGAGTAGCTGGACCAGCCCGGGCGGCGTCCACGCCTCCCGGGGTCGACGGCGAGTCGCGCGGAGATCCCTACCCTGACTGGGTGGTCGTGGACGTGGTGGGGCTGCCTGCCGTGGGGTGGTCGGGGCTCGGGGAGGCCGAGCGCGACCTCGTCGCCTCGGCCGAGGTGCTCCTCGGGGCTCCGCGCCACCTCGGTCTCGTGCCCGAGGTCGAGGGGCAGGAGCGGCACGCCTGGCCGAGCCCGCTGCGACCCCAGCTGCCCGGCTTCCTCGACGCGTACGCCGGTCGTCGTGTGGTCGCCCTCGCCAGCGGTGACCCGCTCGTCGCCGGGATCGGGTCGACGCTGGTCGACCTGCTCGGCACCGACGCCGTCCGTGTCCACCCGGCCGTCTCCTCCGTCGCCCTGGCCGGAGCGCGGATGGGCTGGGATGCCGCGACCTTCGACGTCGTCCGCATCGCCTCCGAGGGCGCTCAGGAGGTCCGCCCGCTCCTCGCGCCCGGCCGTCGGCTCGTCGCGCTGTCCCGCGACGCCGGGACCCCGGCCGCGATCGCCGGCGTGCTCGACGAGGCCGGCTTCGGACTCAGCGTCGTCACCGTGCTCGGCGACCTCGGCACCCCGGCGGAGAGCCGGCGCGAGACGCTCGCCGCGACCGGCGTCGACGGCGAGGTCCCCGCGCTGAACGTCGTCTGCGTCGCCTGCGCCACCGACCAGCCCGAGGCCGACGGCTCGCCCGTCCCCGGCCTGCCCGACGACGCGTACGAGAACGACGGCCAGCTGTCCAAGCGCGTCGTCCGTGCCGCCGCCCTCGCCCACCTCCGCCCGAGCGGCGACGAGCTGCTGTGGGACCTCGGGGCCGGTGCGGGTTCCGTCGCCATCGAGTGGTGCCGCGCCGTCCGTGGCTCGCGGGCCATCGCGGTCGAGCGCGACGGCGAGCGCGCGGCCCGGATCACCCGCAACGCCCGCCACCTCGGCGTCCCCGGCCTGCAGGTGATCAGCGGCGTGAACGCCGACGCCCTCACCTGGCTGCCCGCCCCCGACGCGGTCTTCGTCGGCGGCGGCGCGGACACGAACCTGCTCCACAGCGTGCTGAGCATGATCAAGCCGGGCGGCCGGCTCGTCGTGCACGCCGTCACCGTGGAGACCGAGACCCTGCTGCTCGACCTGCACGCCAGCCTCGGCGGCGAGCTCACCCGGCTCTCGGTCGAGTCGCTCGGCCCGCTGGGACGGTTCCGCGGCTGGGTCCCGGCCCGCCCGGTCGTCCAGTGGAGCCTCGTCACCCCGTCCGCCGACGACAGCCGCCACGAGGACCGCGCCCGGTGACCGTCCACTTCATCGGGGCCGGCCCGGGCGCGGCCGACCTCCTCACCCTGCGCGCCGTCCGCCTCCTCGAGACCTCGCCCGTCTGCGTCTACGCCGGCACCTACCTCGACGAGGCCGTGCTCTCCCACTGCCCGCCCGGCGCCACCCTGGTCGACAGCCAGCACCTCGACCTCGACCAGATCACCGCCCACCTCGTCGCCGCCCACGAGGCCGGCCACGACGTCGCCCGCCTTTGCTCCGGCGACCCCTCCCTCTACTCCGCGCTCGCCGAGCAGACCCGCCGCCTCGACGCCGCCGGCGTGCCCTGGGACGTCACCCCGGGCGTCCCCGCGTACGCCGCCGCGGCCGCGATCGTCGGCCGCGAGCTGACCGTCCCCGAGGTCGCGCAGTCCGTCGTCCTCACCCGCGCCCAGGCCGCCTCCACGGCGATGCCCGACACCGAGGCCCTCAGCGCCTTCGCCGCGACCCGCGCCACCCTCGTCCTCCACCTCGCCGTCCGCCGCACCCGCGAGCTGGCCGAGAGCCTGGTGGACGCGTACGGCGCCGACTGCCCGGTCGTCGTCGTCGGCAACGCCTCCCAGCCGACGCAGACCGTCCTGCAGGGCACGCTCGCCGACATCGGCGCCCAGGTCGAGGCCGCGAACCTCCGCCAGGCCGCCGTGATCATGGTCGGGCGGGCGTTGGCTGCGCGCTCCTTCCCTGAGTCGCACCTCTACGACAGCCACCGCCCCCGCCACGGAGCCGAGCGCGACGAGCGCGGCGCCCAGCAGCCGGAACCGAGGCCCGACCCAGCAACGAGCGGACGGTGACCCCGAAGGAGCGGCCGGAGACCACGGCGCCGGACGTGGATGGGTCTGGCGGGAGCCCGGGCGCGACCGCGGACGAAGCACGGCCCGAGCTACGCGCCCGGGCGGATGGTTGTCCGGCGCCGTGGTCTGCGGGTGCTCCGGCGGCGAACGCAAGCCGAGTTGCCAGATGAGCGACTCACCAGGCTTCTGGGACACCCTCGGCGCGCTCATCCCGCTCGGCCTCGCGGGGGCGTTCAGCTGGCTGCCGGTGACCGGGGTCGTCGTGCTGCTGCTGGCGGGTTCCGGCATGGCCCGCGTGTGGGCGTTCGTCGTGGGTCGCGTCTTCGGGCTCGCGCTGATCACGGTGGCGTTCGTCGCCGGGGCGCGCGCCCTGCCGACGCCCAGGTCGGCGCCCACGCTCGAGGGACCCGTCGTGGCTGGGGCGGAGGTGTTCGCCGGCGTCGCGCTCGTGGTCGTGGGCGCGGTGACGTGGGTCCGTCGGGAGGTCGCGCGCACGAAGGAGGAGCCGGCCTGGCAGCGCCGGCTGGGGGAGGCGTCGCTCCCGGCGGTGTTCCTGACCAGCGTGATCGTCGACCTCCAGCCCAAGGGCCTCGTGCTCGGCCTCTCGTCCGGCGTGGTCGTGCGAGCCGGGTCGATGCCCATCCCCGAGGCCGTGATCGTGCTGCTCGTCTACCTCGCGATCGCGTCGTCGTCGGTCCTGCTGCCGGTCCTCGCGACGTACGCGGCGCCGTCGCGCACCCGCCGCTGGCTGGAGGCGGCGCAGGACTGGCTCGACACCCACGGCCGGACCATCACCGCCGTCGTGCTCGTGCTCGTCGGCCTCGTCCTGGTCGTCGACGGGCTGCGGCGCTTCTGACCCGGAGGCCCCCTGGTGACGGGCGTACGGCGGCTCGATGAAGAGTTCCCGTGCTTCTGCTGAGGCCAGGGGGAGTGACCCCTGGTTCTGCCAGGATCAGGCGAAGTCGGGTCCTGAGCCTGGCTACTAGTCCATCGAGGGTGGTCGGCACGGGCCGGCCGGGAAGTGGGTTCACATGTCCGGACGCGTTCTCTCCAGCGAGCAGGCCAAGTCGGCCATCACGCAGATGCAGTCGATCATCAACGGCGGCCTCACCAACGAGATCAACAACCTCAACACCCAGGGCCAGGCCCTGTCCGACCCCAACAACTGGGACGGGCCCCTCGCCGAGCGCTTCCGCAGCTCGACCTGGCCGGAGACCAAGTCGGCGCTCGACAAGGCCAAGACCGAGCTCGAGGAGCTCCGCGGCCAGCTGCAGCAGATCTCCAGCAACATCATGACCGCCGGCGGCGGCAGCTAGTTCCTCAGGACGGCTACGGCCCTGCCCGTCGAAGGGCACCGCGTCGCCTCCGCGAGCCGACAGGCTCACCCGACGACGACCCCTGAGTTTGTCGAAGGGCCACCGCACCAACCACGCTCGAACCACCGACACGTGGACCCGTAGGCAGCCCAAGGGTTGCCTACGGGCCCGCGCGCACACGATCTTTGGAGAATCCGATGGAGCTGGGCGCGATCGACGAGCCCGTCCCGTTCGACTTCGGCGTGGCCGACACGCTCATCAGCGCGTGCCGTTCCGCTGCGTCGAGCGTCGACAACCAGGTCGGCCAGCGCTACTCCTTCGTCCACACCGGTGCGACGGACTTCAAGGGTCACTTCTCCGAGCTCTTCGCGCAGAACGCCCTGACCGCCTCCGCTGACGCCACCGAGCTCGCCATGAGCCTGCGCGCTATGGCCGACGGCGCGGCTGAGCTCGCCCGGCAGGCGCGCGAGGAGCAGACCCGTCGCGACAAGGCCAAGGCCTGGGTCGCCGAGCAGAAGGCGCGCAGCAACTGGGACAAGCTCGTCGACTGGGCCACCGATGGATCTGACCCGCCCGTGGGACCGCCGTCTACGCCGATCCCGCAGTCTGCTCCCGCGGCTCCCGCCCGCTCGCGCGAGAACCCGCCGGTCCCGACCGGCGGCTCGGGTAGCGGCGGTGGCGGCGGAACCTCGTCCGCCCGACCCAAGAACCTTCGCGATTTCGCGACGGGCTCGAAGGGCCTGAACGAGCAGCTGCAGCCTCTTCCTCTGAAGATCGAGTCCGCGTACTCGGACTTCAAGTGGTCCTGCCGGTGGGGCTCGCTCTCGGCCGACGGCGTCACGCTGGGCTTCCGCCAGTGGCTGATGTTCAACGACCAGGACGTCACCTGGGCGACCACGGTCGCCGACGCCTTCAAGGCCGCCGGGGGCGAGGGCAAGGTCTCCACCTTGTCCAACAGCGCCATCGCCGCGGCCCTCGCCGCCCACCACGTCAACATCAGCCGTCAGGACCTCACGATCACCGCGCCGCAGGCCTACGGCGCTCCCCCGACCACCGGCTACGCCGACGACCCCGTCAACACCGCCAGTGGCAACTTCCTCGAGGTCGAGGCCGACCTGACATTCCCTGGCGCCGCCTCGATGCTCACGCTCGGGCGCACGTACAACTCCTTCGACGCCGAAATCCACGCCTTCGGCGTCGGCTGGTCGTCGATCTGCGAGGCCGGCCTGACGCTCGCCGACGACCTCGCGCGCTTCACGCTGCCCGACGGTCGCCAGATCCACTTCTCCCGTCTCGGTGACGGCTGGGACCGTGCAGCCGGCGAGAGCCTGTGGCTCGCCCGCGACGCCAACTCCGACGAGCTGGTCGTCACTGGTAACGACGGCTCCTGGTGGCGCCTGTCCTCCGGCGGCACCCTGCGCTCCTTCGGCACCGGCCCGGCCGAGGCCCGCGCCTTCGTCACGGTCGACCGCGACGAGCCCGGCCGCCTCGTCCGCCTCGAGCACGCCCGCGGGCAGTGGATCGAGCTCGACTGGACCGGGCCCGACTCCAATGAGCGCCTCGCCTCGGCCCGCTCGGCCGACGGCCGCGCGGTCACCTACGTCTACGACGCCGACGGGCACCTGCTGTCGGCCTCTGGCGCGACCGGTACCCGCACCTACCGCTGGGGCGCCGACGGTCGCATCGCCGCCGTGGTCGACGCTGACGGTGTCGTCGAGGTCGACAACCTCTACGACGACCGGGGCCGCGTCACCACGCAGCGCTCTCCCTTCGGCCGCACCACGCGCTATGTCTACCTGCACGGGCGTACCACGGTCGTCTCCGACGAGGACGGAACCCGCTCCAACACGTGGCTCCACGACGAGAAGGGCCGTCTGATCGGCGTCGTCGACGCCGACGAGCAGCGCCAGTCGACGTCGTACGACCGCTGGGGCAACCCGGTCGTCCTCACCGAGCGCGACGGCTCCACCACCGTCCACGAGTACGACGCCCGCGGCCGTCGGACCCGCAGCGTCACGCCGGCCGGCGCCGATGTCACCTACGGCTACGACGATGTCGACCGGGTGACCGCCGTCGTCACCGAGCAGGGCGCCGTCACCGAGTACACCTACGACGGCGAGCTCCGGAACCCCTCGACGATCGTCGATCCCGAGGGCGGCCGCACCCGCCTCACGTGGACCGACGGCCTCCTCACCGAGATCGTCGACCCCACCGACGTCGTCGTCCGCTTCACCTACGACGAGTACGGCGACCTCGCCGGCACCACCAACGCCGACGGACACACCGCGCGCCTCGAGCGCGACGACCTCGGCCGCGTCACCGCCGCGATCACGCCCTCCGGCCAGCGCACCACCTACACGTACGACCCCGCCTCCGGCCTCCTTGCCGAGCGGGTCAACCCCGACGGCGGCACCTGGCGCTACGAGTACACCGCCGGCGGGCGCCTTGCCGCGACCACCGACCCGCTCGGCTCCCGCACCTCGCTCGAGTACGGCCCGCACGGCGAGGAAGCTGCGACGATCGACCCGCTCGGGCGCGCCGTCACCCGCCAGCTCGACGACCTCGGCAACCTCGCCGCCGTCGAGCTGCCCGACGGCGCGCGGTGGGAGTTCACGCACGACGCCCTCTCCCGCCTCGTCGCCACCAACGACCCGACAGGCGGCGTCTGGCGCCAGGAGTTCGACCGCGCCGGCAACCCCATCGCCTCGATCGACGCCACCGGCGTGCGCGTCGGCGTCGACCTCGACGCCCAGCGCAACGAGGTCGCGCTCCACGACGGCGAGGCCTCGACCCGCACCGGCTTCGACCCGCTCGGCCGCCTCACGACGGTCGGCCAGGCCGACGGCTCCGCCGCCGTCTACAGCTACGACCGCTGCGGCCGTCCCGTCGAGGCGCTCGACGCCGACGGCGGCCTCAGCCTCATCCGCCGCGACACCGCCGGGCGTCCGGTCGAGGTTGTCTCGCCGCTGGGGGCGACGACCCGCTACGGCTACGACGCCTGCGGCCGCCTCTCCACCGTCACCGACCCCAACGGCGCCGTCACCACCATCGGCTACGACGTCGACAGCCGTCCTGTCACCCAGACCCTGCCCACCGGCGAGGTCGCACGGTCGACGTACGACATCTGCGGCCGCATCGTCGAGCACCACGCGCCCGGTGTCGGCGCGTCCCGCTGGACCTACGACCTCGCCGGCCAGGTCGTCGAGTGGCAGGACTCGCTGGTCGGCACCCGCCGGTTCCGCTACGACGCGGCCGGGCAGCTCGTCGCCGCGGTCGACGGCAACGGCGGCGTCACCACCTACGACTACGACGCCAACGGCCGCACCACGCGCATCACGGACCCGATGGGCGGGGTGACGCTGCGCGAGTTCGACGCGATGAACCGCTGCGTCGCCGAGACCGACCCCATCGGCCGCACCACCCGGGCCGGCTACGACGCCACCGGACGCCAGGTCTGGCAGGAGTCGCCGGACGGGCGCCGCACGACCTGGACCTTCGACGCCTCTGGCCGCCCCGCGACCATGGCCGTCGACGGTCGCACCGTCACCGGCCTGACCCGCGACCTGCGCCGCCGAACCGTCCGTACCACCGACACCACCCGCGAGGACGGGGTCGTCGTCGAGCACGAGCTCGAGTGGAACCGGCGCGGCCAGCTCGTCCGCCGCACCCGTGACGGCCGCTCGGTCGAGTGGACCTACGACGCCGACGGCCGCCGCACCTCGATGGTCACGCCCGACGGAACCCGCACCGCCTACGGCTACGACCCGGCCGGCCACCTCACCTCGATCGACTCCAGCGTCCTCGGCCGTGCGGCCTTCGACCGCGACGCCGCCGGACGGCTGATCTCCGCGCTCGCCGGCGGGCTGATCCAGTCGTGGGAGCACCGCGACGGCTTCGTCGTCGGCCACACCATCACCGACTCCGAGGGCTCGACGCGCACCACGATCGACCGCCACGACGACGGGCGCATCACCCGCGTGGTCAAGGGCGACGGCACTGTCACCACGTCGACCGACTACGCCTACGACGGCGCCCACCAGCTCGTCGAGGCGAGGATCCGCACGACCAGCGGCACCTCGACGATCTCCTCGACCAACCGCTGGCGCTTCGACGCCGCCGGCCGCATGGTCGCCGAGTCGACCGACCAGGCCGCACTCCTCCACGTCTACGACGCTGCCGGGCAGCTCCTGACGTCGAACGACGCCGAGGGCCGCGAGGTCCGCTACACCTATGACGGCGCCGGCCGCCGAACCGGCGAGCGCGACAACCGCGGCCAGGCCCGCGAGTTCGTGTGGAACCCGTCCGGCTACCTCGCCGGCGTCGTCCACCACGACCGCGACCGGGTGCGCAGAACGACCGTGCACGCCGACGCCCTCGGCGAGCTCGCGAGCGTCGACGGCACGGAGTTTTTCTGGGACACCGCCGCCTATGCCGGTGCCCCCGTCCTCGCCGGCGATACCCCGATACTGTCGGCCGGACCCGTCACCGGTATTGGCACGGGCTGGACCGCCCCGGGCTGGCGGACTGCTCGTTCGACCGAGACCGACCCTTGGGCCGCAAGCGGTGCGACCGCCCTCGGTCCCTCCGTCGCCATCGACCCGTCCGGCGGCCTCGCCATCGACGGCCTCGAGTGGATGGGCGCCCGCGTCTACGACTCGAGCGCCCGCGGCTTCCTCTCCGTCGACCCGATCGACAACCTGACGCAGACGTTCGAGACCAACCCGTACGCCTTCGCCGGCAACGACCCGATCCACGCCGTCGACCCCTCAGGCCTCTCTCCCGTCACGGACCAGCAGCTCGCGGAGTACCGGAGCAGCAACGGCATCGGCGGCGCGCTGCACTCCGCGGCCGGGGCCGTGGGCCACTGGTTCAAGAACAACTGGGAGTACGTGGCTGGTGCTGCCATGGTCGTGGGCGGCGGGGTCCTGATCGCGACCGGCGTCGGAGGTCCCGTCGGCATGATGCTGGTTTCGGCCGGCGCCGACACGATCATCCAGAAGGCCACGACCGGCAAGGTCGACTGGGGCCAGGTCGCCATTTCGGGTGTGGCCGGCGCCATTCCTGGCGGAGGTGCAGTTGTCGGCAAAGCTGGCGTCAAGATACTCGCTACAGCTATGAAGCGAGGCGCGATCTCTGGGTCCGCTGGCGGCTCGATCAGTGGAGCCTACGGTTATGCCCGCCAGCCCGGCCCGCACAGCGTTGCTGGGTTCGTCGGCCACACCGCGCTAGGGGCTGGAGCAGGTGCCGGTATGGGCGCCGCGGGTGGTGCGGCAGGGCACGGCGTTATGACGGGCGGAAGCAAGCTGCTCTGCAAGATCAGCAGCACGGGTTGCTTCGTCGCCGGGACGCAAGTGCTACTCGCGGATGGGTCAAGCAAGGCGATCGAGGATGTCCAGACGGACGACGAAGTGGTGGCTTACGACCCTGACACAGGTACACAACAGAAGCGCCGCGTGGTTCGCTCGATGAGGCACGAGAACAAGAAGACCTACGACGTCCTCGTTTCGTCCGGGTCGAGAGTGACAACCACTGAAGAGCATCCTTTCATGGTTGTTGAAAAGGGTTGGACGCCTGCGTCAGAACTGCAGCTTGGCGATCGACTGGTAGCACACGACGGCTCTGAGGTCACTGTCGTCTCCGTCGTGCCCACCGGCCTGACAACTACGGTTTACAACTTTGAGGTCGAGGATCTACACGACTACTACGTTCTAGTCGGTTGCGAGTGGCTTCTGGTCCACAATTCAGCTTGCGCCGATCTCCTCCCTCAGTCATACAATATCGCTGAACACGCTGCGAAACGCGCGATGCAGGGTGACGGCACGCACTACGTGCGCGGCGTTCACCCAGATGCAATTGCCCACTACGTAGACGGCGTTCTGGAGGGCAAGGTGCCGAATGTTGTAGTCAAACACCTGCGTAACGGTAGAATCGGTTACTTCGATCCGGACAAAAGCGCAATCGTCGTCGAAAACGGCGAAAGTGGCACTGTCTTCACGGCCGCGCGCGGAGTCAAAATGTTAGAGAGTCTCGATCGTGAATAGTGAAATTACGGAACTTCCGACGCCTCAGTCCGCCGTACGCGTTCTCACTCTTGAGTTTCCCCAATACATGGATCGGCTGCTCGACCTCCAGAACGCCACTCCGTGGGACTTGTGGTCCATTTACTTAGCCGCTTCCGGAGAGATGTCCTTCGTCAGACATGATGCTGGCGACGACCCGGGAAGTCTCGGCGTTCCCAACGCTAAATTAGATTCTGGCGTCGAGCGACACACTTTATGGGCGCGAGCCGTTGAAGAGATATTCGACATTCTAGGCGACCCCGAGCTTTACTACCGCACCGGCTGGGACAGTGCCGCACTCAGGCCCGCAATAGACGCGTTCTTCGCGGGTAAGATGTGAGCATCTAGATTGCCGAGGTAGTCACCCCCAAGCAAGACTATTAGTAGATTTTCCTGCGCCCCTCCGGCCACTGACGCTTCGAGCCCTATTGCGGTGGGGTGCGATTCACTTCAACCTTGAGTGACGTACTTGCTTTCGGAGAGGCTCCCCTGTCGCAAAGGGCGCGCACACGAAATCGAGATTAGAGCCGGTCAGCGCCATTTCGTTGCATCTGCCGCGAACAGCTCGATGAAGTAGAATTTGGCAAAGCTCTACCGCCGGTGTTTGCCGCCTTGAGCAACTGCCCGCCGCCTGCAGCGGCCCCATCTGGCCCATCTGGAGCTTTGGCATGGCAGATCAGCGCCAACTAAGAGGGCATCAACTTCCTCTAGTGGTACTAGGCGACATCACTGGACCGCGCCAAGAACCCCGTCAATTGCGAGCAGCGCGAGGGCCGAATGCGCCGCTTCGGTGGTCACTCCGTGCGCCTGACGTCGCGACCGCTCGCCGAGACGACGTCTTAGCGTCGGGTGACACCGACCCTTGGTGAGCGGCGTACGACCCCGCATCAGCCGCCTCAGGCGACCTGCAACGTTCTCCCCCTCTGCTGGGTCTTTCCTGGTGCGGCCAAGATCGAGCGCCACGTGTTTCACTACGCCTTGAGCCGCGATCGGTCGCGCTACGAGTAGTTCGAGGTTGGTTCAGCCACGTATCAGCTTGCTTCGGGCAGGACGCCAGGAGAACATGCTCGAGCTACTCAAGCGGCGAGGATGGCAGCAGGCGGCCGAACCGCTTGATATGCGACTCTGCGCGCGACTGAGTAGTTCACCGGTCGTGCGGTTCGTGACCTCCTCGGGAACGACTCTGTGACTAGAGTGCAGTCAGTTCAACCGCTTCGGCCCGACAGGCGCGTCCTTCGACAAGCCTCCACCCGTGCGGGAAGTTCCTTCGTGCTTCCTGGGGTCGAGACGTGCCGTTGTTCCGTGGGTCGGGTGCTTTCTTGCGCGCCAAGATCGACGACGGGTCTCTCGTGCCCATGCTGTCCAAGCAGTACCGCCATCAGCTGGGCAGGTCTGCGCCATCAGCAGAGATCCGCTCGTGGGAGCGCAGCCTCGACGTGCTCTCGCAGGACCTCGTCGAAGCGGGGCTGTCGGACGTTGAGGTCCTCGTCGAGTACCAGCTTCCGCTGACCAGCAAGCGGGCGGACGTCGTCCTGTGCGGGACCCATCCCAAGCGCAGCACTCCCCAGTACGTGGTGGTCGAGCTCAAGCAGTGGTCACACGCTCACCTGCTCGAGGAGTCGGAGGACGTTTGCGTCCTCAAAGGCATGGGCACGCGCCTCCACCCGGTGGAGCAGGTACGCCGCTACTGCAGCCACCTGCGCGACTTCGTGGCCGCACTCAGTGACGACACGGCCATCGGCATTGCCGGCGTCTCCTATCTCCACAACGCCACCGATCTCGATCTTGGAGACCTGTGGTCGTACCCCGAGGACGAACAGGGCCGCATGTTCACCGGGCAGCGGCGAGGAGAGTTCCTCGGCTACCTGCGCTCGCACCTTGCACCCAGCACCGGTGCAGGCACAGCCGATCTGTTGCTCGGGTCTGCGGTCCGTCCCAGCAAGCAGCTGCTCGCCCTTGCAGCCGACGAGGTGCAGCGACGTGAGCAGTTCGTCCTCCTCGACGAGCAGCAGGTCGCGTTCTCAGCGGTGATGCGCGCCGTCGAGCAGTCGTACCGCGCGAACAGCAAGGAAGTCATCGTCGTCAGCGGCGGGCCTGGCTCCGGCAAGAGCGTCATCGCCCTGTCGCTGATGGGTGAGCTGTCGCGTCAGGGCCGGACCGTACTGCACGCCACGGGTTCGAGCGCGTTCACCCAGACGCTGCGACGGGTCGCCGGCGCGAAGGCCCCACGCGTCAAGAGCATGTTCAAGTACTTCAACCAGTTCGTGGATGCCGAACGCAACGGGCTCGACGTTCTGATCTGCGACGAAGCGCACCGCATTCGAGAAACGTCGGCCAACCGCTACACGCCCGCGTCGGCTCGCTCCGGCCGCGCCCAGGTGAGCGAGCTGATCGACGCGGCTCGGGTCCCGGTCTTTCTGCTCGACGAGTTCCAGGTCGTACGTCCCGGTGAGATCGGCACGATCGAGGACATCGAGGCCGCGGCACGCGCTGTCGGCCTCGAAACGCGAGTGATCACGTTGGACGCTCAGTTCCGCTGCGGCGGGAGCCGCGCGTACGAGCAGTGGGTGCTTCGGCTGCTCGGGCTCGAGCCCGGTGGTCCTGCGGTCTGGGAAGGGGACGACGCGTTCAGCCTGACCGTGGCCCCCGCGCCGAGTGCCATGGAGGCTCGACTTCGCACCGTGCTCGACGAAGGCTACGGCGCCCGCATCGCTGCCGGCTACTGCTGGCCGTGGAGCGACCCCATCCGTGGTGGCGGGCTCGAGCTCGACGTCGAGATCGGCGACTGGCACAAGCCCTGGAACAACAAGAAGGACACCTCGCACGCCGGTGCTCCGGGCACGCCCTTCTGGGCCAGCGACCCGGCCGGCTTCGACCAGGTCGGCTGCGTCTACACCGCGCAGGGATTCGAGTACGACTACGCGGGCGTGATCATGGGACCCGACCTCGTGTGGCGCGAGAACCGCTGGGTCGCACAGCCGCAGCGGAGCTACGACAGCCAGGTCAAGCGCGGCGATGCCAACCAGTTCGACCAAGCGGTGCGCAACACCTACAAGGTGCTCCTCACCCGCGGCATGCGCGGGGCAACGGTTTACTCTACTGACAAGGAAACACAGTCACTACTTGAATCGCTCATCTCCGCTTAATGCGGCAGCGGCTGCACGTCGCTCGTAGCGACAGCAAGCATCGGGTCGAACAGGCCGGCCAGTGAGATCCGCTGAGCCTTGGCGACGAGCTTGAAGTCGCTTGCCGAGGCGTCAAAGGCGCGGCTGCCGCTCTGCGCGACCGAGAGCTTGTCCTCGTCCTTGCGGAAGACGACCTGCTGCCCGAGCCCGCCAGAGGCGTTCTTGTAGGTCAGCTCGAGCGCGTCCGTGCCGTGCCACTGCGCGGCGATGACCGTGATGACCTCGGCGGGAATCAGCCCCTCGACGCGCACCCCGGACTTCAGTTCTTCGAGCAGCACAAGGATCCCCTTCGTTGGCGACAGCCGCCGAACGCTACCCGAGTAATCCGACGATCACGGAGGCCCCACCTCGGTCAGCGAGAGCCCCTATCTTTACAGCACTCATACAGACGATCGGGTGGAATGAAGCGAGAAGATCGCGAGCAGCTGCGTGAGACCCTGAGTCAGGTCGCAGGCTGGGTCGAGCGCGCCCGCGCCGGCTCCGCGGGTCGGGCCCAGATCACTCGGCACGCCGACGAAGCTGTGCGGGCGCTGCGCCGGGTCGTTGCCCTTGACCAGGACGGCCGTCCGCAGTGGAGGGTTCTTCTCCTCGAGCGGGAGGACAGTCGCCGGCTGGCAAGCATCGCCAGGCAGGCTCAGCTACCGCCCATCTCAACAGAGGAGATGAATGTCCTCGGCGGGCTTCTTACCTCGGCCGCCGCGGCCGTCGACGATGCGCGCTCCGCCAGAGGAGTTCGTCGGTTCTTCTCCACCAGCAAGCGACGTCAGGTTGCTGATGGCGCCGTCGCCTACCTCTTCGCGTACCGCGCCTGGGCGCTCAGTGCCGGGCTGCCTGCACTGCTGAACCGTGCGACAGCCGAGCCGCAGCCGGCGCTCGAAGTTCCGGTGACGGAAGCCCTGAATCCGCGTGTCGGTCTTGCGCCGCGCATCCGTGACCTAGGACCGCGTCACGAGATGCTGAGCGCGGCAACCGTGGCGGGCCTCGGACGGGCAGTCGACGCCATCGAGGGCGCGTTGAGGACTGAGCAACGTCTTCGGTCAGAAGCTCGCGCGGCCGGTGATGCCGTGAGGACGCGCGAGGTTCGCGTCCTCCTCGCCGACATGCCCGTAGAACGCCTTCGAGAGGCAACGCGTGATCGCCTGCTCATCGGCCCCCTTGTTGATGCCGGGCTCAAGACAGTGCAAGCGGTCCTCGATCGCGGCGCTCAGCTCCAGCACCTGCCAGGTATCGGCGGGACCACAGCCGTCCGCACACTGGGCGCCGCCCGCACACTTTGGCAGACAAGCTATGACGAGATGCCCGTGCGGCTCGATATCAAGCACCGCACTCCTGAGGCCACCCAGCTCTTGCAGCGCCTTGCCACGTGGGACGCAGTGCGACAAGTCGCTCGATCCACTGATGGCCTCGCGCTGACGGCGGTCCTGTCTCCTCTGGTGAAGGCCATGAACGGCAGGACGAGTCACCTCATCGTGTTCTCGGCAGACCGGTCGCACGATGAACTCGGGGGTGCGGTCGAGGTTGTCCTCGACCTTGCCGAGAAGATCTCCAAGACGAAGTCGGGCGCAGCGGATGGAGAACCTTGGTCAGATTTCCTCGCACGTCCTGCCGACTACTTCGCCCTGCTGTCCGAACTGGGCTTGCTGATCGAGGATGAGCGGAAGGTTCACGGCGACCTGCCGCTCGCGATTGTTGAGGCGATTCGACGACTCGAGCTGGACACGCGACACCTGAACGCGTCGCTTCGCGGCTACCAGAGCTTCGGAGCACGATTCTCCTTGGTGCAGCGCAAGGTCATTCTCGGCGATGAGATGGGGTTGGGCAAGACTGTAGAAGCGCTCGCCGCGCTCGCCCACCTTCGTGCTCGAGGGGAGCACCACTTCCTGGTGATCTGCCCTGCGGCCGTGGTCACCAATTGGATTCGCGAGGTTCAGTCGAAGACGAAGCTGCCCGCTCACCGGCTCCACGGCGCGGGACGCGACCACGCACTTCGAAGCTGGGTGACCAACGGTGGAGTTGGGGTCACGACTTTCGAAAGTCTCGCTTGGCTTCGGCCGCAGCCGGTCGGCACCGGCGGCATCGGCTGCGTCGTGGTCGACGAAGCGCACTACATCAAGAACCCGGCCGCCCAACGCTCGAGTCGGGCCGCCGCGATGATCGACAAATCAGAACGGTCCATCCTTCTCACCGGGACACCGCTGGAGAACCGGCTTGAGGAGTTCCGGAACCTCGTGGCCTATGTCCGACCGGACCTCGTGGTCGACGCGAACGAGCTCACACCTGGGCGGTTCCGAAAGCAAGTTGCACCCGCGTACCTGAGGCGCAATCAGGAAGACGTTCTGACCGAGCTACCAGGCCTCGTCGAAGTTGACGAGTGGCTACCGATGTCGCCTTACGACCTCGATGCGTATCGAAGCGCTGTCGGGGCCGGGAACTTCATGGCCATGCGTCAAGCGGCGTTCGTGGAAGGCGCGGACTCCGAGAAGATGCGGCGCCTGCTCGAGATCGTGTCGGAGGCGCGCGCGAACGATCGGAAGGTCATCGTCTTCTCTTACTTCCGCGATGTGCTCGACTCCGTAGCGCGTGCGTTGCGCGGAAACGCGTTTGGGCCGCTCACTGGCTCAGTCCCGGCCGACCGTCGACAAGCGACGGTCGACCAGTTCTCGTCGATCTCGGGCGGAGCAGTCCTGCTGGCACAGATCGTCGCTGGCGGCGTGGGCCTCAACATCCAAGCAGCTTCAATCGTCGTCATCTGTGAGCCCCAGCTCAAGCCCACTATCGAGTGGCAAGCGATAGCGCGAGCCCGGCGGATGGGCCAGCTGAACTCAGTGCAAGTGCACCGGCTCCTCTCCGAGGAGGGTGTGGACATCCGCATCACCCAAATCCTCGCGCGCAAGCGCGAGCTATTCGAGGACTTCGCCCGCACAAGTGAGACAGCTCAAAGCGCGCCTGAAGCTTTTGACCTGTCCGAAGCGCAGCTTGCGCGCGAGGTCGTCGCAGCGGAGCGCGAGCGGCTGTTCAGTCAGAGCCGGGGCACCTCTGCCGAACCCGCTCGCTGAGATTGCTCCTGACTTCGCCGGCCGCCGCTGAGGCTCAGGGTCAGGCCCTATACACGTGAGGACGACGGTCGCGTAGTGAGTCGTTGTTGCCGCTGATGGCCTTCGCTAGTGCGCGATCTAGGTCGAGGTCGGCGACCAGAACGACCGGCTTGCCCTGCGCGGGACCCGCGACCGGGTAGCCCTCGACGTCGCAGACGACGCTCGCGCCGATCCAGTCAACGCCACGCTCGGGGCCGACGCGGTCGCACACGAGTGTGAAGACGTGGTTGACCGCGGCGAAGGCCTGGGCCTTGATGACCTCGGACGACCGCTCCCCCGGCGGGATGTGCTTGGCGGGCCAATTAGACGGAGCGATCACGAGCTGAGCGCCCCGGCGAGCCACGCTTCCGACCATCTCGGGGAACTCGGCGTCGTAGCAGATCATCACCGCGATCTTCCCGACGCTGGTCTCGACCACGGGAGCGGGCTCGTCGCCGGCGGCGAAGATCAGCTTCTCGGTGTCCCAGAGATGGGTCTTGCGGTAGACGACGAGGACCTCGCCGTTCTCGACGACGGCGGCGGAGTTGAAGGGACGCTCGCCGTCGGAGCGTTCGCAGAAGCCGCCGACGATGATCGCGTGGTGCTTCAGCGAGAGCTCGCGGAAGAGCTGGACCGTGGGTCCGTCGACCGGCTCCGCGCGCGAGTTCGCCTCGGCGATGTCGCGGAAGACGTAGCCGCTCGTGCAGAGCTCGGGGAAGACGATGACGTCCGGGTTGCTCTCGGCCGCTTCGGCGACGGAGGCGTGGAGGTTGTCGAGGGTTCCCTGCGGGTCGTCGATGTTGATCGCGTACTGGCAGACCGCAACGCGGGTGGTGGGCACGGGTTCAGCCTCTCAAGGGTTCGAGGGGTGCGAGTGGGTGCCTGGTGCCCTTCGACAAGCTCAGGGATCGTTGCTAAGTCTCTGCTCTGCTGGCCCTTCGACAGGCTCAGGGGTCGTGGCTGAGGCGCTGACCTGCCGCCCTTCGACAAGCTCAGGGATCGTGGTTGAGTTTCGCGCTTCGCCGAGTTGAGCGCGTGGTCGAGCATCGCGCCCGAGCCCGCGTACCGGGCGGGCTCGGGCGCGAAGGCTCAGTCGTCCTCGGTGGCGGTGACGAGGACGGCGACGGGGGCGAGGTAGCCGTTCGGGTCGAGCATCCAGCCGGCGTCGAAGGCGGCCTCGACGACCTCGGGGGCCCACTCGAGGCGGACGCGGCCGTCGCCGGCGTTGACGACCAGCAGCTCGCCGGTCCCCTCCTCCGCGGCGTCGTCGCCGGCCTCGAGGAGCTCGATGCGGCGCCACGAGCCGGGCAGCACCGACAGCATGTCCTGCGGGCGGAGGTCGACCGACTCCTCGGCCTCCCCCTCGTTGAGCGTCACGCGCCACGTGCCCGACTTCACGAGCAGCGTCGACGACGCGTTGTGACGGTGCCGCAGCATGCCCTCGCCCGGGGTGGCCTTGAGCCACGCCATGTTGAACGAGTGCGGCTCGTGCAGGCGCGGGACCTGGCGGCGGTCCTCGCTCATGCCGTAGCCGATGACGAGCGCGAGCTGACCGTTGCCGCCGGGCAGCGACTGGCAGAGGAGCCCACGCGAGGAGTACTTACGGTCGGACGGAGCCGTGACCCGGCCGCGCATCTCCTCGACGGAGTAGGGCGTCAGCTCGTCGATGTACTCCTGCTTCATCGGCTTGATCAGCGGGACGTCCGGCGGCAGCTCGTCGCCGGCGACGGTGTCGATCAGGCGGTTGTCGGCAGTGAGGTGCAGGCCGTACGACTCGGCCTCCTTGAGCACCGACGGGCCCCAGATGATGCCGCCGGTGACGTCCTGGCCGAGCACGGTGAGCAGGAGCCCGTCGTCGGGCCCCTCGTTGGTGAAGCCGCGGAAGATCCAGCTCGGCACCGAGATGATGTCGCCGTCGCCGGAGACGTACTCCCCCGCCTTGCCGTCGACGCCCCAGCGGATCCGGAACTCGCCGCTGAAGTTGATGAAGACCTCGGCGGTGAAGTGCAGGTGCAGGTTGTTGTTGACGCCGTTGGGCATGCCGGCGGCGCCGACGTTGTAGCCGTGCGGCTCGGAGAGGTTGATGAACTGCTTGGAGTTCTGCGAGACGCCCGGGCCGATGAAGGCGTAGTTGGACTTGCGGTCCGAGCCGGGGGTGCGACAGTCGATGAAGGCGGCGTTCTCGGCGACCCAGTCGGTGCGCCGGATAGTCCGTCGGGCCACCTCGGTGGAGGGGACGACCACGTCGGTCATGGGTGGTTCCTTTCGCGCGGTGCTGGGAAGGGTCAGTAGATGTTCGTGCTGGCGTAGGTGCTGTCGCCGCGCCGGTTGTGGATCTGGCTTCGCACGGCGATCTCGTCGTAGACGCGGACCTCGCGGACGAGCCGGCCGTCCTGCACCAGGAACTGCGAGACACCGAGGATCTCGACCGGCGTGCCGGTGAGCGGGCCGAAGTCGTCGGCTCCGTCGTAGCTGCCCTTGAATACCCAGGTGACGGCGACGCGGAGGCCGGCGTAACGGACGGCGTAGTGCGTCTGGACGTCGCGCACCTCGAAGCGCCCGCCCGGGAACGGCTGGAGCATCTTCAGCAGCGCCCGGCGGTAGCCCTCGGGCCGCGTGAACGTGCGGTAGCCGATCGTGTGGAGCACGAGGTCGCGGATCCAGTAGTGCTCGACGGCGTTGAGGTCGCGGCGGTTCCAGACCCGGTCGATGAACTCCAGGACCATCTGCGCCTCGGCGCGGTACTCGTCCGGGCGTTCACCAGAGTCCCCGACGGCCAGGACGTTCTGCGGCGCCGGCTCGGTCATGCTGCCGGAGTAGCCGATGAACGGCTTGAGGCGGGCCACCTCGTCGGGGTCCTGCCCGAGCTGCTGGCAGATCGCCAGCGAGTCGCGCACCACCCACTCCTCGACCATGCGGCCGCGGCGGTAGAGGCAGTTGGCGATGGTCCGGCTGATGAAGTCGGTGCTCTGGTCGACGGACAGCACCAGGTGCGAGCTGAGGAACGCGTCCTCGCCGCGCGCCTCCCACACCACGTCCTCGGCCTGCCCGACGCGGTCGGGCGTCGCCGAGATCCGCATGAGGCTGCCCTGCACCACCTCCTCGACCCCGACCGAGGTGCCGTACGAGCCGTGGACGATCGCGTCCGGCTCGTAGTTCTCGTAGATGTGGCCGATCGCGCGGTCGACCCAGATCAGGTCGGTCACCTCGCGGATGAAGTCGTCCGGATCTGCGTACGGCTTGTACGCGATCGGGTCGAGCGGCATGAAGATCGCCTCCTGGAGTGGTTACTGCGCAGGAGTGTATGCGTATGCATCGGGATGCGTCGAGCGTTGTTGGGCGGGTGTTCACGAATGTGACGCATCCGGCACGGGCGGAGTTCGGGAAGTGATGGTTCGTCTGCGGCGTGGAGGAAGAGGACGCCGACCTTCTCGACGCCCTTCGACGAGCTCAGGGATCGTGGCTGGGCTGACCGTCGACATGGCCCAGAGGTCGCGACCCGGATCAGCGGGTGGGAACCGGGCCCAGGGTCGCGCGCTCGACGAGGTGGCTGGGGAACCACTCGTGGCGGTAGGGCTCGTCGGCGCCGGCGCGCATGCGGTCGACGAGGAGCTGGGCACCGCGGCGGGCCATCGCCTCGAGGTCGAAGGCAACGGTCGTGATCTGCAGCAGCGGCCAGCGCGTCTCGGGCAGGTCGTCGAAGCCGACGATCGACACCTCCCCGGGCACGTCGCGCCCGAGCGAGCGGGCGGCGTTGAAGGCCCCGTACGCGACCACGTCGTTGGCGCAGACGATGACCGTGGGTGGTTCGTCGAGCTCCAGGAGCCGACGGGCGCCGCTGAAGCCGGTCTCGAAGTCGAAGTCGCCGCGGTGGGCGAGCTCGTCGGGGAGCTCCAGCCCGCGCAGCGCGACCCGCTCGCGGAGCACGAGCTCGCGGTTGGACGCGGTGCTGGCGTTCACCGGGCCGAGCACGGCGCCCACGCGCGTGTGGCCGAGGTCGAGGATGCGCTCGGTCAGCTCGCGCATGCCGCTGCGCGCCTCGACCTCGACCGAGTCGGCCTCGATCGTCGTGGCGCGGCGGTTGAAGTAGACGAAGGGCAGGCCGCGGTCGCGCAGGCGTACGGGCAGCAGCGAGTCGGTCGCGGTGGTGGCCAGCAGGGCGCCGTCGAGCGAGGTGGAGAGCAGCCGGTCGGCCACCCGGTCGGAGTCGCCCTCCTCGGTGAGGAGCACGAGCTGGTAGCCGAGCGACTCCAGCGCGTGGTGCATCGGCGCGATCGTGTGCGTGTAGAACTGGTTGGCCAGGTCGGTGACGAGCAGCCCGACACGGTGCGTGCGGCCGACCGAGAGCGCGCGGCCGGTGTCGCTGGGGACGTAGCCGAGGGCGGTCGCTGCCTCACGCACCCGCTGGCGGGTGAGCACGGAGACCTTGGGGCTGTCCCGGAGCGCGCGCGACACCGTCGGCTGGCTGACCCCGGCCAGCCGGGCGACGTCGTGGCTGGTGACCAACCCTGGTTCCTCTCGGCAGACGCGCCCTTCGACGAGCTCAGGGAGCGTTAGGAGGTGAGCCTAACGGGCGCGCCTTGACCGGGCCGGGAGATCCGGGTTAACTCTTCGCATACGTATGTCGCCGGGCTCGGCGGCACCAGCAGGGAAACACCAAGGAGAAGTGTGCGCACGACGCTGAAGTCCGGTCGGTCCAAGTCCTTCGCCGACACCGCCCAGGACGACGTGCGGGTCCGCGTCGAGCAGATCGTCGCCGACATCCGCACCCGTGGCGACGAGGCCGTCCGGACCTACTCCGAGCAGTTCGACCGCTGGACGCCCGAGTCGTTCCGGCTGAGCCCCGAACGGGTGCAGGAGATCATCGGCACCCTCGACGAGCAGGTCATCGCCGACATCGTCTTCGTCCAGGAGCAGGTCCGCGGCTTCGCCAAGGTCCAGCTCGCGTCGATGGCGGACGTCGAGGTCGAGACG
>Ga0325401_1000912_pt1 | contig 23519 bp, 24 predicted proteins | sample PopdelMetagenome_FD_205666 | JGI IMG/M metagenome (GOLD analysis project Ga0325401, IMG submission 205666) | Populus deltoides microbial communities from Bellville, Georgia, United States - Xylem-PdKOR-R2 | ecosystem: Host-associated > Plants > Phyllosphere > Stem > Wood/Secondary xylem | place... | reverse complement strand
AAGATTTATCAACACATCAACAACAGTGTCGTTTTAACTAGGGGGTGGATTTTGGACCGTTGAGACAAATACCTATCAAGAGAATTGCTTTCTTGACACTTGTTAGCGATCTTGAACCTATGAACAAAATCTTCTATCAAGCCAATCAGATAAGCAGACAGCAAAGTGATGCCACTTTACAACTCAGAAGGTCCACTGAAAAAGATTGCATCTCTTGGAGATCCTCAGAGGATACCCACTTTATCTCCATTACTGTCAAGAACCCTGAATTCTTCTCTTTACCCTGTCTAAATAACATTAAACAACGTTCGATTCAGTGACGAACAAGATTCCTTTGTGATTAACACCTTAGCATCACGACCATGCCTTGAGCTTATTTATTGCCAACCCGATCAAAAAAGAAGAAAGAATCCCCATGTGATGTTTATCGGCTCAGTAATTCTGTGGCTGATAATAACTCTAGACTACCACACGCTTAGTGCCTAATGATCCTCGTGATTATTATTTTATCACATAGATAAGCAAGTATGAATATGATAGTTTTGGCTACTTGTCAACATTACTCGCTAAATTGTACTCCCTTCTGTTTCTCTGCAAATCGTGGGGAGTAAAAGACCCTCCCTGTTATCTGATCTGATGAGGGGAAATGGCCTTTGTCGTCTGGTCCAGATGTCAAAATAACCACTCTGACAATGTCAACAAATCTTGTCGGAGAACAATAACACCTTTCTCCCTCTCCATGGCAATTAAATTTTTAAAATAATAATTTTTTTAATATTAGTACACGCTTAAAATATACTAAAAAAATTAATTCGAAATTTTTAATTTTTCAAACACCCCTTGCCTTATAGTAGAAGTGAGGAACTGCGAAGAAAATTTAGGGACGACAGGAGGAGGGTATATTCTTTTCCTGCGATTTTATTCATGGGGCCAGCTTCAATAATTTATGCATTCAATTCTTACAGCATAAGCGGGCTACGAATTTTCAAATCATAGCCCGAAAAAAATAACTTGGTAAAAAAAAAAAAAAGTCAGCCTGTACATAAAGATTTCTCTATTCTACTACATGATTTCAGACTTGATTTCTAGCAGTTTCTGTAATAACCTTTTGTGCTTGGCTTCTCTTTCAGGCCGCTCCTGTTGCTTTCTGCGGAAAAAAAAATACAGTTGTTGTATATGATTAAGAGAAACAAATCTCCATGGCATCTCCTCTTTGCGGGATTCATAATTTTGTGTAAAAATGATCACGACTTGAGATACATGACAAATAATTAACTCCGCTGAATGGCCTAATGACTTTCTTCCTCCACACCATTTATGAGATCTGAGAAGTCTTGCATGCTCCAGATACTTAATGTCAGATGCTAGTGTCAACTCATTGCTTAATTGCACGAAGCTCCCACTGGCCCTCACCATCAATAAGCCGTAATTCCAGGGAATGGAATGGTATTAGAGCAGGACGCTGTGATATATTAGAGAATAATCAGTGAAGGAAAAACAGTAAAATCTAGTTCTAAAACAATACAGTGACGGTAGCCTCTTTTTGCGACTGAGACAGGTCATATTGAAGGATACTATGGTCGTCCGATTAAACAAGATATTCGACCCTGATTGGGTGCAACTGATAATTTGCAAAAGAAAAAATAGAAGAAAGAAACTGCTCTCGAGCAGATCAATTATACAGTAAATAATTACAATCAATTATCAAAGAGCCACTTACTTGAGAGGATGTAACAAATGTGATGCCCATATCCTTAGCAAGTCTATAAAGCTGTTCCTCAACATCAACACTTGTTGCACTGCCACCAAAAGACAAAAAAAAAAAAGAAGATATTATGAGGTAACTGGTAATATTTTTTTAAAGGTTAACAAATGTAAAGTTTGATGACATACTTTGTGCACTCATCAAGGATGGCAAATTTGGGCTTGTGAAAGAATAGACGAGCCTAGGAAAAAAAAAATTTGAACAGTTGAAGATCCAAGAGAAAAATCTTGTGAAATCTTATTCAAACAAATTAAATTTGAACTACTTGATTAACTTCCTCACCATGCCTAATCTCTGCTGTTCTCCAAGAGAGAGGGTGTCTTCCCAATTCATATTGGCATCCCAGCCGCCTTCTCTCTCCAAGAGATAATTTAGCCGAACATTCTCCAGAATATTTTTCAAACGTGTATCCAGAATATTTGTCATTTCAGTGGATTGCATACCTGAAATTTTGCCCAATTATAATCCCCAGGGAAAACAATTGATTAACAACGTCAAAACTCTAGAAAATTGAAATGACTGTTAATTTTTTACCATGGACCATGAATGGAGTCAGAACTCTTTCGGCAGTAAATCTATTAAAAACACCAGTAGAAAACCTAAATCCTTCCATTCAACTTTCATCACAGTCTAGATGTCCTCAGAAGAGTACATAGAGAAACAAAGAGCTATATATCAATATCTCCAAAATTCTACACATAATTTTTTGGTGCAAGGACCAAATAATAGCTTTATTTCCTATGCATGATTATGTCTTCAAATTCAGGATAGCTTAAAGATGTATTCCCTCTCAATCTTTTAAGCAAATTTATCAACGTGTCAAAAAACCACCAGTCTGGAACAAGTAAGATGTCATACTTTGCTTAAGTTTACTCTGATGCATGTTTTCAGGATTAGCCAGGAACAACCAAAATAGAAAAAAGACAGCCCAAAAAAAAATCTTACATTTTTAATAAAAAGGCCTTTCTTTTAACTATTTCTAGTAAACTGCCAAAAGTTGATATTGCTGTGTTTTTTTCCCCCTTCTTTGGGAATATTAATAAAATTTGCTTAAACCTTTCACTAATATTGGATAGTTAAAACCAAGACAAACAAAGTGTACCCGCGTATACTCCTAAATAATGCTATAACATCTACTAGTCATCCATGAAATGGAATCAATGGATTGGAGAACAGATGCAATGCAGTATATTCAACTTTATACAGGAGATATGAAAATAGAAACTAGAAATTGAAACCAGGAAATTCAATTTGTGCAAGTATGCTACCTTTTTCAGACAACTTTAGAGTCATGACTTCTGCTTCATCATGAGAGAGAGGATATATGATTTGATCTCTCAGTGTTCCCAAGCATGTATATGGTCGTTGAGGAACATAGAAGATACCACAACCTGATCCGGTCTCTTTACTAATATGTTGTGATGGTTTAGCGAGTCTTCCACTCACAGTGGGCCAAAGACCTCTGAGGACTCTGAAAACAGAACTTTTCCCACTCCCATTCGGACCTTAATAGTTTGACATGAATATCAGGTGTAACACTGAAATAACAATAGCCTGTTTGATAATATAACAGGATAACAAGATGCATAAGAAATCACTTCACTAACCAGTGAGAAGCAAGCTTTTTCCTTGCCCTATGTCAAATGTCAACTGCCTCGCCAACAATTTCTGCGCTGGAGTAATGATATCAACCTCCATAAAGGAAATGGCATCTTTTGAGTAAAGTTCACTGTTCTTAGATGGAGATAATTTACCATTCAAAGAATCCCCTGGACATGCAAAATCTTTATAAGGAAACTTTATTAGAGTAAATGTAGAACTTCTAGGAAATAGAACCAAACAATAAACTAACAGTAATGGACTCTCAGCACTAGTAATAGTTATTTACAGAATCTAGAGAGAGAGGCTTAGTATAACAAGAACCAGCATATTGGAAGAACTCCCAAACAAAAAAGAGAGATCGATCCAAATGCTGTCCAATGAGACATTACATTTTACAAACAAATCCTAGCTCAATCATACAGTATCCAGATTTCTGCTTTGAAAACACTCCACAGAGCTTTGATTTGCTGAACTCTCTGTGGGATTGCATTGAAGAATAAATTATCTCAAACAGGTTTGTTCCTCTCCTCAAGATTTAGGCTTCTAGCTTACTACCATTGGCAATTGCTGCCGGCAATTATAACCAACAATAATTCTAACAGAAATTACTATTTATTGACCACCATATAGATAGGAACGTATATGCGCAGACTCTGGCAAGGAAGATCCTTCTAGATTGGAATGTATCATTCACTAGAATATCACTTGATAAGCACAAAACTATACATCTCAGAGATATAGGGCAGATGTCCAAAACTTTAAGCACAGTACTAAAATTCCTGAAGAAAGATAAGCTAGCAAATATTGATGGCTGCCATAGCGACACTTGTAGAGTGTGCTTACATAAGCCTGTTCTTCTGTTAAAAAGCAACCATTTTTACCCCCCCCCCCCCAACCCAAAGGCACAGGAAATAGTAGTATAGATAGTTACAAAAAGACATGTACCAGACTGTGCGGAATCCAGAAGCTCTTCAAGTTCAAAAATTCTATTTATACTGCCAGAAAGCTCAGCAAACTTCTTATGCAATTCAAGGATGTCTCCAAAGGCTAAAAAGCTTTGAGAGACAACAGATGCTAAGTACCGTAGCGCATGTGCCAGGTCACCTGAAAAAAATAACCAATATGAGAGAATGAGAGAGATGATGCAACTTAAGTATCATACTAATCTCACCTTGAGTTGAGGACATTGCTCGGTCTCCATTGTTTTCCACGGCGTACAACAAGCTCAAACCCCAAGTTACATTATTTGGGAGTTGCTTCGTCACAAAATCATCTAGTATGCCATATGACCATTTCTTTTTCAAAAGTAACATGGAATGGTCAAGGAGTTCCCTGAATCTTGACTCAATCATCTGCAATTGAATTCGGACAAAAAAAATATAACGAGTGAAGGACATGCCACACTGCATTGCAACAAAAAAAAGCTATGCAATAAAAAAATGCAATGTATTTGAAAGACAAGAAGACAAATTTACAAAAAAAAAATCAACTTCTCTAGATCAAAAGATAAGGAACAGAGACCAATGGCACCATTTTAACATGCATAATACAAATGGTAAATTAGCAGCTACCTCCATGAAGAGTTTCGAAGCTTCAACATTTTTATCACCCTTCATCTTTACGAGGAAAAAAAGACAGGGTAAGGGTGTTAGACACATACCACGTGTGATGCATGCTTGATCAATTTATTTTTTTTAAGTTTTCCTTGTATTTAAAAGATCATACACGAGTATCAATTTCCATTTGATCCAACTAGTTTTCTAAGAAAAAGAAACTGAGGTGATACCACCCAAATACAAAGATTAAGTTTTTTAAAAGAATTGCCCGTATGCCAAAAGTATATATTGCTACTCCAATAATCAACTGAAGAGAAAGGATTTCTCTTCCCCCCTCAATGTTGCTCTATCACAATCCTTCCAAATAAAAATAGTTAATTCAATACTCTCTCTCTTCTTCACCCCTCAATTGACCCGACACCCATAGCAGTGAATCGGTCCTACAACTTACAAAATTTTGACAATATCTATTAAGAAATAAAAAAGAAAAGGGAGACTGAAAAGGTTCTGACACCAACTAGCCACTCAAATTTCAGTAACTGCAAATTTAAGTCTATTTTCCATAAAAAATCACCTTGTAAAAGTAGATTTCAAGAAACTAGTGGACACTTAACACAAGCAGGATTGCAATCAATAATATGTTGATCAGACTTTGTAATGTTGCAATGTGTCAAAAACGATATCAGGGACACTGCTATATTAACAGGCATCAGCAAATAAACTAGGAAAAGTACAAGGAAGTTCACTTTTGAGAGAGAAAAAATGACAAGCACATCCGATCATTTTTTTCCAAGACCTAAAAAGTTCCACTTTCAAGCTTTTTTCCCAAATGAGTGTACTTTTATTTCCTATAACACCCTACAATACTTTTAAAAACTAGTTGTTTGACATTGCTAGAAATCTTTATGACATGGCATGTAATTTTTTGCTAGTAAAGTATTTTCAGCTAAAAATAATTGTTTAAAATATAGTAGCTATGCTATGATATTTACAAATATAATGTGATTAAAGCCTCATGTATTATGATGTGATGGTCATATAATTTTATTCTTGCTATGATTCTTTTAAAATATAAAAGGTTTAGGGCACCTCCTTATACTAATGATCATCGACATTTTCATCTTTTCAAAAAAAATAAATTACAAATATGTTCACCAAGATCTGCAATAATGATTCGATATAACAAAACTTACGTTACAGTTATTAAACTAGTTTATAATTAAAAACTTCAAAAAAAATCTCATAATAGTTTCTTGGGCCAAACAAAGAAAAGAAAAGAAAAACCACTTGAATGAGTTTTTTTACAAATATATAAAAAGGATTTTATAGTTAGAATAATAAAATATAAACTTCATTGGAAAAGCAATTATAAAGGTAAACTTATTGGTCTATAAAAAATATACTAGAACTTTTTGGTCTTTTACTTCATAAAAACTAACCTTCCCGTACTTATTCCCACTAGAATAATGTGCACATTTTATTTGTCCCATGACAATGATTCAAGAAGCAGCTAAGCAAAAGATAAACATCCATACTAAATAGTTTGAATAATATTCATCTGTCTTGGATCAACCATGCCTCCAAAATCATGAGGCGGAATTTACCAGAAAACAAGGATTAATTCCCCTTTGCGAATTGAATCCAAAATAAAAGGTGTCGTTATTCTATCTATAGTCATAGACTTTGATGACTTGAACCACTCTCAATTTATAGTGCATCGTACATATCAAAAAATACCAAAGCCCAAAACATTTAGCAATATCAGCTAAAGCACCAATTGGCATTTAAACATATGAAATGGTACGCTAGCAAAATACAAGCAGCTTACATCTTTTTCTCGTTTGCCACCACCAAAGAAAGCAACAGACTCAGCATGCGTGCGCAGTCTCTCATGCATGAACCTAAAAGTTTCATTGACAACGTAAGGACTCACAAAAAAATGCAGCACCAATCATAATTGTCCTTATTATCATCCATATTCCAGTACGCTTTTTTTTTCCTTTTAGGAGAGGATGGACATGTAAAAAAAACAAACAACAAGATCAAATGTGCAAAGCAGAAACTAGATCTGAGATTACCTAAAGGTTCCTTCGAATTGTTGCTCTTGACTTGCAAGATCACCAAAATCAGGAGTAACAGCCCTCAAAAAACCCAAACCAAGCAACATATAAGTATACAATATGGCAACTCCCCTCTGACCTGTTAAGAGCTTCATTCTCCAGGTGAACCTTACAAATTGAGCAATGGAATTATTATTTTAGAGAGGGAGAGGGGGTGTTCAAGAGTTTATGGAAAGGAGAAACTAAAAATAAACCAAACAAGGACTAAAGTTCACACAAGTACTCACCACAGGATATCTACTGATGGCTTTACCATTCCAGTTACCAGTCCAGACAAGTCCGTTGTTAACTTTTCCAGATCATGAGTTATTCTCTGATCTGCATCAATATTTTTTCTAGACATGTTGAAGACCTACAAGAAATATATTTGACATGAATTATAACCATATTAGATGCAACAAACAGAACACGAGAAATAGATAGAGAGCTTCAAGAATGGAAAACCATTTTGAAGAACTTGTTTAAGTGAGAAAATTGCAGCATGTAACTAACATAAACAAAATGTTACAGATAGCTAATTATACAAGCATTTAACTTATTCTCCAATGTGTTCTGAGCACACAAGCTCAGCACACTTCTGCATTCAAATAAGAGGCCAACAACAAGGAACTGATACCAGTAGATTACCTTGTAAAATGTATTGTTTCTCAAGTAGTTCTTTAGTAGATGCTGAGTCAAACGAATCCTCCATCCAAGGGCCAGCAGGGTTTTCAAGTGTCTGTGGAATAAGAGATAATTTACAACGAGTTTAGATTACACTACTAAGTGTGCACCAAAAAGATAGCATAAGTTTGAATGCGAACCTGAAGACCATCACACCTTAGCAAGCCCAATAACATCAAAATATGAAACTTTCAGCCATGAATTTGGGATGAAAGATTAAAGAAAAACATAAGTGCTTCGTAAACCACCCCTAAGCTGATTTCTTTCCCTTCTAGAAAGAGGGATACAAGAGAAGGACTTCCCAGAAGATCACCCATCCTAGCTCTTGTCCAAGCACATTTTGTCAGTCAGATATGAACTAGCATTGTTTAAGGCCATATTAATGATAGGATTCTAATTGTATGCTACTTATATAGTCATATATATGGTTTCCATATTTAGCTAAGTTGGAGCTGGAAATCAGCCTTGTAATTAGGGATGCATCATGCTATTTGGTTCTATATAATGGAAGGAACTATCTATTGAGAGACATTCAGACAAAACCCAATGTTTATGTCATGGTATCAGAGCCTAAACATTCAAATTAAGGCTGTCTCATTCTGTAGTTATTGTCAAGAGGGTTAGAATTGTTGAGTGTTCGCTAGGAGGGTGGTTTGGGGTCATTCTATTGATCTCTTTTGGCTGTCGACAAATTTTGTAGCCTCTTTTAGTTGTCGATGGAATCTTAGAAGGTGTTGTCGTCGGTATTTGGTGTCGAAATGGTTGGAGCTTTTTCGGGTTGTTAACTACTAGGTCTGAATTTAATTTTATTATGGTGATTTGTTGTTGTTTTGGTGATTTGGGCTTGCTAACTTGCTGTTTAATTACTAGACTTTGGACTTGTTATTTTTTGATATCATGACCACTAGTAATTCAAAGTCCTTTGGGGTGAAATTCACGAGTACGAATTATTCTACCTGAGAATTCCAATTTTGTTTATTTGTTATGGGGAAAGAGCTATGGGGCCACATAGATTGAAGTGATCCGACTCCTATTGAGGATTCGAAGTTGGCTCAGTGGAAGATCAAAGATGCCAAAATCATGACCTGGATGATGTTAGCCTCTACTGACCCTCTGATTGTTCTAAATCTTAGGCCGTATAAGACTGCTAAGAGTATGTGAGAATATCTTAAGTCTATAATCAGAACAACACAACCTGACGATTTCAATTGGAGTATGAAATTGCAAATTATACTCAAGGAGATCTCTCCATTCTGGAGTATTTTATTGGATTTCAGATCTTATAGGCAGAATTCGTTGATATAATTTATGCAAAGGCACCTGATGGTTCTCTCGCTGCAGCTTAGGAGGTTCATGAGCAGAGTAAGAGAGATTAGTTTTTGATGAAATTGCGACCCGAGTTCGAGGCTGCTCGGTCTAATTTGATGAATCGTGATCCCTCTCTTTCTTTAGATATGTGCTTTGGGGAGTTACTTCACGAAAAGCAACGTCTTGTTACACAGGCTACCTTCCAGCAAGACAAATTACCAACTAATATTGATGTCTATGCTGCTCAAGTGAAATGGAAAGGTAAAGACATGCAAAAAGTTCAATGTTATAGTTGCGAGGAATATGGACATGTTGCTACCCACTGTGTGAAGAAGTATTGTCTGCAAGAAGCCAGGACATATTATTAGAGACTAACCTATCCATCCTTAAAATCATCAGGCTAATGCCTATCAAGCTACAGTTGGTTCTTCATCTCTTGTTGCTGGTGATGATTCATCTTTCCTTACTCCTGAAATGGTCTAGCGGATGATTATTTCTGTTTTTTCAACCTTGGGGCTTCAAGGTAACAGTTTCCTACTATTAAAATCTTGGCTTGTTGATTTTGGTGCATCTAATCATATGACTAATTCTGCTAACACTCTTCACAACATTCAGCCATATACAGGATCACACTCTTCACAATATTCAGCCATATACAAGATCATTACGATTGCTAATGGTAATCAATTACCTATTCATGATGTTGGAGATGTTAATTCCTTTGTTTGAGATGTATTTGTATCTCCTGAACTTTCCACTAGTCTTATATCAGTAGGCCAATTGGTTAATGACAACTGTTATGTTTTGTTTTCTTGTTATTGTTGTCTTGTGCAGTATCAGATGTCGGGGAAGATACTCGCGAAGGGGTCTGAAGTTAGACGATTGTTTTTTCTACACTTTTCCATTCCTTCAGTTATTTTTATGGCTTGTACTATTGTAAACCATAAAAGTGAAATATGGCACAAACATTTAGGTCACCCTAACCCTGTTTTCTCAACTCATTTAATAAACTCTGGTTTGTTGGGCAATAAAGATCAATTTTCATCTCATATTTCTCTTGAATGTGCTCCATGCAAATTAGATAAGAGCAAGTCTCTTTCCTTTCCTTCTCATAGTACTCATGCTGAAAATGTTTTGATTTGGTTCATAGTGACGTGTGGGATATTTCTCAATTTATATCTCATGCGCATTATAAATACTTTGTTACATTCATCGACGATTACAACAAACATACCTGGATTTATTTATTTTTGTTCTAAATCTGAGGTATTTTCTATCTTTCAACTATATGTTGCTTATTGAACTCAATTTTCTTCAGGTATTAAAGTGTTAAGGTATGATTCAAGTGAGGAATACATGTCTCGTGAATTTCATGAGTTTCTTAAACTAAAAGGCATTGTCTCCCAACATTCTTGTCCCTATACATGTCAACAAAATGGTATTGTTGAACGTAAGAATCGTCATATGCTAGATGTTGCATATACATTATTGCTTCAATCATTTGTTCCTCTTGAATTCTAGGTTGAAGCCTTATCCATGGCAGTCCATCTTGACATGCATACCTTTGGTTGTGTTTGTTTTGTTCATTTGTCTTCTCATGAACGCAATAAATTGTCGGCTTAATTTGTTAGATGTGCTTTTATGGTATCCATGGCAGTCCATCTTGACATGCATACCTTTGGTTGTGTTTGTTTTGTTCATTTGTCTTCTCATGAACGCAATAAATTGTCGGCTCAATTTGTTAGATGTGCTTTTATGGGTTGTATATTTCTCACGAAGGTTACGTTTGCTATGATCCATGCTCTAATAGATTTCATAAATCTCATCATGTTGTTTTCTTTGAAAATCAATATTTATTTCCCATTCATGTTGCATATGTCCCTGATATACATGTTCTTCCATACTTTGATGACTCGCCTTCTACTCCTGAACGGTTTAATCCTGGATTTGTGTATAAATGACGACACTCAATTTTGCCTTTTCTTGAGCCCAACCTGCCATCTAAGCCTGTTCACACGATGTCTTCCGTGATTAAGCTGGATTCTGGCTCTATTCCTCGTTATACTAGACTCTCTCGTCCTCCTAATCGGTATGGATTTTCTCATATATTCCAATTTCTGCATGTTATTCTGAAGCAAACAAGCATGAATATTGGTTGGAGGCCATGGTAGACAAGCTTTGCGCTCTTAAAGATAATCATACCTGGGATGTTGTTCTTTACCCAATGACTATTAAAGCTATTGGTTGTAAGTGGGTTTACTCGATCAAACTCCATTTTGATGGGACTTTGAATCGATATAAAGCACGGTTGGTTGCTCTTGGAAACAAATAGGAATATAGGGTAGACTATGAGGAGACTTTTGCTCCGGTCACTAAGAAGACTAGATTACGGATTGTTGTTTTGATTGTTGCTTCATAAGGTTGGCCACTTCATCAAATGGATGTCAAAAACGTCTTTCTCTATGGTGATCTTAAGGAGAAATTTTGCTTGGCACTACCTTCTGGTCTGCTCTCCAACTCTTCCTCGAATGTCTGTAATTTGAAGCGCTTTATATGGATTGAAACAAGCTCCTCAAGCCTAGTTTGACAAATTTCAAGCCACCTTGCTTCAGTTTTCTTTTCAGCAAAGCAAACATGACTCTTCCTTGTTTCTTTATAAGACATCTACAAGTATTGTTCTTCTCCTTGTCTATCTTAATGGTATTGTTATTACTGGGACGGATTTCATCTTGATTGCCCATCTCTAGTAGCATCTTCAAGACTCATTTCATATGAAGTATCTTGGTTCGTTTACATACTTCTTAGGGTTGAAGGTTCACACTAATCCCTCTGGTATATTCTTGAATCAACATAAATATACGCAAGATTTGATTAGTTTGGCAGGTCTTCAAGATACTTCCTCTGTGGATACTTCTTTATAGGTTAACGTGAAATATCGTCATGAGGAAGGCGACCTCCCTCCTGATCCTACCATGTTTCGCCAACTAGTTGGGAGCCTGAATTACTTGACGATCACACGACTTCATATCTCTTTTGCGATTCAGCAAATTAATCAGTTTATGCAATCTCCACATCATCTACATTTAGTTGCTCTCGTATCATTTGATATCTCAGAAGCTCGCCTAGTTGTGGGTTGTTATTTCCTATCGATACTCCTCTTCGCCTTATTGCATTTAGTGATGTTGATTGGGATGGATGTCCTAATACTAGTCACACTGTTACTGGATGGTGCATGTTTCTTGGCGACTCCTTGATCTCTTGGAAGAGTAAGAAGCAAGCACATGTGTCCAAATCCTCTGCAGAATCTGAATACCATGCTATGTTCGTTGCTTGTTCTAAGATTGTTTAGCTACGTTGTCTGTTAGCTAAGTTTGGCTTCTCTCAGCTCAACCCCACTCCTCTTCATGGAAACAACACGAATGTCATTCGGATTGCAGCCAATCTTGTTTTTCAGGAGCATGCGAAGCATATTGAAGTGGACTATCATTCTATTCAGGAAGTCATGGATACTCGAATCATCACTCCTCTGCATGTTTCCACTGATCTTCAACTTGCAAACATACTTACCAAGGCTATGACCCGACAACGCCATCATTTTCTAGTTGGCAAATTGATGCTTCTTGATCGACCAACATCAATTTGAGAGGGGGTGTAAGTCAGATATGGGCTGGCATTATTTAAGCCATATTTTATAGGATTCTAATTGTATGCTAATTATATAGTTGTATGTATGGTTTTCATATTTAGCTAGGTTGGAGCTAGAAATCAGCCTCGTAATTAGGGATGTATTATGCTATTTGGTTCTATAAAATGGAAGGAACTATTATTGAGAGTCATTCAGACAAATTGTTTCTGTCACATTTAACTGGACAATCTTATATCACAAGCAAAGGAAAAACATATTAGACAGCCATTCAACTTTACTGTTTTGACTCTGTCCAGTAATTACAAAGGAAGCCCCTCATACTGACCATGCTGACAAGAGTGATGCACAAACTACTATGAAGTGTAAAGTTTTGCTTCCATGTGACACTGACAAAATTAGAATAACAACCAAAGACTTGCAAAATTAGAATAACAACCAAAGACTTGAAAAATGCGAGGATCAAATAGTCTAAAAAAATCTAAAAGGCAGCACTCATAGTATAAGATCAATGGATCTGGTTTGAGTTTCTAAGCAAGTTAATTAAGCACCAGCAGTACCTCAATGAAGGTGCAATAAAAGAAGAAGCAGCACTTTGAAGAACACTGACGCCTATTAATCGAACAAAAGATGCTCTGTCCTGCTCCAAAACAAGCTTTACAGTTGTACCTGTGAAAATCAATGCATTCAATAACAAGAATGTTATCCCACAGAACACTAAATGCATAAAACCAAAGTGGATATTAGTACCATTCAATGAGGCGATCCGATCTGACACAAATGTTCTTGAGACAACAAGGAAAGCAACTGCCAATAGGTGTGCCCCTTGTTTGTCAAGTATAGATGGTACCTGAAACATAGGTAATATAAAGATCTGTAAGAAATGAAGAGGTTGAGAAAAAAACAGAGGCCAGATACTGAAATTTTTATGAAACCCCTTAGATCCACTGCAGGTCATAGAAAAATAACAGTGTAGACCAGCAGATGGTCTATGTAAGTGTTGCAGTTGATGGTAATTCTTAGTGCTAGAAACATTCAGGTATCAATCGTTATGCAGGGCAGGGGGAGGAAAACATTACAAAAACAAAAATTATAGCAGAAGAATGGCTAAAATAAGGTTTAGGGCTCCATAAAGCAATCTCAAAAGTACAACTTCACAGAGAAAAGCAGACAGGGATTCACTCACCTATGCAATATTAAAAACCCAAATCTTCTCTTCAACTTATCAAAACCAGTGTTCTACCTCACATACAGTTTAGCATAGCAGAACATGAAAACACAAGTTTTAAGACAAATCTAAAACAGTCAGAATGCCAGCTGCAGCTTTGCACTAAGCATTCACATGGGCCACCAGCAAAATTGGTTACTGGTGACACATAAGGGGAACATGTCAGCTAAAATCAATTATAAAAAAAAATAGAAGCAAGGGGACACTTCAAGCATATTGGCACATAAAAATCCAGTAACCTTCTCCAGGAAAGGGAGACCATAAAGACTTTTGTATCACCAAGTGAAATTGAGAACATGGAACTTATTGAAGTTCGTACTTAAATTGAAATTAACCACATTTCAATTTCTGGGATACTGGGAGGCATGTGAGAAAGAAATTTAATCACTTCAATCAATTCAATAAACAACTCAAAAATGCTACAATTTGAACCAAAATTATAAGCCAACAAAGAATTAGTTGGAAGTAAAAGAGCAAAGCAAAAGGAATAAAATGTCATGCAAGGCAGAAGCGAGAAGAATGATAAACAAGAAGAATCACCTCAAAAGCACTCTAGAAGGCCCATCTCTAAAGTGATAATCAATTTCAAAATTCTCCATTTACTGGTAACGGGTGTTCCAAAAATAAAATATGTGCCTTATACAAACATAACAAGAGCCCTAATCAAATACAAAATAAACTAATACTTTTGATCACCATAAACGATTTGAATTTTAAGTTATATTATTTTTAAAATCATCACTTTATGTAATTTATTTTTTCAAATTAATTTTGAATTTTTAAAGGACATGTGGCAATATCCAGTTAAGGTAATGACATAAGTTAACACCATTTGTAATAGTTACAGCTGTAAGGACTAAGCAATGACAAAATTAATTCAGTAAGAGGTTGATATTAGTGCAAATAAAAGTAGGGGGTCCAAATTAGTACAAAATTAATAGTGGAGGGACAAATGCATCTTCGAACCAAACTAAATTGTGATTGTTTTTCTGCCCCTCAAAAATCCTCAAATCCCGCCCAACATCACATGATTCCCCGAAGCCCCTGATTTTTTGACACGCCATGGATGTTATGAGTGGGTATTACAAGGGGGTGTCACTTTATCATGAAACTATTATCAAATGTGATGAACTAAATGCTTGATCTAGTGAGAAAATTTATATATTATACTACTACTGATGAAATGTTTGACATAACTAATGCTAATTTAATATATCAATGTCAACATCTAATAATATAACAAATAAATAATTAAATTATCACAAACATATACTAAGAACGATTCATATAAATAATGTAAGATTTCAAATTTGTAACTGCAATTTAAACGAGGAACTCAAAGTAACTTGATTTGTGGTATAAATGCATTATCATGCTGCTATTAAGTTTTTTATCTACATTGTCTCCCACTTCAAACTGATATGCTTTGGATTAAATATAAAAAAAAAAGATATTTAGGATCTCATTGAAAATTGTCGGACAATATAGTGTAACATATGAAAAATGTTTAGAATTTATTCACACATTTTAGTTCAAATGCTGAAATGGATCACTAAAATTGAAAATTAGAAATATACTTAACTCACTTATGAGAGTTGAGAAACAAAATCACCATAACAAAAAAGGAAAAGATTTGAAGGTGAGAGACTAAATTATCTATAAATAAAGCTTTGGGATTAAATTGTAATTATATCTCTAAATAGACACATGATTGCTTACCACCGACTAAAGCTTTGAGGGGCTTAATTGAAACCAAAAGAGAACATTTAGAGTCAAATAGAACTTTTGAATAACTGAATTGATCATTCAAGGACTAAATTGTTGAAATATCTAAAGCTGGGGGAACAAAATGAATTTTGCCCAAAAAGCATGTGGCAAATGACAAGTCACCCAAGGCACTCTACTATTTTTATGACTATGGATAGATGTTGCAAGACAAGTTTGCAATGGCAATGACTAAATTAGCAAATCCTCAAGTCATCAGTGCTTGTCATTAGCACCTGTAATTTTGAATGGACTCACCAGTATTTTAAACATGGCAGCTACTCTCAGAGGCAATACCCTTGGAGCCCTTTGAAGTGGTGGAACGATGGGCAATGGAAGATTATGATCTACACTGGGTGATGCTGCTATAACCTCGGAGATATACGAGTGTGCGACCTAGATAATTGCTGCTAATGAGTTCTACATAGAGTAAAATAAATCCAATGGAACACTACAGATCCATGTTCACAGCAAAAATATGAAAACATTAATGAGACCTTATCACTTGTAGAAAATGCTTTTTGGACTACCATAGCATCGTTTTTGCGATCTGTCTCAAAAGCCCCTGTGATATCATTCCTAGCTTCAGTCAGGGCTGGGGAGTCCTTCCTGTAGTTCAAAGGGTTTTAACGAACATATGTATGCTTCAGGTGAACATGCAAACAAAGAAGATTTACCAACTTGAAGTACTAACCCTTTGTAATTAACATGCCAGCCTCCTTCTCCATCCAGGGACAAAACCACATCATGAAATGCAACTAGAGCTGGACGATGCGATATGGTTATGCAAGATGTTCCCGTTGCTTGTACTTTAGTACAAAAACGTTCCTCCATGTCAGTAGTCACAGCACTAGTGCACTCATCAAGAATTGCAAATTTAGGCTTATGGTAGAACAGCCTGGCCATCCCCAACCTTTGTTGCTCCCCCAATGACAGTTCCTCGCCCCAGTTAACCTCTTTCTCAGGTGGATAACGATCTAATAGATACTCAAGGTCGACCTAGAATATTAACACAAAAGGATCAATTATGGACGGAGCGTTTATAAGATTTCAATACAGCTACAGAATTGTTAAAAATATTGATCATGAAAGCAGATTTTGGGAGAAAAAGAGGGAGGAAATTAGATAATTACATTTTTTAACAGCTCCACCATTCCACTATGGGTCAGTGGTTCAATTTCTTGGTCTGCGGTAAGAGGATAAATTAATTGATCACGGAGTGTGCCTACCGCTGTATATGGCCTTTGTGGAACATAGAAGATCTCCTTATTAAGATCAGAACCAACACCCGGTTTCACAATATGGCCAGAAACCAATGGCCATAAGCCACCTAGAACTCGAAAAAGTGAGCTCTTCCCGCTGCCATTTGGACCTTTAAGAGAAATGACAGTATATTTTATATGGCAGCAAAACAATGAACAAATGAGAACGATGATTGAAGGGCAAGGAAATAGAATATAAATATTAATGAAAAGATGTTGCAGGATTGAATTCTCTTTCAAGTTCAAAAGGATACCCGTAATCAACAGATTCGATCCTGATTCAACTTTAAGAGTCAAATCTTGAACCAAAACATTTCCACTTGGGGTGACAACCTGGAAAGCACTTTTACTATTAGAACATGGAATATCTCTTGATATAGAATGGAAGTGTCTATAATTACCACGATCAATAAATTCCAAGTACCTTGACACCAGAAAACTCAACATAATCAGCTTCACTGAAGTAGCTCTTACTTCCACTTCTTTGCAGAGATGATTTATCATCATTGCTCAGCTCTCTTGATATGGATATTAATTCATGAATGCGGTCAGCATAACCACTGTAATAAATCACACATAAAGTCATCATTGTAGACATAATGCTTGAAGCTTTAGCAGGGGAAGTAGAGAAAGAATTTCTTCAAACAGAAAAAAGAAAAAGAAAAACGAAGAAATTATAATATTAAAATAAAAAAGAAAGGCCTCATTTTAGTCCATAACCATAGTGTTTGATATACCTGAGTCGATTAAGTCGTCTTGAACTTGTAGAAAGAGTTCCCAGGGACTGGAATAGAGATATTATAACACTGGTATGATATCTTAAATTACTCAACATTTCTGCCCTTCCCAAAGTTGAAGAGTCGGGTCTAAGTTGGCCAGAAAAGAAGGGCTCAATAATCAAAATAACAGCAACAGTAGCACCAAGATACTTAAACAAAAAGTCTTGAATCATTCCAAACCACCACTGGTCATGCAGGACAGTGCTCATGTGTCTAATCAGGGTCTTAAACTTCTGCTGAATATGAAATTCTTCTCTGCGTTCTCCACCATAAAATGCTATGCTTTCTGCATGGGTCCTCAAACGTGAATGAAGTTGCCTATATTCACCTTCTAACTGCTGTTCTTTAGACATCAGCTTCCCAAAAGCAGGAGAGAAGTTTTTAATCAAGGTTCCTGCTCCCAATATATAGGCCTGGACATCACGTGTCAAATGGAAAAGTGTAAGACAGCAATCTTATTAACCTGAGAAGGTAATCAACAGCCATTCAAGAAAATATGTCTTCATGAAATCTATAATGCCATAAACTCCTATCTAAATATAACAAAAAAAAGGTCAAATAATTACCACCATCCAAAACAAATACTTAGGGCTAGTATATGAACACAAACGCCATGTATAGAGCACACCATCGGCAACTGCTGTCAAATCATCCAGGACAAGTTCACTCAACTCCGAACAGAACCTTGGTACATCACTTGCAATTCTTTGTTCAGGGTTAGTAATCCGACCATCGACATGTGATATTTTATAATATGCCATGTTCTGAAACCCAAAGGAAAGCTTAATAAACAACTGAGAAAGCAATGTTCAAAGACTGAGTAAAGTTCAAAATATATTCATTAGGCAGCATCTCATCAAAGATTGCCTTTGCCCACATCAAAGAGTACATTACAAGCTGCATATTTCTGAATTGATCAATAGATTTCAGAAGATCCATGTTTGATCCTAAATTGCAAGTGCCATCATGATTTAACAAAACAGGATTTCAGACAGTAAAGCATCTAGATATTTAGTACTGCAAAGTCAAAACATGAATGATAGAACTGCCTGGGAGCAGATTTCACAGCAACTTGAAAAGGAGACAGACTATAGCAAAAAGAAATAATCATACATGCCAGAGAAAAAGTTATCCTACCCTAAAAGGCGACCACTTTACCTCAAAATAATGCGCATGGATAAGTTTTGTCAGTATTTTTCTGAAACAGAGACTTAAGGTCCCAGTTACATACTTCGAAGTAGAATGCATGGTGGATAGAAGGAAACATAGTAAGATATTTTCAGATATCAGACGGAAAAATAATGGTACACGTCGGAGAAAAGCAGCACGGAATAGAAAGCCCTGCACTTTCGCTAATCTGTTGCTCAAAGCAGTTTTCAAGACCTGCACAAAGGATGAAAACACATATTTACTTAGATAATGCCTTCATTCGTGAAAAGAAACCCAAGCAAAACTGAATGGGTGGTAAAATGTGCATTTAGGGAAAGGGGGCACTTTAATTAATCAATAAATAATCTACACTAAATGAACCAACCAAAGATCCATTGCACCCATTATCAGAAATTAATCAAGTAAAGACACTTGAAAGTAAAAGTCTTCTTTTCTTTTCCAATGTTTAGCCAAAAAGTACAAGAATGAATGAAAACGTCTATGTGATGCAAATCAAGGATAGTCTACTGAGCCCACGGACCAAATTGCATCAAATAATGCTTGATGTACAAATTAGTTGTAAAGTTTAGAGAAGGAACAAAAGGCATACATACGGAACACTTAACAATGATTCCTCTCTTGATAAAAGCCATCACAGTTTTCATTCACCTTTTCTCATTCAACAATAAGTAGCGCTTTTGTTGTTCTTTTTTTTTTAATTTCGTTGTTGAATACTGGGTAGTTGGTTGCGATTTGGGAGTCAGCATGAAGATGATCTTTGAAGACAAATGCGAATACAGCACCAGTTTTTACTATGATGACAAGCTTGAAAGACCTTCACAGTGATACAAAAACATTATTTTCCCTAAAAGAACAGCTCTGAGAAATTTAACATCAAAGTGGGGGGGCTAAATCTTCAGCTTCTGAGTGGAAAACAATGTGTAATCTACCTCTTCACATTATTTAGTTAGAATTGATGACACCCTGTAACTGCAAGCAGACCACGGTGACACCAGAGTGCACCAAACATACAGAGTATGTCATAAATCATAGTTCTATCATGTGTTACAATTAGTATTATATTGTTTCATAAATCCTTGTTCTCGACTAAGAGCATCCAAAATCCAACATCTTACAACGACATTTATCAGGAATATTTCCACATAAAGAAGGTAAAAAGTTGTTCTGATGATTCTATAAATGAAATAAATCAAGTTTGTGCCATTACCAACAGATTTAAAGAAAATAACCCCTCTTCATCTAAATAAAGACATCGGGAAATGTTTCATATCAACAGGAAACAGACCAGATGCACCAGTTTGCTACTAAAATCACTTTCTATATTCATTTGTAACACCAGGTCAATTTTTTTCCCTTTAACCTAGCATCATTTCTAATGAGTAAGATAGTGATACTACATACCAGTAACAATTAGGTGAGCATGCATTTAATACAGCGCTGTTTCAATGCTTCAAATCATATTATTGTACACAAGTAAGCTACATTTTAAACTTTTAAAAAAAAAAATTGTTGCATGTGATGAACTGGAATAAAGTTTGAGTGAGTATAAAATACAAAAAGTAAATCAGTGGTATATACACCATGAACCTACAAGAAATCCACACAGTTATACTACTGTCTGGTTGAGATTTAGCAGAGGATGATCGCAAATTTGAGACTAATAAAGGGAGAGGGGGGGGACAAGAAAACTTAAAAAGATATGTAATGGATTTAATTGTGCAAGTATCGGACAGGATAGATTCACACATGATAAACAATCAAGAAATAAAATTCACAAAAAGGAAAGCTTAGACGAGTAGGAAATTAAAAAAATAAATCATATTTGAGTAAGCAGAGAAGAAAAACTTACTGCTATGGCAATCATAGCCAATAGGTCCTTGGCACCCATTTTACCCATACGAGACAGAAGAACTGCAGCTAAAACTTGCAATGACTTTAAACCTCTTTTCTTTTGTGTATTTTTTTGGTCATTAGTAACCAGCTTGTTTGATATCTTTTTATCATCTTTGGGACCAGTGGAATGAAGGAAAGAATCAGATTTCTTAGGGCTAATCCGTGACTGCACATACGCAGCGGTCCCACCAGCAGCCAAGACACCAGCTGCAAGCAGTAGAGATTTCCTGCATCAACAACAAAGTTTTATATGAATGTAGTTTCATCGCTATGGAAGTTCTTTTGTAAATGCATCAAGAGCAATGGCATTTAATAAACTGGTTTAAACGGATTTATGATTCTTCTGACCAACTTTCTTCTATATTATTTTATCTTATCTTTTACGCGGGCAATTTCACACACCAGCTGATTTTTTTATTTTTTTTTTTCATTTGATGGGTAAACCTGTAAGAAACTAACAATCAAGTAAGGAAAAGTTACCAGCTGGTAAGAAAGCAAACAACACGTTAAGTCCATTGAAAACATATAAAATATACAATTTATGGTGTTTAAGAACCTCCTTCCTATAAACCCAAAAAAAAAATCCAAAAGGCCAAAAAGTATAAATCTTTAAATGAAAGTCCTGGAGAATACACTCTTTAATTTCATTTCTTTAAACAAAAACCAAAATAACGCTGTGTCTGATCCAAAATTTAACACATTCAGACTGCCAAAGATTTCTAGTGTAATGAATAACAGACAATGGCACCCATTAAGCACATCCTTCTATTCACTTTCAAAACTCTCAATAAATAAATTAGTAATTGAGTAATATCTAAATAAGCATCAGAAATGTAACATCTTCCTCAATTTTTAAAAAAAAAAAAGAAGCCGAAATATGCAATAAGTGCTTATCAAAAAATTCCCTCCAAACAGGATGAAACAGAAACTTGTAGGTTCTATTTGATTAGCTAAATTAAGCTAATAATACCGCTGGTTGAGAATAATAACTTCAATAAATTATTCAAGAATGTGAATAAAAATCAGTACCTTCTGTTGGCCAAGAGACCACGACCACGCTCGGTTAATTGCAAAAGTTGAAGAGAAGTCATGACTGAGAATCAGTCAGTCAAGCAGCAGCAATAGCAGCTGAAGATGTATCGCTACTATTCCCACGAATCATTCATCTGTTTGTTCTTCTGTTTAAATCAATTTGTTGTTGTTGTTGTTGTTGTTGTTGATCGAAAATGAAACCCTAGAATTTTAATTTGTTTTCAGCAACCAGCATATTAAAAAAAATGGAGGAAGAAGAAGAGGGGACGGAACAGAAGTCCTTGCAAGTAGGGGAGAGAGAGAGAGAGAGAGAGACTGGGACAAAATGGAGGATGAGTAAACGAGTGATGAGTCCTTCCCGGGAATTAATCTTATATTTTATTAATTATTACACTCTTCCTTCTGACTTACAGCCACGTTTTTTTCTTACCTTCAGGTTTGTTTTTCGCTTCGACCCGTTTAAAATGTTTTTTGAATTATTTTTTTATTTAAATTAATGTTTTTTAAAATATATTTTTAACAATTCTAATCAGTTACTAACAAAAAAATATATATTTTAATACCACATTACTGCGCATTTAGTTTGTTTCACGACTTTCTTCTTCGTATGTTCCCTATCATTTCTTTTTTTAAAATTAAAAATTATATAATTTAATTCTTTATTATTTTATTTTTCTACACTGTTCAAATCATTAAATTAATAATTAATAATAAAATCATTAGTGGTTATGTTTTGTAAGGAGAGTCCAAGTCAAAAGGATAATTTAAATTAAGAATAATTATAAAAATTCTTCTGTAATTTAATTTGAATTTTATTTTTTCTCTATACTTTCATAAATTACATTTTTATTTTATAATTTTAATATTCAATAATAATTTACATCTTAACATTGCATGTTATTTGAATTTTTTTAATCCAGGATGTACATTTATGAAAGTATAAAAAAAATTAAAATTCAGATAAATTACAAGAGAGTTTTTATAATTATCTCTCTAAATTATTGTATTTATAATAAAAAAATATGATAAGGCAAATTTAAAATGATAATATATGAGATAATTCATAGTTTTCAAACTAAACCCAGGATTATCCAAATGAAGTTAAATGATAATATATATATATATATATATATATATATATATATATATATATTAATTAGATGTTTATATAAACATGTTACAGAAGCTTTGAATTGAGCAATGGATTCCCTCTCGTGATGCTTTGCACTTAGAGGATTGGAAATTATATGAAAAAAAAAAAAGAATAAAAGGAATTCTTTTAGTATTTTTAGTCAGATTTTTGTCTATGTGCTATATTTTATTAAAGAATATTTCATTCTCTGTTATTACCCACAAAAAAATTTTACAGTACTCGAAAAATAATTAATAAGTATTATTATCTATTTTTTTAACACTATAAAATTCCATTTTATCTGTCATGCCACTCCCCTTCATAGCTAATAGTGGTAAAGATTATTACTAAACTTCTACATGTGAGACAATAGGATGAGGAATTTGGACCGTTAAAAATAAAAAGATAAATTAAGAGAAAGGCTCGGAACTCGATTGACTGTGAAGAAAACGTGGCCTATATTCTTAATATTTTATTGGGTTTATCATATGATTGTGCCAACCACGAAGGGTGTAAATTAAACAATAATGTCAATTTTAATTGTTTGAGCTATTAAAGAAACGTGTCCCGATTGTCTACGATGGACATGAATCGTTAGTTTT
>Ga0325401_1000910_pt1 | contig 23534 bp, 9 predicted proteins | sample PopdelMetagenome_FD_205666 | JGI IMG/M metagenome (GOLD analysis project Ga0325401, IMG submission 205666) | Populus deltoides microbial communities from Bellville, Georgia, United States - Xylem-PdKOR-R2 | ecosystem: Host-associated > Plants > Phyllosphere > Stem > Wood/Secondary xylem | place... | reverse complement strand
CATAGTTATCAGATCGACTCAAGGTTTATTTGGCCAAGAAATAAGGTTTTGGATTATTCGGGATTGATTATTGATTAGGATGATTCCAGTAAAGTAAAAATAAAAATTGAGGTTTTAATATATATATATACATTCACAATAAAAAAAAACATAATTTTTTTTATATGAACATAGAATATATATACTAATAAATTTTTAATATTATATTAAAAAAATAATTTTTTTTAATATTTATATAATGAATCAGTTAGTAACTAATAAAAAAAAATTGGTAAGCTTGTATACATAAAATTGGGTAAAGTTAGAAAAAAATATTTGGTGAACCATTCCCGTGAGGCAACACCTAATTTTTTTTTTATCCCTCTTTTAACTTGAATCCATTGCCCTTTCTATCCCGGGAGTATTTTCCTCCAATGCTCTTGATTTAAATTCTCACTTGTAGAAAAATGTTACCTTGCTATGCCTTCATTTTTATTTTTTTTATCTATTTATAAAGAAAATGTTCATAAAACAAAATTAACAGGTCTTTTGCAGGTTTTGTCGGGTAGTATCAGGTTACGGGTTGACTTGACAGGTCATATAAGTATCACGAGACCAATTGCAGGCCCAAGTTTTATCGTTTACAGACCCGACCAGAGCCTAGAGCCTGGAGTCACTTGGGTGGCGGGTCAACCCGCCAAGCCTAGCTAAGCTTGATAACTATGGTTTCAACTATTATTTTAAAACTCGATTTGACCTGGTGGTTAGCCCATGACCAGGGTAATTTAGAGCCTAAACTAGGTTAGATTAAAAAAAAAAAACAGGAAGAGAATTGACCCGCTATGATCCAATAAAAAATCCAGGTTAACCCATAACCAGGTCATATCAAGAAAACCTCAATCAAAATCCGTTGATTTTTTTTTAAATAATGTTATTTTTTATTTTTTTATAAAATAAAAAAACAAGTTTAACTTAAATCAACCCACCTAATTAGTAACCCAAAACTTGTCCCAAGTTGATACTTAAATCGAGTTTAAAATATATAGACAATCATTTTCCTTCAACAAAATCAATTTCTTTTGATTTAGGGTTAATAGTGCTTACCCCTTCCTTTAACTATCAGCTTAAATGAGTTTTTGAGAAATCAAATTCTCATCAATTTCTTTTAATCCGAGTAAAGAGATAACTTAATTTGACATACAGAAATTAATTAAAAATTCCCCTGAACTATAAAAATGAATTTAACAACAATATTGCTAGCTACACTAAATAGACTTTTTTCTTCTTCCGAGGATGACTCAGTTTTGTTCAATGTTTCATCCCATCATATTCTTGGAGTGGGGAAATGAAAAACAAACTATAATTTTGGATGCGAAAGCTAAATTATAAATTATTTACAATACAAAATACAATTTAAAAAATAAAATATAAATAAAATTTTCAAAAAAAGTATTAATTAATTTTTTTAACAATATTAATGATAATTATTAAACCCGATCAAACTCGATGGATCAACTTAGAATTTAGTTGATGATAAAATCGAATTTTTTTTCAAAATCAATTTAAAATTAATTAGACTTTAACGTGATGAATTCAATAAATTCTCTTGGTTAAAACCCAATATAATTTTTAATTTATTTTGAAATAAAATTGTTTAACTTATTTTATTAAGAAATAAAAGTAAACTTGGTTGAACTTATATTAATTTAAACAACCAGTGATTCTGTTTTCGAGTTAATTTTTGAAATATGATATTAGTTATTTTTTATTTGTAAAAGTATTATAATAATTATTTTTTTATTTTTTTAAAATTTATTTTTAATTATTTATTCGAGAAATAATTTAAAAATATTAATTTCTTTTTTCTCAAAAAAAACAAAAAAACCATGTTAAAACTCACCACGATACACTTCCCGTTCCAGTTGAGTTCACAATCCAAGCACACCCCCCAAAAGGTCTCAACTCCATTGCCACACTGTCTGCCATCTCCATCTGTTTTCATGTTTCAATGCTTATTGTAAACCTCAAGAAAGTAACAACAACATTTGATCTTAGACTTTCATCTCCAACAACCTGTTCGCTTAAACTCCTTTATTCTACACTAACCTTAAACCCTAACACCAGCCAGAATCCTAAGACCCCACCAATCCCAAACCCTACAAAACCCCTAACAACACCCCAGCTCAAAACCCTAGTCCTTTCCCAATACTCCCATGGAAAGTTCTCCAATCTTATCCAAAACGTCGTTGGTTTACCTTCAGTCCTCCTCACTGCCTCTCAGAACCTCATTACCCACCACAGCAATGATGGGCTTAACTGCACTGATGCGAACGAGTTGGCCGAGTCAACTCAGCCGAACCTCTCTCTTTACCACTCCGTTTCGAAGCGTTTCTCAATTGAAGAAATGAGTCGTGAGATTTTTGAGAATCGGTTTGATATTGAGGCTCATTGTGTCAAAATGAGTGATGAAGGTGAGACCTTGGTTCTGCCAAATTTGAAACTTAAGGTTTTTATTGAAGCTATTAGGGTTGTTTTAGAAATTGTTTATGATGAGCGTTTTGTCACGTTTTCTTATGGTGGACGTGTTAATATGGGGCGGCATACGGCTATAAGGTACCTAAAGAATTCAGTGAATAATCCAAGTTGGTGGTTTAGTGTTTGTTTTAATGATGTTAAGTTTGATAAAAGAAAAGTAGATAAGTTGTACTTGTTTATAGAGGAGAAAATTAAAGATGGGATTTTGATTGATGTGATAAAGAGGTTGTTTGATTGTGGTGTGTTGAAGATTGAATTAGGTAGGTGTTATTTAGGGAAGGGGTTGCCTCAAGAATGCGGGTTGTGTTCAATATTGATTAATGTTTATTTCAATGGATTTGATAGAGAAATTCAAGAGATGCGTTTAAGAATGAGTAAAGAGAATCCTAAACTCGATCAGAATGAGATAGGTGAAGGGTCTAGTTCTTCTTATAAGCCGCTAAAGATGTATGCTGTTAGGTACTTGGATGAGATATTAGTGATTACGTCAGGTTCGAAGATGTTGACGATGAATCTGAAGAAATGGGTTTTGAAATTTCTGGAAGGCGAATTGGAGTTGAATGTGGATAGAGTAAAGACAGCTATTCATAGTGCGGTTTCTGAGAAAATTGATTTCCTAGGGATGGAATTGCAGGCTGTCCCACCATCAGTCTTGCATCCACCAATGTCGGAGAAAGCCATTAGAGCAAGAAAAAAATATCTTAGACAGAAGGAAGTTAAGGCTTTGGAATTGAAAAATGCTCGGGAGAGGAATAGGAAGAAATTGGGTTTGAAATTATTGAGTCATGTTTTTAAAAAGTCGAAGCAGAGTGATGGGTTCAAATTTGATTTTCAAATCGAGAAAGAAGTTCGAGAAATCTTTCAAACTTGGGCAGATGAAGTGGTTCAAGATTTTTTAGGCTCCCTTGAAGAGCGTTGGACATGGCATCGAATGCTCACTGCTGGTGATTTCCTCTCCCTGAGGCACATCAGAGACCAATTGCCACAAGAGCTGGTCGATTCATATGACAAGTTCCAAGAGCAGGTACACAAGCATCTGTCACCAGTCAAGGCTAGAAAGGCATTGGAGGAAGAAGGAAGGAGAATCAAGGAAGAGGAGGAAAGGAAGTATGCTGAGAGAACCGTGGATGATCTGACAAAACTGTGCATGAAAGTCTCTGCACCTATTGAACTTGTAAGGAAGGCTGTTAAGATGGCTGGGTTTACGAATAAAATGGGCCGTCCCCGGCCTATCAGCATTCTCACTTCTCTGGAAGATGCTGATATTATCAAGTGGTATGCAGGGGTAGGGAGAAGATGGCTTGATTTCTTTTGCTGCTGCCACAACTTGAAGATGGTGAAAACTGTTGTAAGTTATCATCTGAGGTTCTCTTGTATTTTGACGTTGGCAGAAAAGCATGAAGCAACGAAAATTGAATGCATTAGGCATTACACTAAAGATTTGAAAGTCCCAGATATGAATGGAAGTGAAGAGGTTCACTTTCCCACAGAAAAGGAGGTAAAGATGATGGGGGATAAAAATCTTTCAGATCCAACACCTGTAGATGGAGCTTTATCTTTGCTACTGATCAGACTGGCTTCTGATGAGCCATCACATTCCTGTGTCGGTCATTTTTGTGACAAAACTGATACTGTTATGTATAGAGTGCGGTTGCTGCAGAACATTTTAAATGTGAACCCAGCCGATGAAGACAAGTGGGTTCCAAGGATGAGTGCAATTCATGAAAGTCTGAATCAGATGTGTTTCCCTCTTTGTTCTGATCACAAAAGTGACTTGTATACTGGGAAAATCACCCTACAGGATGTTGACTGTACTTCATATGTGAATGTTGACTGAATATTGCGGTTGTAGCATTGCGTTGGCGTTAGTTATTAAGGCTACGTACTTTAGTAGCCTGCATCAATCTGGTCCTTCTCTGTCTTCCAAACACAAGTGCAGCCATGCAGTTGCTCTGCACATTGTTTTCACCTAGGTTGATTTATACAATGAAAACGGTGGTTTTCCTGATCCCAATTTATAATATTTCCTAAGTACATGAATAAACAATCCGAGGTACTTCCCCTGTTGGTTTTAGTTAAAAACTTGGATCACCAATTGAACAAACTGTTGGAAACTCCCTAGACATGACTTACCTAATGATTTCAGTTCCCCTGGCCCTGACCAACTCCCAGGCCGGACCATATTTGACTCCATTCCATTCCCAGCCTTCATTTGATTCCACCAATGGGAGCGTTTTCATGCAAAATTCCTTCGTCAACTACGTCAAAGTCTATGTAGATTAGACCAATGTTGTTGGTTAACATTATGTTTTTCAGACAATTAAATTGGTTAGTGTTGTTAGCTCAGTTGGTTTGATTGGCCCTAAATTTGTGACTAGAAACTCTTTCTCACAAGATAATTCCTTTGGCGGGTGTCTCTTGGAAATTCAAACTTATTTATATAAACAGATAGTTGTTTGTCAATGGTGCAGTGAGAGATTTCTCAATCAAGAATCTTCCTCCACTCTCAACAATTCCTTCACATTTCCATTGCTTATTACATTTTCCCTGGTCTTCCCTTACCTCTAAACTCCTTTTTCTCTTCCCTCCCATCACCTATAAAAAACCCGCCATTTGCTTCTCTTCCTCTCCTTTACTACTAAATTCATGTAAAGACCTCAAAACTCTAAAAAAGATCCATGTTTTTGTCATTATCTCAACTGGGGCCAATCAATCCATCTCCTTTGCTTCAAAGTTCACATCTTTACACACATTTTTATGATCTTCACAGTACCGTATCAGTGTTAAAAACCTTACAAGAAGAACCCAATACTCTAACATGGAATTTGATTATAGAATCCCATGTTAATTTTGGTCTTTATAGGAAGCTTCGTTGTTATATAAGAAAATGAGAGAATTGGGTGTTAAAGTTGATAGCTTCACATTTCCCATTAGTAAATAGAGCTGTTTGATCACTTAAGATGATTGTTATGTTTCAGGGGTGTTGTTCATGCGAGGGTTTGAATGAACGGACGCAACCTCATGGTTTTGCGATAAAGAACGGATTATTAGTTGATGTTTCTGTGCAGAACTCAATCTCGAGATGTATAACTAACTAGGTGGTGTTGAAGAAGATGAAACTTCTCTCAGTGAAATTGACAGCAGGGATGTTGTTTCTTGGAATGCTTTGATTACCTTCTATTCCTTGAGTGGGGATATCGAAAAAGTGCAGGGAGAAGTGAGACTTTTAACTTTTAATGCATCCGTGTTTGCAAAGATGGGAAATCTAATGGAAGGTGAAAGCTGCATTCTTTTTTCTATAAAAGCTGGGCTGTGTGATGGTATTCTGCTGACTTCTTTCATGGATTTGTATGCTAAGTGTGGGGAACTGATAAACTCTGGTCAGTTGCTTGGAGAGATCTCTTCTAGAAGCTGCATTACTTGGAAGGCTACCAGTCAGTCAGGGTTCATTCAAGATGGGAGTTATGTGGAGGCCATTGAATTGTTCCGGCAGATGCTAGATTCAGGTCTTAAACCAGGAGCTGAGATTTTAGGCAGTCCTCTGGATGCATGTATGCTTCTGGGTGCACTACAAATTGGGTGAAGGAATCCTTGACTACCTCAGACGGAGCTTGTTTCACATTCCTGAAGAATATACAGTATGCACTCAGGAACCTCTATCCTTAACATTTACATACAATGTGGAAACATCAATGATGGAGGGGTTTGGAATCCATGGGATTGGTGATGAAGCTGTAAAACATTTCGATAAGATGTTGGAGGAAGAAATAGAGCCCAACAGTGTAACCTTCTTAGGTCTGCTGAAAGTTTTCTTTATTCAGAACTTGTTCGTTTGGTGGGAATTAATTTTTTTTTAAATAAATTTTTTTAAATAAATTATTTTTTGATGATTGATAGTGTTATAAAAATAATAAATTTGAAATGTTTTTTTAATATTTGATTATATCATGAAAAATAAGTTATTAATGTTTTAATTTTTTTTCAAGTTTATTAAAAAAATAAAGATAAAATCTTAAAGATAAAAAAGTTATAGATGAAATTAAAAAAAATCTAATTTCATAAATTATCTCATATAAAATAAATAATAATTAAAATAATGAATATCATAGATAAAAAGTTGAAAGATGATGAAATAAAAAAAAATTACAATTTCATAAATTATTTCAAATAAAAATAAATAGCAATAAAAAAATAAAGACCAAATATGATAGATCAAATTTTAAGGGATAAGAGAAAAACAAATAATAAAAAAAACTGTATATTAAAAATTTCATATATCATCAATCTTTTTATTACTATATATTTTAATACACAAATCAACTTAGATTAAATTTTAATGGATGAAATTAAAAAAAATATTCAAAAAAATATAGTAATAAAAAGATTAATGATCAAATTTGATATAATCAATAAATGATAATATATTTTTGAATTTTTCTTGACTTTTAAAAAATATTTTTTGTCCAAAATAAAAAGAAAAATACTTCTTAAAAATCAAGCTAAATTTTTTCTTGGTTAGAAATTTTTTTGTGTTGATCAATTATTTTAATAATTAATAAATACAAAAAAATTAAAAATAAATTTTTTAAAAACCATTTTTATTGAAATAAACAGTAGGTTAGCTAAAATCGTACACAAGGGCTATTGAAGATTTACGGCGGCATCTCTTTGGAAGGAATTTGCGAGAATTAATGAACATATTCCAATTTAATGGAATCACGAGTCACAAAATGCAAAACACCTTATGTAAAGGCTAGTTTCGAGTTGCAGGGACTTAAGATATAATATGTTTTTCAAAAAATATTTTTTTTAATTAAAAATATATGATATTAATGTTTTTTTAGTTTTTTTTAATACTAACATGTTAAAATTTTCTAAAAATATAAAAATAATATTAATCTGATATTTTTTTTATAAAAAAATATTTTTAAAAACATATAATAACACAAAAACACTTTGCCACGTGCATGTCATGTGCCGATTAAAAAAAGTCGGTGATTATAACTAAACAAACTAAAACCAAAATTAAGGAGATTAGCCAATGATCTCTCTCTCTCTCTCTCTGTCTCTCTCTCTCTCTAGCTCACAACACAACACAACACAACACAACACAAGACTTCTTGTTTCTTAGATTTGTGTCTAAAACAGCTCAAAGAGGAGATCTTTCTCCAAATCTGCAAATGCCAATTTAGTTCCTTTGCTTCCTGCAAATCGTAGAAGCAAAACCCAGTTTCTATTTCAAGAGATAGAGACAGAGAGATGGGAGGGTACTCATGGGGGTCAGCCTTTGATTCAAAATCAGGGCAGATGATAATGGTGGCTTTGTTATTAATGGTGGGTTCATTTTACACTGGCACTCTTTTTGGCAATAACAATGCCTCCATTTATGTCTCTCAACTCTCCTCCTCTTCTAATTCCTCTTCATCTCATGGTATGCTCTCTCTCTCTCTCTCTCGTAAAGTTTTATTTTATTGTGATATTTATGCAATCTTCTGCATTGCATGGTGTTTTTGGAGATGGATTTTGTTCTGTGGAATGTAAAGTTGGTTGCTTTTTTATACACTGGTCCCATTTTGGTATTTTGCTTTGAGCTTAAATTTTGTTGGTTCTTTTTTCTTGCTGTTATTTTGGGGTTGTAATTATGTTTTTCTTTATTTAATTGGTGTTCGAGTTTGCAAGAATTCAACTTGGTGAGTTTTGGATGGACCCATTTGGAAAATTTTTAGGCTATTTGGTTGAGAATTGTTAGTGCCTTGCTTTGATGACTAATGTTTTGCTGATAAATCCTGTAAGCTAGTAGCAATTAGAAAAGGTAATAGAGAGCTCATAAATTGCAAGATGACATTTAAGGCCACACAACATGTAGATGTCTTGATACTCTGAATATGGAAATGATACCATTTTCTTTGTTTACAGAAGCATATTGATTCATATCCTGGACGCCTCTTACCTTTTCTCACCAGTGAGACTGGAGGGTTAGATTGGTTATTAAGAAAATGAATAGAAAGATCACCATGATAATCTATTGAATTGACAGATTGGTTAATAGAGTACTGTAATGTTAAATTGCAGACATTCTAAGTTTCTGACATATTGACAGAAAATAGACCTGAATGTGGCATATTTCAGTGGCGATCGAAGAAGGAAATACTCACCACCACTACATGGGACCAATCTTAGGGTGCAGCTGTGTAATTATTTAATTTGCATCAAGCATATTTTCTTGTTGCATGCAATGTGCTATTTATCAAAAGGAAGCCTTGGGGAGTACTCGTTGCATTATTCACATGTGGATGTATTTTTGGGATATAGTCGTTGCTGCATTTGGGATTGACATTTTATACTCGTACATTCCAGATTTGCAACAACCACAGGTCAGATTGGATGTTAAAACAATTCTTTAGACCTGGAATATCAAAGCTCCTGCAGTAAAAAAAGTGATTATATGACCATGAACATGCACAAATTGTGTCTGTTTCCATCCTCAAACTATAGTTTAATTCGCATCAGCCTTTGGCATGTTGGTAATGACTGCATATGAAACTTTACACTTTTGGTCTGCTACCAAGTTAAACAACTATATCTTCTACACTTGCAGGTATTTACACATTCACCAACAAAGTTGCTCTTGCTTATCGACAAACACCAATTGTAATCCCAGAAAGTGGGATGAATGTATGCCCTTTGAAGTTCAACGAGTATATTCCTTGCCATGATGTTGCTTATGTGAAAACTTTGTTCCCATCCTTGGATCTTTCTAGAAGAGAAGAGCTAGAGAGGCATTGTCCTCCCCTTGAGAAGCGTTTATTTTGCTTGGTGCCACCTCCAGAAGATTATAAATTGCCCATAAAATGGCCAACCAGCAGGGATTATGTGTGGAGAAGCAATGTGAATCATACACATCTTGCTGAAGTCAAAGGAGGACAGAACTGGGTGCATGAGAAAGATCAGCTATGGTGGTTCCCTGGTGGTGGCACTCATTTCAAGCATGGAGCAGCTGATTACATTGAGAGGTAGATGAACTTAAGCTTCTTATATCACATATTCACATTCAAACTAGTTAATTCATCATTTCCTACGATGGCAATGATACCAGTAATTGATGATATTTCCAAAACCCAGGCACTATAATGTTCCATCTCTTATGATTTTTTTTTTGACTGCAGGTTAGGAAATATGATAACTGATGATACAGGTGATCTGCGTTCAGCTGGGGTTGTTCAAGTTCTGGATGTTGGCTGTGGTGTTGCTAGCTTCTCAGCTTATCTTCTTCCTTTGGATATCCAAACAATGTCTTTTGCTCCCAGAGATGGTCATGAAAATCAGATTCAGTTTGCTTTAGAACGAGGAATTGGTGCCATGACTGCTGCCATTTCCACAAAACAGCTACCATACCCCTCTAGCTCTTTTGAGATGGTTCATTGTTCGAGATGTCGTGTTGACTGGCATGAGAATGGTATGGTGTTTGAGCAGTGGCATTTGAAAATTGTTCATAGAGATAAACACATGTTTCAGATAAATGCTTCATGCTCTTCATGCACTTTGCTGCAATCCTTTTATCCAATTGAAATGATATAGTCAGCCAAAAGAAGTGATCTCTGATTTCTTAAATTCTTCTAATTGCATATAGTAACTAACACAAAGGAACAATAGTAAATCATACCTGGAACTACAAATGCATCTCTATGCAAGTTTATTATTCATAATTCGTAGCATTGCTTTTATGCATGCCAGCAGATTGCTGTATATATGAAATGCATCAGCTATCTTTGCAACCAAACAAGCTTTTAAATCAGTTTAGTGAAAGTGCACTATGAAGTTTTACATGCAGATGCTACCCTGATATGTGTTGATAAAGATCGTTATGGCCTGGCAAGTATATGAATTGTTGTTCATTGTGTTTGCAAGCTCCTGGACATTCCCCCCCCCCCCAAGATTATCGAGTTAAAAAAAAGGCTGTTTAACTTATGTTTGGATTTTACACCTTCTCTTTAATTCTTTTATTTTATTGCAATATTTTTTTTTAGTGCAGGTGGTATTTTAATCAAAGAAGTTAATCGTCTTTTGCGAGATAATGGATATTTTGTCTATTCGTCTCCACCTGCTTATAGAAAGGATAAAGATTATCCATTGATTTGGGATAAGTTGGTAAATCTGACTTCTGCTATGTGCTGGAAACTCATTGCTCGAAAAGTTCAAACTGCAATTTGGGTCAAACAAGAAAATGAGTCATGCCTCCTGCACAATGCAGAGATGAAACAAATAAACATCTGTGACACTGTGGATGACATGAAACCATCATGGAAAACACCACTGAGGAACTGCATACCAAGAAGTGCACAAACTAATCCTCAGAAACTGCCTCCCAGACCAGAACGTCTTTCTGTATATTCAAAGAGTCTCAGCAAAATTGGTGCGCTCATGTGCTTTTTATGAGCTTAAAGTAATTTAAAGTTGTGTTTGTTAATCCCTGCTTTTCCTGATCCCTGGTCATGCCTGAGTATGGTATCTTTTTCAAATTTGCATTCTATATTAGCCTTTTGTTTCAAAATCAAGTACACTGCAAGTGTAGTCAAACTGCATTATGATGAGCACAATGGAAGATATAGATATCAATATCAAATACATTTTATAGTTTCAAGTAGTTGGAAGCAGCTTGGGGGCAAGCTGGCTAGGATTGCCTGTGCTTTCCTGTCATCAAAATCACTGGGACAGGGTTCATGTGGGAAATTTCAGATGAATGACTAGCATTTAACCTTGTCATTCGTAGTCCCATTTAACTTGTCATTTGTAGTCTATCTCCTTGAACACTTGGAAAATGGCATAAGCCACGTTAAATATTCAATCTGACATGATAATTTCTGCACATTTTTGTTGCAGGTATCACTGAAGAAGAGTTTTCTTCAGATGCCATATTCTGGAAAAATCAAGCTGGCCATTACTGGAAGCTGATGAATATCAATGAGACGGATATACGAAATGTCATGGACATGAATGCTTTTATTGGCGGATTTGCTGTTGCTTTGAACTCGCTGCCTGTTTGGGTGATGAATATAGTTCCCATGAGCATGAATAATACCTTGTCAGCTATTTATGACAGGGGTCTCATAGGAGCTTTTCATGATTGGTAAGAGATTTTCAATCAATTCAGTTGTGCTCAAGCTATACTATGTGGATGCAAGGATCTGTAATATGCTAGTTTGCTTACCACACTTGTTTTAACTTCAGGTGTGAGCCATTCTCAACATATCCACGAACATATGATCTATTGCATGCCAATCATCTCTTCACACACTACAAAGACCATGGAGAAGGTTGCCTGCTAGAGGATATCATGCTGGAGATGGATCGTGTTATCCGACCTCAGGTACCTGTTTCTAAAATATCTCATCTATCAAAGTCTTAAAAATCAGAGCAGTTATATGGTGAATGCCAGGATGAAGAATGAGATGGATGGGATTTAATCAACTAGATGTAAAGCTATGCCCTGCCTCTCTGAATTATATTAGACATCATATGCTCGTTACACTAGCACATTATTTGCATTACCTGTAGGCCATTTTGTTACATGGATGCATGACAAAGCTAGCATGGAGCTAATGTTTACGTCCCTTGGAATTTATTGCCATCTAGATCTGAGAGAATATATAAGATACTGATTATCTGATCTGATCTTGTTACTTAATATGGTTTTATCCATATCAACCATTCTATGGATTGTAGCCTGACATTTAAAATCATTTACGCTTTTGTGTCTGTATCCCACATTACATTTGATTCAGAATCTTACCAAGACTATAATGTGCAGGGATTTATTATCATCAGAGATGAGGAATCGTTTACATCAAGAGTCCAGCATTTAGCTCCAAAGTTTCTGTGGGAGGTCGAATCACATGTTCTGGAAAACAAAGAAAAGAAGACTGAAACTGTACTAATATGCAGAAAGAAGTTCTGGGCATTGGTATAAGGTGTACTTTTTACAGTCTTTTTTTCATTTTACCCTTTGTATCTTGCATTTGCTCATCAGCTCATGCACCTTGTAGAATGTAAGAAGGTCATCAGCTTGTAGTAATTTATCATTTGCTTTGTGGTTATTTCATTTCTGCATGTTTGTTGTTCACCTATACAACACACACACGCACATACACCAGTGGATACAAGACCATAGAAATTAGATTTTCTTTCATATTTCTTAGAAAACAAAATTGTACCAGCCTCCCAAGAACTATCCATTCCCACCTCATGGGCATATTTTGCCGTTTTCGTTTTCATATTTTGCCATTTTCAGCTTCGTTCTTTGCTTAAGCAAAACCCATTTACCTCCTCAGCCAGCAACTCAAGATTGCATTACATGTAAAAACCTTTTTTATACTTGCAAAAATGTTGCCATTGGAAACATCTCGGGGGATGTTCAAACTTTGAAGTTATATCCGAGCATGGATGGGCTTTAAGCAGGCCGTCTCTTGCCATCTACACCTCTGAGTGCAATTTGTAATGGGCTAAATTAACCTTGTTAAAACAATCCCAATTGATTGTTGATTTCAAAATTTATCGGTCCCAGCAGCAAGACCATTCAAGAAAACCCTTTACGGTTCAGGTGATTTTACTTTTGCTCTAATGAGGTTTTGAACCCTTCAGGCAAAGCTTTTGTGGGAGATGCTATATACGAGTATTTTTGTGCCAAAAAGCTCGTGATTTGTCTTTATTTTTTGGACATTGAAGAAAAGAAGTACAGTCTAACAGTCTGGATACGAGACAGGTCAGCCAGCAACATCAACCAAAGCACATACACACTGGTGAAGCAAATCTTACAAGAAAGAAAGACTCCACTGTTATCTTATATGGGAGTTCACTTTACTACTTTAGAGTTTGAATATAAATAAGGGTAGTATTTATCATAATTATCACACCGGCTCAACGCTAGGATGATAGATTTATTTGATTTTAATAAAATCGCTTTAATTTTTTTAAATAAAACATTGTTTTGAGTAAAAATTAAAAAGTTCATGGTGTGACTAGGTTGGTTTTATTCTGGTTTGATTAGGTCAGCTTTCAAATTAGTTTGAAATAAAACCCAACTCAAGTCAGGTTTGAGTCAGCAAGTTATCAGATTAATCTAGCTGAGCGAAGTTTATTAACTATAGTATTTATAAAAAAAACAAAACAAAAGGCAGAGTAGTAAATCCTAAAATTTCTTTGGTAAATAATAATTTAAAAATGAAGTTTTTTTTCTTGTTAAATAAAGTCATAAGTCATGTGAGTCTTGAAGTCGTTCATTTATGGTGCTGTTATAAAAGAATTTAGGATGAATAATGGATTCGAATAACTAGCCGATTAATGTTTACAGTTGACAGTAACCATTAAACACTGTATATTAATTGATGCTAACGTTTTCAAAGAATTGAACCTTTAATTTAATAGTATATTAATATCACTGTTAAATCTAGCATATCTTCATCACTCATTGCTTACATTTTATTGCTTCTAGCTACTATATCGATTGTTATTCTTATTCTCAATAATTCATAATGGACAGGAGGTAGCTAGGAACACAGAAGTGTGAGGGAAGGGCTTGACTACAAGTTAAGAGACCTTGACCATGCCCTAGATGCCTAGCTAGCTGGGCCCATAGATAGCCATGCAAGATATACAGTAGTCCTATAATGGAGGGGGAGGGAGAGGGAGAGGGAGAGGCAGAGGGAGAGGGAAGTAAATTTAGAAGAAGCACCGAACAAGCAAAGGAAGATAAAATCATCCTTTAAATGAAAAGAAATGGGTCACTGAAAAGGGAACTGATAAGACAAGACAACCCCACGCTTGTCGGTCTTGCCCCACCAGAAAACCCTACACCACACATGCAAACACACACGCACGGTCTCTCATTATTTCATTTGCAGAGAGATTGATGATGATGATGATGGTGGTGCTGATGCTCTATTGCCAGTTGTTGAGTTGACGCTTTGGCTTCTTCATATCATCATAATCACCCCTCCCTCTTCGTTTCAAAACTTCCTTCCATCTTGGCTTTTAAGGTTTACAATGTTCTCTCCATTGATTGATTTATCTATGTTTATAGCTTCTGCTTGTTGTCATTTTTTGCTTAGGGTTGTGTGTCTTTGTCTGTTCTTGTGGTCTTATGAACCATTAGATCGATCCCATGTACAATAAGATTATACTCTATTATATACATACATACTAGTTCTTTCTTTCTTTGCATCCCATGACAAACTATGAATGGTCAATACGTGACAACTTTGATTTTTCCTTGTACTTTTATACCAGCTTACCCTTTTATATGTTAAAAGTTTGGCCCACCATTAATGGAGTCTTCACTTCTCATGAAATATATATAATAACCTCCTTGTTGTGTCGTACATTTTAGTTCCATTGATCATAAAAGATCAGTTGATAGGATCGATGGCGGAACCAGAAATCTAGGATTAGAGAAGGAATAAGAAAATATTTGATTTTTAGAGTACAGAACATGCATCATTGAAATGTATAATTGGAAGCTCTCCAAATGTTAGGACTAAAATATAATTCTTTTTTCAAAGTTTGGAGTAGCCATGCCTTCTTTACAATCAATGTGTTTCGGTATTTGAATCATAATTGTCACATTTTATTCGAGTTTTGTTGAGTTATTGGAATATCGAATTAACTCGGGTCAATTATTTATTTATTTTATCAAAATTACATCATTTTATTCTTTAAAAAACACTCTTTAGTGTTGATTTTGCTAAGTTTGGTTAGGTTATAGTCAATAAGGTTTGATGAGGTCAATTTTTTTTGGTTCAAACTAAAATCCGACCTGAGATAAATTTAAAGTCTTGGATTTTATAGATTGACCCGTTAGATTAGATCAAATTTAATAAATACACGGTAAATAGAAAGAATGTGAATAAATAAAACCCTTATTAGACCTCAATTGCAAATACATGAAGATTTATTTTTCTAAAGAAACAAGTAGTAATAAGAAATCAGAAGTTGGGATAGTTTCCTTCAACAAATAAATCAAGGACGATAGTGTACGTTATAACTACTTGAGTTTGATATTTAACCACATGATAGTTGATACAAAGCCATAATCTTACCTTGGAATTCTTCGTATAAGACAAGGAGAATCACTAGGGCTACGTACTCACGAGGCTGTATATTAGTTACCGTAGAATGACTAGCTTAGGATTATAGGTTGGACCCCTCAAAAATTGGCCATAAATATCAAACTCTTATTCATGGGGCCCATCCAGCTCAATGCCTTCCAACGGTAAAAATGAATAACTCTTCAATTGAAACTTTTTTGGAACTCTTAATTTTACAACTACCTTTTATAGTTTTTATATAAAAGTTTTTAAAATTAAGTCCACGCATGTCAAAAATTCATTTTATAAATTAGGATTTTCTTTTTAATTTAATCCTTTATTTTTTTCATCTATCGATTTGGTTCCTATTATTTTGTTTGCTATTTTCTATTTGAGAAAATTTTTAAAATTAATTTTTTTATTTTATCCTTATTGAGTCTTTTATCTTATTAAATTTGATTCTCAATCTTTTAATTTTGATTTTTTTTACTTTATAAAAATTTTAAATTAACATTTTTTTTCCGATTTTATCATTCAATATTAAATTGATAGGGAATTAAACTTCTTAACTGAGCCCGGATTTAAGATTTTCATGAGTTGTAAGTTTAAGAGATTAATCCAGATTTAGAAGATTTGCTCGGGTTTACTTGGTTCCTTTTTTTTTAAGCTCAAGTTTTTTTATTTTTATCTTTTAACATTTAATTAATTGAAGATTGAGCTTTGTTATTTTTTTTTATTGTTTTCTATATGATTTTTTAGTGATTTTGAAAATAACATGGTTTATCTTGGGTTTTTTTAATTTATCGTTCTTTGTTAAATTTATCTTTCTTTAAATAAATTTTCTTTTTGAATTAAATTAAATTAATTGACTAAATATAAGCATGAAATGTTCACTTCATGATATTTTATTTGGTTTACTTTTCAGGTCGTTACTCTAATTGTGCATGCGACTTCTTTTAATGTCATCGTGCAACCTTTCACAATGGCTTTAGAATCGTTCTAATGAGCTAGTTATATCTGGTGGTAGAGCGGTGTTCACAATGGAGTGATGATGAGTCTTCAACGATTTTTTCTTCCTTCTTATCTCGAGTATTATATTGAAAGGTCATTTTTTATAATTAATCATTGTTATTCTTTTGTTCGCTTTATTTATTGCTGATGATTTTTTTAATAATATTATTCAGTTAATTTAACTTATTGAACTCAGTCAAGTCAATGACATGAATCTCAATTTTTTTTTTTGTAAAAACACTAACATCACTAGTATATATTTTTTTTATATTACAAAAATTTAACTCGACCCATAACATAACGCAAGCATCTATTTAGTGATATCTAATTTTTAAAGAAAAGATTTGACACAATGATGCCGCAAGAATAGGTATAATGTTTAGTCAATCTTTTTATTCTTACCAAACTTATAATTCTATGATAGTTTTGTAGATGCCATTTAATTATGGTAAATACAATCACTTTCAAACAAGCCATTAACCTTAAGAAAGAAAGCTTATATAGCTTGTTATACTCATCCATTCCAATCATTTTTATGTTAAATAGGAGTCTAATCAATAAAGCCAACATAAAGTGAAAATATCACCAGCTATATCATAGAGTGATCTAGCAAAAAAAAGACTAAGAAAGTTGCAGTTCATCGGATACTAATCTCATCATCCAAGGCTAATTCTACCTTAATTTTTACGTGGGGTCTGAATAATTTCCTCTTAATTCCACTTTAAAGGTGCAAAATCCACTCATCGACAAGTTAAGCATCACAAGGAGATGATCTTAAGGAAGCTACTGATAATTACTTGGTACATTATGAGAGCTAAATCAATTACTACCTTCTGTTCATTGCTCCTTAAATTGCTAGTGATTGTAAATTTGGTATTTTTAAGGGCCATTTTTCACCATTTGATGTTTAAAAATTCAATCATGATCAATCATAATTTAAATCCCACCATTAATTTTGAATTAAATTATTTAAATTCAGTAAGAAAAAAAGATAATAAGTAGTTAAATTAAGTGTTCTTATCATGAATTAAATATACTATTAGATTTGAATTTAATAGTTTAGATTTAATGAACGTGATGTAAAGATACATATACTCACTAAATAAATTTGAAAAACAAAAACATAAAATCTTAGTATAGGGAATTTCAGTAATAATAACTTTTAGAATCTCTATAATTGTATTTGATTAGTTTCCTAGGATAAAAAAAATATAAACAAAAATGAAAGAAACATGTTTGACTGAAGAGATATAAGTATGTATATAAATATAAATCTATATTTTTTTAAATAGCTTTAGAATGAATTTTTATCATTTCAAAATGGAGAAACCATCTATCATTTTTTTATTATTATTTTGAAATAGTAAACCAATAATGCTACATATTAAATATTCATATTGTAACAAAAAGACATTTTCAAATCAATGGTATGGTGATTTAAACCAAAGTGGTAATAGAAAAAAGCAATTTTAGTCCTTTCATTATATGGAATGTTCGCATATCTACAACTTTCTAGTGTCCATATATAGCTACAAGCTTGTATCAAAGTTATCTCCAAAAGTTACAACTAAATTTTCCGATCATGAGGACCTTTTCTCTACCTCTGCTTATTTTCTTTGAGTTGTGGTAGAAAACAACATCCTTAAAACATGTTTACAAACCAACATCCACTACATACTCCACCAGTTTGATAATATGACTTTAAGGACTGTCCCTGCTCCAACGTACCTCTGCCCTCTTTTACCTTTTACAATTTCACAACCTACCCTCCTAACCTTTAATCTTCACAAAAAACACATCAAGTAACGTCTATGTAAACCACTTCTGTGTCATAAATTTTTTTTTGAACATGAGCGAAGATCCATAACTAAGGACGAAGACGTTGAACGGTTACAAATTAAAAAGCCATGGATACGAGTGGACAGGGCTATTGATAGATTTGCATGGGTTAATATTTCAGGATTACATTTAGCTGCATGAAACAAAGACTGTATTTTTGACATCTTAAAAGCAAGAGGAAAGGTAATTGGCTATATGATTTAAGTAATGCTAATGATAACTAGTCTCTAGTGTACGTGTATTACTTGTTACATCATCTACAAATGCTTTGCATGATAGAGTTAATCTGAACTTATATGGGAGTAGTTTCAGATAATTATTGCAAAGATCACACCATCTTCTCGTCCAAAACTCTTATCAATTCAACACTTTGTAGATTATATAATTAAATCAGAATCTAAGGATGAAAATAATGTTATGTCACCCCACAACAACAACAATGATAAGGTTAATAGGGCTGAAAATTCAGTACGCTAGAAATTATAATTGGATGATGTGGTTATAATTTATCACCAATGTATTGCAAGGTTAGCAATTAACAATGCTCTATCTCAAGGTATCGATACGAATAGAGTTATGAATCTATTTCAAGAAATGAAGGATGAATGTTATTTTATAGAAGATAGAAACTATGAGAATCACAATATCCAACCGAGATCTATTATACTAGCTAGGAGGCTTAATAATGGGAAAAAGCAACAAAAAGATTAAATTTTTAACTACCAATGACAATATCAAAGAAATAGTAGAGGAACAAAAGGAACACTCTCCAAGCTCTGTGGAATCATGCATAATGCAAGGGAACAAATGTTTTCTCAGGCACATATCACCTTGAAAAACATATAGCTTGGACATAACCAAAGAAATCTACGAGATGCTGTGAGATGGAGAGAAACTAAGGTTTGGTGTTTCTCAATCATTAAGAGTTTTAAAAACAGATATCCATTGCAATATGACTAGGGAGATTGAGGATTGAACTACTATATAATAATAACAACCTTTTCTTAATGTCGAGTAAGGCTTCTTCCTCTATTATTATGACGATTTATTTTTGGAATAGTTGTGGTTTAGAGATGTTAACCAAATGACATACAATACAAAACATGGAATTGATATTGGCTTTCTATTAGAAACAAAAAGGGCAGCTTGCAATCAAGAGGGTTATAGCTTTATGAAATAAGAGTAATTTCAATGTTGAATCTATATAATTTAAGGGTAAATGAATAACATTATTTGGAGTTCATGTGACTACAATGTTTAAATGTGTAGTGGTTAAAGTTTATATAACTAATTCGATGAATGAACGTTGAGACTTATGGAATGATATCATTATCTTAAAGATAGTGTTTGAAGAGCCTATATTTTTAAGTGGGGACTTTAATGAGACTTTGCATTCTAGTGGTGCATGCCAAATACCATTGCAAACCTGCTACTTGAGTGAAAATATTTGGTTAAAGGCAAATTCCAGCGTAAAGCCATTTTCAATTTGGCTTATGGTGTTTTATAGGGTCTTTGGTTAGCTAGAAACAAAAGGGTGTTTTTACTGATTAGGATACTATCTTTGAGCTGGTTCTTCACCAACTGGCACTTTGGCTACATAGGAATTGACTTGCTCAGAAGCTCAGATGGGATCCTTCTATGGTCAAATCAGCAAGGCGTTCCAGTTTTGTTCATTAAATGCTTGTTGGTATGGAGCTCATTTTATTTCTATTTTCCTTTTTTGCCTCCATTTTTCTTTTTTGTATTGAACCGCTGTGTTCTTCTTTTTTCTTGCTAGTTTGGCCATTGTCTTCATGGCACTAGCAGACATTTATAAAATCTTATCGTTTACTATATATAAAAAAGTAGTTTTATAGCGACAATAGAATTTGGTATTATTAGCTTGTGAAACTTGATGGTATAATTGCAACAATCCAACCTCTATACGCCATAGTTGTAAACCTTAGATCACTATCAGTATACAGTTCAAAATCTCCTTCCCTCTGTAGAGTAGTTTCTATTCGTTTTCCTCATTTGGGTCCTAGAAGATTTCATATCATTTATATCCACTTGATTAGGTGACAGAGCATGATGTTTCAAAAGCTTCCTGCAAACTCTTAAACTTATGTGCTCATTCTTCACTTGCTGATTTTGTCCATCTTTCTGTCTTGTGTCTTCTTTGACACCAAAAGCAAAAGATATAATTTCCATTTAAAGGATCAAAAAAGCACTTTGTGCTTTGCAAAAGCAAAGGTAGAATTATAATCTTAACTGTACTGCCTAAAGTTTGGAAAAGGAGGTCCAAGTGCACAAGTTGTTAATTAATACTATATAGTTGTGCCGTTTCTAACTTATAATGTAATTTAACACCTTATATAATGCATTTTAATACCTTTTCTCTTACAATTCTTTTTCGGGATGTCTTATAATGTTTGCTTACTTTCTAAATAAAATATATGAATTCTCAATTTTATCTTTAATTATTTAGTTCATTGCACCATTTTCAATAAAATAGTATGGTGGTAAATGTTAAAATCTAAAAGTGAAAGTGTCAAGGGGTGTAAGAACATTAAAGATTGTGAACAATAATAGTAAATGATGGAAAGATTTCAAAAGTAACAATCACCACTCACATCTTGGAGTGTTAACATCTCTTCCCTTTCTTTTTTGAAAGGTGGTGTTTGGAAATCCAGATATCTTATACATTATCGGAACTAGATTTCTCAAGAATATAATACTAGGAAATACAAAATTTGGATCGCAGAATATTTTGCATTTTGTTGGAAACCAGCGTCTAGAAATATATCTTTTTTCTGTTTTCGGCTACTCATATGTGTGTGTGTGAGATGCTTATATCGAGTTTTGAGTTAAATTTGACAATATTCATATTTTATATTAATTTAGGTTAAGTTAAATTAAAATCTAAGATAATATAATAGGGTCGTTTCCAAACACTCCTAAATTAGTTTTTGCCATGGTTTAAAACGAAAATAGGTTTTTTTTGTGCTGAAAATTAGTTTTAGATATCCAAATTAAATAATAAAAGTAAAACAAAGTTGATTAAAAATTCTAATCTCTTGCAATTCTTACTTAATCATTGAAAAAAAAGGCTAGAAGTCATTGAATGGTAGGCAGAATTATAGCTTGAGCCTTTTGTGCAGGAACTCTTGTAGATCTGAATTTTTTTTTTCCTAAATGATCCTTAAAGTTAGAATCTAATCTAATTAAACAAACATCTCCTTTATTTTGCTCCTTCACACAAAAAGTACAATCAAGCCAAGATTGGGAAATTCGGACCCTAGACGACAAAGACAAAACGAAATTAAACAGTATCTCAGCTGAAAGACAAGAATAGCCCTAAAGTTTATCCAATATACATTCTGATTCCTCCGGACAGTTCCATTAACTGAAGTTAAAACCGTAGACTCTCGGAAGACACAAAATTTACAGCCTGCATCGAGGAGACCGATCGATGCCAACCAGGCAAAAGGAATGAGAGAGACTTGAAAGGAAGGAAGAAGAGACATGTGAGATCTCTCTCTATCTCCCTCGCTCTTCATCTCTACATGACTAGCTCACTATGTGTGACAGCTTGTGACAGTTTTGAACGTGGGAGTCAGTGCCTATCACACACAAAAATCTGCCAAAACCCTAAAAAAAAACTAAGTACTAATCAATGTCTGTGATGTGTGGTAACTGTATAAACCAGAGAGGGGACTGATACAGTTATTGACATGTGTCGTGAGTTTAAGACTTCTTTAGGGGGTTATGGGGACCGTTTCTACGTTGTAGTGGTCGTAGGAGTACGGTTTCATAGCCGTTTTTTTGGGGTAAAAAGTCGATCTATAGATAGAGTGGTAGGTGTGTGCCTGCTGCTGCTTCTGCTTCTGCTGCTTCTGCTGATGCCTGATGCATGGGTGCAGCTTTGCAGTTGCCAGCTGCCTGTTCGGACGGGCTGGGTTGAAAGGTCAGGTCATTTGTCTACATCAACATCTTCTCACATGCCCCTCTTGTCTTGTCAAATCATTTGGAATCAATAAACCCCATGGATGAATCACTTCTTTGTGCATTTTTGTCTTTAACACTTCTACTGTACAGAATGCAGCTACCTCCATCCCTATATATATATATATATATATATAAACCTTCAATGCACAAAGTCATCGTTTCAATGTTTTTTTTTTTTTTATTATTAAGATATTGGCTTCAATTTTTTTTAAAGTCAAGCCGCTAATTTCATACACTAGCTGATTTTCATACACTAGCTCAATCTTAATTAATTTCATACACTAGCTCATATAATTGATGTTTGCCTTTAAACCTGCGCATCTAATCTTTATTTTATTTTTTTGTTAATTTTTTTTTGTTTAATTTTTTTAAAACTAGTTAAGTCAATTTAATCACATTAAAAAAATTATATAATTTAATTTAAAATCCAAACTTAGCAAAAAGTTGAGTAAAAAATTCTTTGGTTTGACTCATTAGACCTAATTTAATAATAATATCAAAAAATTAGTTGTAGCTGAGATATTGAATTTTTTTTATATTCAAAACACTTTCACTTTAGCCCCCCTCATAAAGCAGGAAGTAGAATAGTATTGATTTGTATATATAAAAAAAGAATTTCACTAAAAAAATGTAATAATAGATAATCGGTCATTATATATATATATATATAAATATTAAATTAGAATAACCCTCTTGAAATATTTCGATATATATTATTGAGACTATCCAAAAAGAAACCTATTTTAATATAAGAAAATATCCTGAATACTATTTGAAAAATAGTAGTGGTTAAATAACAAAGTTAGATTAGACTAATGATTAGTATTTGCTTATCATTTTTACCATTTCTTTTAGAAATATTACTCATTTTTATTACCTAAATATACTAAAATATTTGGTGTGCAGTTCACCGGCTTTACTTTTCGGATGCATATTTTGTTTTTAATTTTATTATTATTTTTAATATTTTTCTTAAAATTTATTTAAAGGTCATCATGATATTTTAGATCATCAAAATTGATTGGGTAATATCAAATCAACTCTCGTGTGATTTAATTTTAAACTCGAGTTCAGTAAAGAATTTGTTATAATTTTTTGTCTTAT
>Ga0325401_1000909_pt1 | contig 23536 bp, 9 predicted proteins | sample PopdelMetagenome_FD_205666 | JGI IMG/M metagenome (GOLD analysis project Ga0325401, IMG submission 205666) | Populus deltoides microbial communities from Bellville, Georgia, United States - Xylem-PdKOR-R2 | ecosystem: Host-associated > Plants > Phyllosphere > Stem > Wood/Secondary xylem | place... | reverse complement strand
CAAAACCTTTTTCTATATGACACCCTATAATACTTATCCATCTATCAGTGTACTATATTTAAGTAATTGAGAAAACTTGTTCATTCCACTTGATTACAATGACTTCTGATCTCTCCAAAGCCTCAATACAAGACCGCTTTATATTCAACTTATCCCACAAACTTCTAACCAGAAATCAAAGCAGATATTCATCTTAGGTTCAAGAAGCAAGAAAATTTTAGTACCATAATTAACAATTGCTTCTCTAATTACCCTATGCTTAGATATAGAGTCCAAACCACAAACATTCCAAAAGAAAATCTTCATCAAAGAATTAGAAAACAAAACCCTAAACCTGAGGATCGAAAGCCAAAAATAATTATTGGTTCCTTTCCCAATACCCTTTCTCTTCCAATATCTCTTGTTCAAACGCATCTGAAATATTTACTGCATATAGTCTATAACTAACTCCCAAAACTGTACCAACTTGCATAATATTCTCAATCTCATTTTCAATAAGAAGTTGACTAATGTACTGACATGACACTAATGCTTGGATTTTGGAGTTCACAGCATGTATATAAGAGCTATAGAGTCACTATGTTGTATGTCTACTATTGTTAGTTAATTCTCAAAACCATATGATGCTTACAACTGTGAGAAAGTGGCTAGAAAACTAAACTTGCTAAATTCATATCTTTTATACCCATGATTTCTGTATTGTTATTGATAAGCCTATTTTTAACGGGCCTAAGAAACCTTTATGAACCTTCTTCCTTGAGCACGTCCAAGGGAATGAGCATACCTAAAGTGGGGGCTTAGCAATGTGCCAAGCCTAACCATGCAGGGGCTTACCAGTGTGTCAAGCCCAACCACACAGGGGTTTGGCAGCGTGCCAAACCCTGGGCATGTTGCTAGACCCAGATGCAATTAGGCTTGGCAATGTGCCAAGCCTAACTGCGCAGGGGTGTGGTAGCGTGCCAAACCCTGGGCACGTTGCCAGACCCAGATGCGATTAGGCTTAACAATTTGCCAAGCCTTGGGAACGTTGGATCTGGTGGTAGCTAAACCCATCGTAATTGAGCTTGACAGTAAACCAAGCCCTAGGAAAGTAGTGCCAGACCCAGTCGCGATTGAACTTGGTAGTGTGCGAAGCCCTAAGCGCGTTAGGCTTGGCAATATGCCAAGGCCCTGACATGCCCATGTAAATGCACATCCTCCTTTGGAACACCCAAAAGAATGATCATCCTTCATTGGCATGCTCAAGAGAATGAGGTAATGTGGGTCTAGCAAACATGCCAGACTAAAGGCAATCAAACTTGGCAGTTAGCCAAGTCCATGATAATGTAGATCTAGCAAACATATCGGACCCAAGATACTTGGACTTGACATTTAACCAAGTCTAAGGTAATGAGGGTATGACAAACATGCCAAACCCAAGGCACCTGGACATGACAATTAGCCAAGTCCAAGGCACTTGGACATGGCAATCAGCCAAATCCATTGCACTTAGACTTGACAGTTAGCTAAGTCCAGGATAACATAGGTTTGGCAAACATACCAAACCCAAAATACCTGGATTTGGCAATTAGCCAAGTTCAAGGTAACGCATGTTCGGCAAACATATCAAACACAAGGTACTTGGACTTGGCAGTTAGCCAAGTCTAAGGTAACGACCATCCTCTCTTAGGTTCACCTAAAGGAATGACCATCTTTCCTTGGCACGCCCAAGGGAATGACCATCTTCCCTTGAACATGCCTAGAGAATGACCATCCTTCCTTGGCACATCTAAAGAAATAAGGTAATGTGGGTCAGGCAAACATGCCAGACCTAAGGCACTTAGACTTGGCAGTTAGCCAAATCAATTGCAGTTATACTTGATAGTTAACTAAGTTCAAGATAACATGGGTCTGACAAACATGTCAAACACAAAGTACTTGGACTTAGCAGTTAACCAAGTCCAAGGGAATGACCATCCTTCCTTAGGCATGCCCAGGGAATGACCATCCTCCATTGGCACGCCCAAGAGAATGAGGTAATGTGAGTCTGACAAACATGTTAAGCCCAAGGAATTTAGACTTGGAAGTCAGCAAAGTCCAAGACAACAGAGGTCTAGCAAACATGTTATACCCAAGGCACTTGAACTTGAAAATTAACCAAGTCCTACGTAACTACTATCCTCTACTGAGCACGCCCAAGGGAACAATCATCCTTCTTTGGCATGCCCAAGGGAATGACCATCCTCCCATGAAAAAGCCTCAAGAAATGACCATCCTCCTTTGGCACGCCCAAAGGAACGAGGTGACGTGGGCGGTTCGTCATCAGCAACATCACGAGAAGTCTACTAAACCTTATCATTTAGAGGAAAGAAAAGTCGTAACAAGGTTTCCGTAGGTGAACCCGCGGAAGGATTATTGTCAAAACCTGCCTAGCAGAACGACCCGCGAACCTGTGGCATGACATGCTGGGCTCGGGGGGCACTTGTCCCTCGCGTCCTCGCGGGCCAAGGAGGGACGCATCTGTGCTCTGCATGGCTCGCAAAAGAACCCCAACGCAAGAAGCGCTAAGGAAATTGAGTACTGGGAGCACGCTCCCGTAGCCTTGGCGTTGGGGGCACACCTTTTTCTAGTGATAATCTAAACGACTCTCGGCAGTGGATATCTCAATTTTCGCATCGATGAAGAACGTAGCGAAATGTGATACTTGGTGTGAATTACAGAATCCCGTGAACCATCGAGTCTTTGAACGCAAGTTGCGCCCGATGCCTCTTGGTTGAGGGCACGTCTGCTTGGGTGTCACGCATCGTTGCCCCCACTCCCCTCGGCTCACGAGGGCGGGGGTAGATACTGGTCTCCTGCGTGCTTCCACTTGTTGTTGGCCTAAAATTAAGTCCTCGACGATGGTCGCCACGACGAGCAGTGGGTGAGAGACCCTCGGACACGATCGTGCGCGCGCCTTTCACCCCCAGGATCTCCTGGACCCTCGGGCATCGACCCAGGTGGTGCATATAGAATGTATGAGATTTCTAGGACCAATTGATTAACTAATTATCCAACCTAGAAGCCCTATTCATAGGCTAGTTGGATTTTTAGGACTTCATTAGTGGCGCCTTATGTGGAAAACTAATAAAAAAGCCATCGGTTTCTTCCTAAAGCATGCTTTTGACTTTTTTAAACCATTTTATGGCTCACAACCATTTCCCACCTGGGTTAAGATGTGGGACAAGTCTTCTCGTTGCTACATACACTCCTGCTTAAATAGAGCTTTAACAACTATTCAATCAAGTCCAACTCCTCACCAAGGCAGTGCTAGCCACTCAAGGTAAGATAAGAAAATTTAGGCTATGCTTTGTCAACTTGATAAATATAGTTGGAGCCTTGAGATCTTGAAAAGCTTTCAACAAGTACAAGTGGAATGTCGGTTCAAACCATAAAATATGTGAAGTATTTCTTACAACTATTCAAGGGAAAGGGAAGAGTCTCCCTCACGTCGGACACTCTACTTAAATAAAAATTTACCATAGCCAATGAGAATAATAATGTAAGTTTTTTTATATATAAATACTTATTCAAAATGACTATTTTCATTTTCTTCATGTGATGCCTAAGAGCCTTTCAATAATACACATTGGAAAAGATGGACTTGGTCTCCCTAATGCTATATGCACCACTCTCTATGGGACTGATTTGGTCTCCCTAGTGCTATATACACCAATCTCTAAGAAATAGATGTAGTCTCCCTGGTCCTATATGTACCTTTTTTTATGGGATGGACTTAGTCTCTCTAGTACTTTATGCATCAATCTTCAAGATATGGACTTGGTCTCCCCAGTCCTATATGCACTGCTCTCCAAGGGATGAACTTGGTCTTCCTAATGCTATATGCACCCCTCCTCTATAGGATGGAAATGGTCTCCCTATTGCTATATGCACCATTATTTATGGGATGAACTTGGTCTTCCCAGTGCTATATACACCACTCTCTAAGGGATGGATTTGGTCTTCCTAGTATAAATAACAATATCATGTAATCACCACTCTTAGTGGAGGGCTCTCATTCTGCAAGCTCCTACTCTCCGAAGAACCTTCGAAGAACCTATAATCACTTAAAAATTTCTAAGCATAGGTTCATCCTTTTTGGGTTCCCACTATCCGCTTAGAAATTCTCTAAGTATGGGCTTCACGCTTGATGAGTTTAGAGATACGAGTTCCTCCAAAGTGAGTTGACTTCCTCTGATGGGTTCCCCCCAGCCACTTAGAAATATTTCTAAGTACAGGCTCCCTCCTCATATTTTTCTCTTACCCTTCAGGGAAATTTTTGAAGTATGACTTCCTTTATGCCCCTCAATACGGGCTCTTTGGTATATCACCCGAGGTTTTCACCCTTTTCTCACGCGATGAAAATTCAATGAACTCGTTATATTAATTGAGTATTTTTACAAGTCTTTGCGTATCAATATCACAAAGACTTAAGGAGCTCCTAATATACCTATTTTTAACGTGTCTAAAAAACCCTTATGACTCTTCCCCTTTGGGAACGCCCAAGAGAATAAGCATGGCCTGAGTAGGGGTTTGGCAGTGTGCCAAACCTAGCCATGCGGGGGCTTGGCAGCGTGCCAAACCCCGGACATGTTATAATGGGATTAGAGTTGAGAAAGAATATGAAAAGAGATGTAGATCCCATTGACTTCAAAAGTTTAGTTGGAAGCTTGAGGCATTTGACTTGTACTAGACTAGATATATTATATGGAGTTTGGCTAGCTAACAAAAACATGGAGACCCTAAACTAGTCTTATTTGAGTGCATCAAAAAAGGATATTTTGTTATATCAAAGGTATTGTTAATGATGGTATGTTCTAATCATCATCTAAAGGTGGTAGACTTATTGGTTATTTACATAACAAATGAGGAAGAGATTTTGATGAAAGAAAAGGCACAAATGGATTCATATTCTTGGTAGATACATCATTTACATGATCATAAAAAACTAACCTAACATAATGTTGTCATCATATGAAGTTGAGTATATAATTGCTAACTTAGTTGTTTATCATGATAACTAGATTAGAAATATTAAGTACTTATGATTTCCATAAGAAAATCTCATGAAGCTCTACATTGATAATTAATTATCTATTTTCCTAGCAAAGAATCCAATTTTTTATAAGAGAAACAAACATATAGATACACAATAATATTTCATCATAGTGCATGTCAAAAATAGAGAAGTGAAGTTAATCTCTTATAAGACTTATGATCAAATTATAGATATTTTCACGAAGCCTCTCAGACATGATATTTTTGCAAGATTAAAGACAATGCTTATAATGATTAATCCTAAAAATTCAAGTTTAAGGAGGGATGTTGATGAGTAAACTTGACTAATAACATAACACGAGCCTATACTTTCTAGAAGTGGATGGTTGTCATTGTCAAAGAAGAAGGCAACCACTAATTTTAAAGAATGCAATAGCCATTAATAAAGGAGGTTCGATCATAGTTATCAAACCTGGCCCGGGGGTTGACCCAACCAAGGGGTCAAGTCCCGAGTTTTATGGGTCAACTTGGGTCGACCCAAAAAATTAAAAAAATATATATTTAAAATTTTAATATTTCATATGAAAAATTAAGAAAAAAATCATGTGAATATAAGTTATACATGTTATAAATAATGAAATTTAAAAGAATATTTTTTAAAAAATTTATCCCATATTGAAAAAACATAACTTTTTTCTTGTGAACATAAAGTATATATACGAAATGACTTCAAATCCCACATTGAAAAAATAATTTTTCTTGGGAACATAGGAGTATATATATATTAATGGGTTTCAAATTCCACATTAAAAAACATAACTTTTTTCTTATGAATATATATTAAAGGGTTTCAAATCCCACATTGAAAAAACATAACTTTTTTCTTGTGAACATAGAGTACATATACGAAGGGTTTTAAATCCCATATTGAAAAAATAATTTTTTTCTTGGAAACATAGAGTATATATACTAAAGGGTTTCAAATCCCACATTGAAAAAATAAAACACTTTTCTAATATTTATATAGTGAACTTTAAAAAGTGTTAATAACCAATTAAAAAAATTATAGGGGTAAAGGAGAAAAACCAAATTTGAAAAAAAAACATCGGATCTCGCTCGGGTCACGGGTCAACCCGCCAGGTTGACCGGGTTTGGCCGGGTCGTTGTAGCGGCTGGTCTTTTAACAAACCCAGACCGGTCCAGTCACCGGATCGACCCGCTAGGCCAGTCCGGGTTTAATAACTATGGGTTCAATAATAGTTGAAAAATAAAAAGATAATAAAAGGAGTGATGTAGTCAATGATGTTTTTTAGTGTTTTTTTTTTTATAAAAAAAAAATAGGCATCTAGTTTGAGTGAATATATGGAGTGATAAAGAAAATAAAGAGAGTAAAAAAAAAACATTATGAGAGAGTTGCGATGTTGTGTATCGTTTCAAAGAATTCTGAATTTAGTGCTTGTTTGTGTGTATTTATCTCCCATAAAGGTTCACCACTAGTAACCTTAATCTTCTACACCACCTACCAAGTAACTTATTCATGTTTTAATAATCATCATCCTCGTCACATCCTTAAGCAATATCTCCCATCTTGAAATCACAGAATTATTATAATCATCATTATCATCTAAAAACTTTACCTGCCATATTTTAGGGTGGATAACAATTTGGAAAGAATTTCAAAGGTCCATCACTCCGAACATACACCTATAAAATAAGGATAACTCTCTTGTCTAATGTAAATGATCTATTTTTGTCCCTTGTATATTTTATTCCTTTTCCATTGCAATTCTTTATTTCTTATTTGTGTCTAATGGCAATGGATAACTCTCATGTCTCATGAAATTTGAGTTGGGTTTTGCCTTGGTTAACTATGAAGTTAATGACCGGACGCCTATAAAATAAACTAGTGAGAATCCATCATTCTTAGGTGAATATATATCAATTAATAGTCCTAAATATATTTTTCTACTAACCCTGACAAATAATCTTTCTTATCTTTACTGTTGTTGTCACACTTGTAAACACAATTTCATACATAATAAAACATATTAATTGAGAAATTGAAAAGTACATTCAAACGTTGTTATTGCTAACTACAGACTAAAGCAATAATTGAAAGATAGATGCACATGATGATAATTGATCTTGTAACGTGTGATGCTCTTCTAATTTTTCTTTTATTTAGTTATATGACAATAAAAATGGTTTTTCATAAGAAAAATAATAATTTAAATTCTTTAGAAAAAAATAATTATCAGTATAAATTCTCTTTTAGTTATTAATGTATATTTTTTAAGAAAAAATCTATCTTTCTTAGCTACACTGTTTATTGCATGGAAATTGTAAGATATTAAAATCAATAACAAGAAAACAATTTTAAAATAAGTATAGAAAATATATCTCTTTAATCAAATCCTCTTTTCCTTATTAATGAATTCATTTTATTTTATTTTTTGGATAATTATTTTTTCATAAGTATTATTTTTTAAACAAAAATTTATCATAATCTTAAAAGAAATTTTAAAAAGAAAAAATAATAATGTAATCTACTGAAATCAATAACCAGAAAAAAATAATTTAAAATCAGTATAGATGTAAACCTCATGTATAAATTCGGTATAAAATTAGAGAAATGTTTTAAATTGAGTAAAAGAAATAAAATGAATGATGTGTGAATTTTGATAAATGGGACACAAATATATGTATATATGTAAAAGGTAAGAATACAAAAATTTATCAGAAATCATTTCTTGTAAATATTTGATTAAGAAATGTAAACTTGGTACAAAAATTTAATGAATTTTGATATCATTTGTTAAAAATCAGTATTTAAAATATACTGGGACGAGGGAAATAATACCCGATAACTATAAAAGTTACTATTTGAAGGGACATAGTGAGAATTTGATAATGTTTGCCTATAAAAGGCTTGGGGGTAGCCGAGCATAGGGGGATTGAGAGGAGAAAACTCCATCTTTACTTGAAAAATCCTTGAGAAACCTAGAGAAAAACAAGAAAAAGAAAAGAGTGATACTAAAGGATTTAGGCACTAAAATCACTTAGATTTAGAGTGTTCTTGAAAGAAAATTTTTGGGAAAGAGTTAAAGGGAAGGGGCGGCAACAACAAACAAGAAAGAAGAGGTGGAAATCCTTGATTTCTTAGCAGTTGGAACCTAGATTACTCCTTGATAACATGTCACAACATCCATTTAATAAGTTCTTACAATATTTGTTAAGTTTCCATTGATTTTTCATTAAATTGAGGTTAGGGTTCATGTTAAATTTTAAGGGAAATAAGAAATGAAATTAAATTAATGTATGTGACATGTAATATTATTAAAATGAGTTGAAATATCAAGTAATTTTGAAAGGAAATTAGTGGTTCCTTTCTAGGTGTGTGGCCAGCCATTGATGTAACAAGAGGAAGGGTGTTTTATTTGAATCCTTAGCTTAATGATATGTGTTTATATGAATTAAATTGATGAGAGTGCATGAAGGAATAATAATGAAGGTGTTAGAGAAGATTGAAAAGAGTGTTAATTGATAAGTAAATAAATTTGGGAGAACTGTCTACAATTATGATAAGTTGTAAAATGATGATAAATTAGGTAAACTAGTTCTTAGAATGTGTCTTCGGCAATATTATAGTATATAACTTGGAAATGAATTGATTTTGAAAGAGGATAAGTTAACATAGTAGTGTGTGTATGTTATGGAATTTGTTGATGAAACTGAACAGTTTCATCTCTTGATCTTCTAGAGGGAATTCAAGCATGAAAATAGGGGAATTTGGACTAGGTCTCTCATACAAATGGTAGCCTTGGATGTCAGATATCTAAGAAAGTTGACCTTGATTAATTTGGAGTTTTAGAACTCCAGCTATGAGCTAATAACTGAGAAGGGATCAAAACAGACCATACTAGATAGTTGGTTATCTTCTCGATAACGGGTAATTTTGAGGGCTTTAGAAGAAGAATGGGGTTCTTCTCCCTTCAGTAGACTTATAGCCCTATGTCTTAGTTTTTCAAGGGATTAAGTCATGCCTTAAACCGAACCCTATAATGTTAGTTATGGATAAAACACAAAACAATGTTTGAAAAAGGGATTACCCTGATTATGATGTTGGTCTGCATTCTTAGTTAAGAATCTAAGGAAAAGGATTTAATAGGAACATGAGATGTAAATTTAAGAAAAAAAAGGTAATAATGAATGAGATGATTAAAGAGAAATTTGTATAGATTTTAGATTTATAAGAAATAAATGCTTATAAGTAATGACGTGGTGTATTTATTAATGCAGGGGAAGCCACAAGACCTAGACAGTGGCTCAGGACTACCATAAAAGCTTTTATAGGAGGTAGGTGCCTAACACTTATGCTTTTAATTTTTTGTTATTTTAAATTGTTTGGCATGTTAGTGCTTTGAACTTAGTAGTCCATATATATGGTGTTAATAAGAAAAATAAAAAGGGATCGGTATGAATGGTAGGTTGCGATGTCATTGATTAGCTATCCGGGTTTGGATAGCTAATGGTATCAATGGTGTTCCATTGATACCGACATTTCAAATGACATTGATTAGTTTTCTGGGTTTGGATAGCTAATTGTATCAATGGGATTTTATTAGTGTCGGCATTCCTTAAATTGATTAGTTGATCCTGGGTAATTGGGTGACTAATGATGTTAGTAAAGATTATTAACATTGGCATGGTCACTCCCAGTTAAGGGGAAAAGATAAGTTAATTAACTATTCCAGATCGAAAATAGTTAATGATATCAACGAATCGCATTGGTATCGGCAACCATTTATGGTGTGATTAGCTACTCCGAGTAAGGAGGCTAATGATGTTAAAGCTTTTTGACATCGGCAACTTTAATGGTAAACCAGATGTGGATAAGAATTGATTAACTATTCCGGGGTAGGAATAATTAATGATATCAATCGGTTGTATTGATATCAACACTTGAATGAAATTGATTAGTCTAACTAGGTATTAGTAGACTAATGATATTCATTAGTGTCGGCCATTACCTTCTGAAGAATGGGAGAGAAAGTATTGATTAGTTATTTCAAGATGAATATCTTGGTATCAAGTGATAATTGATTCATAAGAAAATGGTTTTCAAAACTGTTAAGTTGAGATTTTCAAGATGAAATCATTCTCGGCAAATGGATTAGGATATTAGATGGATATTGGTAATAGATAAAAAATGTATGTTGTAAAAGAGATCTATGCCTAATTTTATGTATCAAAGAAATACCATGGAAATTATTACATATCATCGTTATTGTTTGTTACTACCTTTTTATTTATATGTACATATTAATTTTTGTTTTCAAGTCCATCGGAGTCACGTCAAAAGTGATATTAGTTTAGTCACCTTTTGCTTTTGGACATGTAATTATTTTGTAAATTAAGAGACTTATCTCCTAAAATTTAAAATGTAAAATTAACCCGTAAATTTGGATATATGACTTTAATGTAATGTATGTAATTCTAAGTACCTATTTGAAGAATGAGCCAGCGCCCCTAGCCAACATGAAAACTCAAGCATTTAAGCTTGGAAACCTAGGACCATGTCATCTACCTAAATTTTTTTAATTAGATGCATGATGCATCACCTACCTAGACAGACGATGTATCATTCATTTACCATCTTCTCTTGTCATCAAAGATGGCTTCAATGACTAAAAAATTAGGGTCCAAGTTTTTAGACTGTGAAAAAACCCATGTTCCAACTATTTTTTCACCAAAAAAAATAGTTTAAAAGAATTCATGAACCCTATAACCCCTATTTTTAACAACCAAACACATTGTAATTGATCTAAAAACTCAAAATCAAATCAAATAAAAAAATTATAATTTGCAATATATTTTTTCCTGCATCATTTAAAGTGGAACCCATCTCCATTGAGTTTTTCTCTTAAAGACAAATCCATAACCATCAAAATCAAAGTTGGTGACTAAAATCTGGCCACCCAACAACTCTCTTTTCAAAACTTTTTTGGTAACTTTTCTCTTCTCTTTCAAAATCTAGGGAATGAAACTAAAAAAAAAAAAATCATCCTTAGGAACTCAATAAAAAATCTAAGAATAAAAGGGACCAAATGTTAAAAATACAAAAATTGAAGGACTAAAATGTAGATTTATAGGCTTATATATGTATGGGGAAAAGGCTACCAAATTTTTTCAATATCAATTTGATCAATATTGTTCCTTTAATTATTTTTTTTTAGAATTACTAAAAATCCTCTATGTAAAATTAATCTAACATTTAATCCCAAAATAATATCCAAAATCTTAGAGACGATATAATATGTAATCTAAAAAGTAATATATTTAAGGACAATAACAAAAGAACTTTTGGAAACTAAATTGAAAGAAAATAAAGTTGAATGATTAAATTAAGTGAAGTCAATATAAGATTTGAGAATGCTAAAAAAGAAACTTGCATAACAAATTGTGCCATGAATAATAAAATATAAGATAACAAATAATTTAGGACAATCATGATTTGTTGTGCCCTTTAAATTTATTTATGTTGTAGTTTGTGACTCATAAAAAAATATTGGAGTTGAGCAAAGGGATCAAAGTGTGTTAAGCGAAGCGGAACAAAATGAATATGGCATGTTTCTTGAATATAAGGCTTGCTAAAAACTTCTGGGAAGAAGCAGTGAATATGGAATGTTTCTTGATTAATACATCACCTAGGACAGCACTAGATAGGAAAGTAACATTAGGAAAGTAACATAAGAGGTATAGATAGGTAGTCTAGTAGACTACTCTGGTTTGAGAGTGTTTGGATGTTTAACCTATGTGCATGTTTCTAGTGATAAGAGGTCAAGATTGGATGCGAAATACAGACAATGTATCTTTCTATGGTATCAGAAAGGGGTTAAAGGTTTTAAGCTCTAAGATTCGAAGGCAAACAAGGTGGTGATCAGTAGAGATGTGAATTTTTATGAGAAAACCATGTTGCAGCACACTTAGGAAGAAAATAAACAAGTGCCAGAAAATTACAGTTACAATGACCATAAGGTGAGGGTGGAGCTAGATACTCATATTAAGGAAGAAACCATTGAGAATTCAGGGAGTTCTAGCTCTAAAGATCAACAACATCAGTATAGCTTTAGGTAGGCCTAGACGTACTATTAGACACCTATTTGGTGTAGATGGGTGTTATGCAAGAAGAAATAGAGTCTCTGCATAAGAACTAGACATGAAAGTTGGATGAATTTCTAAAGGAGAAGAGAGTTATAGGATGCAAATGGGTGTTTAAGAAGAAAAAAATAATATTAGAAAAAGAGGGTGAGAAGTTCAAGGCTCGTCTAATAGCAAATGGTTACTCATAAAAGAAAGGGGTTTACTATGATTAGATATTCCTCCTATAGTCAGACATACCTCCATTAGGGTAGAGTCAAGTTTGGTAGCACATCTTAATATGCAGTTAAAGCAAATGGATGTCAATATCTCTTTTCTCCATGGAAATTTGGAGGAGTAAATTTACATGGTATAACCAGAAAGGTTTAGTCAACCTGGACAGGAACACTTGGTTTGTAAATTGAGGAAATCACTTTATAGACCGAATCAGTCTCCAAGGCAGTAGTATAAATGATTTGACTCCTACATGATCAAGATTGGATACAAAAGATGTGAGTATAACTATTGTGTTTATGTAAGAGCCTTGATGATGATTCTTTTATTTTATTTTTGTTACTTTATGTGGATGATATATTCATTCCTGTAAAAAGTATAAGTGAGGTCATCAAATTGAAGTCTTTGTTGAGTAGAGAATTTTGACATAAAAGATTTGGGTATTGATAAGAAGATTCTTATGATGGAGATTTGCAAAGATAGAACTACCAGGAGATTATGGTTATCTCAACATATCGATGTTGAGAAAGTGTTAGAAAGGTTAAGCATGAATAATGCAAAACCAGTGAGTACACCTTTAGTGAATCATTTCAAATCATCTATTATATAGTGTCCAAAGAAAGATGATGAAGTGAAAGACATGTCAAAGGTCCCTTATGCTAATGTAGTGGGGGTGTTTAATTTATGCTATGGTTTATACAAAAGAAGATTTGGCACACGTAGTTAGTGTGGTAAGCAAGTTTCTATCAAATTTAAAACGACAACATTAGGATGCAGTCAAGTGAGTCCTTAGATACTTTAGGGGTACTACAGACTAAGGTATCATGTTTAGCAAACAATAGGGTAATCATTTAATTGTGAGATATGTGGATGAAGACTATGGAGGGAACTTGGATGATTGAAGGTCTATCACAAGATATGTATTTACTCTAGAAGGGAGGATGTTTGTTAGAAGTCTATGGTTTAGTCTCTAGTTACACCATCTACTACTGAGTCAAAATATATGGCAATAGCTAAGGTTGCTAAAAAAAGCCCTGTGTCTTACAAGTTTGGTAAAAAAAGATAGGTATTCAGCAAGGCGGAGTTCAAATTCATTGTGATAGTTAAAATGTCATTTCTTGGCAAAGAACCAAGTGTATCATGCAAGAACCAAGCACATAGATGTGAGGTTTCACAGGATTAGAGAATCGGTTTCTTCTGATGAATTGTTGCTTGAGAAAGCTCACATTTCTTATAATGCAGTAAACATGTTGATAGGCTTGTTACCATATATAAGTTCAAGCATTATTTGAACTTGATTAATGTCTCCAGATGCTAGATGAGAGACATCCCAACCTATTATCCCAGGTGGTGTTTTTCCTACTTTTCTCCTAAAGGATGGATATTCGCCAAGGTGAAAATTGTTGTAATTTATAGCTCATAGGCAGATGCTGGAGTGGAGCGGAGCGTACCAAGTGGAGTGGAGTGACTAGGTACCTTTAGCAGTTTAGGGTCACTACTAGAATGTTTAGATTTACCAACTGATTAGTACTTAAAAGTGCATTATCACTAACTTAAAGTATCATTAAATTCCCTAACTTAAGCATGTTTTATAATAACAAGTCTGATAATATAAGATAGCTTTAATTTATGGTAATTGCTCATTTTAAATAGAGGCTTATCACATAAATCAAAGGATTGATTGATGAGTTCAACTACTGAAATTGAGAAGACAGAGATCGGGTTAAGCTTAGAAAAGAGATGTTGGTTCAGTCCTAACTAGAACACTGTTCAGTCATTGGGTCATATCTGGAGCTATAGATCTTGTATTTCAATTTGGTTTATATGGCTAAAAAGCTAAGACATAGGCCTAAAACATTCATACGGAGTCCAAGACTCAATTCTGCTGTTTGGAAGTCCAAATCTTAGCAACAACGGAGAAGTCGGAATTTGTCCTGCAGCCCAAACACTGTTCAGTGTTCAGCCCATTTTATGTTATTATCTATTTCTTTATTTGTAGTTTATACAGTTAACCTTTCTTTGGTTTGACCCTGGTTTTGCCGGTTTATTTATTATTTCGACACTCTTACACTTGAGAGAAGACATCAACTCTTTGGTCATGTCAAGTTTTTGGCGCCGTTGCCGAGGAGGTAAATTCTTGTATAAATTATAATATTTATTTTATTTTCTCTTTTCACTTTTCTTGTATCTAACTTTGTTTCTTTTTGTTTTGTTTTGCTCTTCCTTTTATTCTCTTCCTACACGTGCATAAGAGTTTGGTCACGAACATTAAGTGGTAGACTTTGTAGGGTATCCTCGTCATTTTAAAAAAATATGGCCGAAGAAGATAATCAATCGCTTCATAATGAGAATAATTGTGTGAGAACACTTAGAGATCACATGAATCCCATAAGAACAAGTGCACCCTTATGTATAGTTTTTCCTTCTGATGCATCTCATTTTAATTTTAAGCCAGACATTATTCAACTTTTACCTTCTTTTCATGGCTTAAATCTAGAAAATTCATACTTGCATTTAAGAGAATTTGAGGAGGTTTGTAATACCTATAATGACTTAAATTGTAGCATGAACACCATCAGATTAAAGCTTTTTCCTTTTTCATTAAAAGAGAAAGCTAAAACATGGCTATAAAATTTGAGACCGGGATCCATTCGTGCTTGGGATGAAATGCAACAACAATTTTTAAAGAAGTTTTTTTCCATCTCACAGAACAAACTCTTTCAAAAGACAAATCATCACTTTCACTCAAAAACCAGGAGAAACATTTTACCAATGTTGGGATAGATATCGAGAGTTGTTTAATACTTGCCTTCATCATGGTTTTGAAACATGGAAATTGGTTTCATATTTTTATGAAAGGTTAACACCTAGAGATAGGCAAATGGTTGAATTGATGTGCAATGGAACTTTTGAAGATAAAGACCTTGATGAAGCAATAGAGTACCTAGACTCGTTAGCTGAAAATGCTCAAAATTAGGACACTACATGTACTTATGAGGCACCGGGTAAAAATTAACCTCATACATCTAGTGGAGGTATGTATAACCTTAGGGAAGATCATGACTTCCAAGCCAAATTTGCATCTTTAGCTAGAAACGTCGAGGCACTAGAATTAAAAAAAAGTGGTCAACTAAAATCTGTTCAAGACATTGTGTGTCAAATCTGTGAAACCATTGAACACTCAACCAATGACTGTCCAACTTTGCCTTTTTTTAGGGAATGCCTCCATGAACAAGCCCATGTTTTAAACAGTTTCAAAAGGCCCAATCATAACTCATACTCGCAAACATACAACCCTGGTTGGAGAAATCACCCAAATTTTAGTTGAAAGAGTGATGCTTAAACTTTACAGCCACCGTTTCAAGCATACCATAATTTCCAAAATTCTAATGGATATGCACCTCCTTATGCTCCACCTCCTAGAAGAAATCTTGAGGAAACATTGCATGCATTCATTGAAAAGCAAGAGACAATCAACACTTAACTTGCTCAAAGCATGACAGATTTTAAAGATACTCTTGCAAAGTTCACATCTGCTCTCAGTTTTCAGGAGAAAAGTAAGTTTTCATCTCAACTACATCAAAGGGGCAATACAATGCAAATGCAAGTAATTCTGGAAACCAACATATGGATCAAGTTAAATCAGTCATCAGTCTTTGTAGTGGTAAGGTTATTGAAAAACTCACTCTTGAACCTTGTGAGAAAGATGATGAGTTAATTTCTGAGGGTAAGGAAGGGGTCGGATTTAAACATTGCAAAGAAAAGATTGATTCCCCACCAGCACTTCCATTTCCTCATGCCATGACCAAACAAAGGAAAGTCAATCACAATTCTGAAATCTTTGAAACTTTCAAAAGGATCAATAGACCTTTATTGGATGCTATTAAACAGGTACCTTCTTATGCTAAATTTTTGAAAGATCTGTGCACTGTAAAGAGAAAACTGAAAGTGAAAAAGAAAGCATTTTTAGCCGAACAACTGTTATTCTTCAGAATAATAATGCTTTAAAATATAAAGACCCTGGTTGTCCTATAATTTCATGCTTTATTGGAGAACATAAAATTGAAAAAGCTTTACTTGATCTTGGAGTTAGTGTGAATTTACTTTCATATTTAGTTTTTCAAAGTCTCCATCTAGGTGAGTTAAAACAAACTTTTGTAACTCTTTTACTTGCCGATATATCTGTAAAAGTGCCTAGAGGAATAGTTGAAGATGTGTTAGTACAAGTCGATAAATTCATTTATCCTGTGAATTTTATTGTCTTGGACACACAACCTGTTGAAGCATGTAATTCATTTCCTGTTATTTTAGGATGTCCGTTTCTTGCAGCTTCTAATGCATTAATTAATTATAGAAATGGGCTGATGAAGCTATCATTTGAAAACATGACATTAGAGATGAATATTTTTAATATTTGCAAGCAACCTGGAGAGGATAATGATTTACAAGAAGTAGATCTTATTGAAGAATTAATTTATGATCAAATTGAATCTACTTTAAGTAAAATTAAGTTTGATGAATCTGAAGATTTACAAATGATTTATTCTCAGGAAGAAATCACGGATGAAAAAGGCACCAAAAATGTTGATACGGATCTTTTGTCAACATTGACAATAGATTCGACATCCAACATCACACCAATAGATGATTACTTTCCTGATGAATCGTTACTTTCTCTTAGTTCAATGCCTTGGTTTGCTAAAAATATCAATTTTCTTACTTCAGGATTTTTGTCAGCTCACTGAAGTACCGAAAACAAAGGAAAGTTTTTGAACGAGGTGAAGAATTTTTTTTGAGATGACCCTTACTTATTCAAATATTATCCTGATCAAATATTTCAAAGATGCATTTCGGACAATGAGGTAAGTAGTGTCATTAAACGTTGTCATTCTGAGACATGTGGAAGTCATTTCTCGTCAAAAAAGACAACTGTAAAAATCTTAAAAAATAGATTTTACTAACCCACCATGTTCAAAGACACATATATGTTCTGTAAAGCTTGTGAAAATTATCAAAAGTCAGGATTTCTTTCAAAACATAAGGAATCTTTAGATAATCTTCTATTGACTTTTGAGACGTATCCTGGTGGAGATGTGCATTGTGCAATTCATGACTTATAACCCAATTTTCATAAAGAACGTGCACGACATAGTCTTGGAAATCTGACTAAAAAAAACCATGTTTGCCATTTTTTAAGAAAACTGGATGGGAAGCTTATCCCCGATCTATAGAGAGCGTTTAAGCCATTCTTGGACGTAAAACCAAGGGAAGATGTGAGCCATAATCATAACTACCTGTACATACACATACTTTTTCAAAATAAATAAATAAAGAGATAGAGAGTGAGTGAGACTCCAACTGGCCTCCATATAGGTGGTATGATTGCATTTTCAATTTCTCATCTATAAAATCTTCTCTTCCTTCCCTTCATTTCTACTCAACCCATACATTTAACAGATATAGAAATGTATAGAAATGGCAGGTTCCTCAAGTCATCATATAAGAAATATTTGTGTTTTCGGTGAATCCAGTCCTAGGAAAGAAAAAGAGTTTTTAGAATCATCAAATCATCTTGATCAGGTACTAGCTGCGAGAAAGATTCATTTAGTGTATGGGGGAGGCAACCTTAGGTTAATGGGAGGGGTGTCAATAGCTGTATTTTTAGGAGGCAGTCAAGTTTTGGGGGTTGTCCTCAAAGCTTTAGCAAAAGGGGACATCATTAGAAAAACAATTAGAAAAAAACTACAGGTCTCCACAATGTTTGAACGATTGAATACAATGTTTAACCATGCTAACGCCTTCATTGCTTTACTAGGTGCTCTGGGCACATTGGAAGAGATCTTTCATATTTTCTCTTGGACCCAACTGCACATTCACCATAAACATATAGGTCTGTTAAATGTTAATGGTTTTTATGATAATTTGTTGTCTTTTCTTGATCATGCTATGGAACAGGAATTTATAACATTTTTGGCACGACAAATCATAATCTCTGCTGTTATTGCTGAACAATTAATTGACCAACTACACTTTTTCATCCCTGTACTTGATCCCTCCATGAGTCGCATAAATTGGTCATTTATAGAAAGCCATAAAAATCTTAGAATGGATTTGAGCCTTCGTTTGTGAAACCTTGTGTCTTTTGGTTTTATTAATAGCATTTTATTTTGTTTTGTTATTTCTTATATTTGTTTAAGTGTGTTTCAGGTTTGTCAATGCTCGCTGTTTCAGGTGATGTCTTCTATACTCTATCTTTCTACCTTAGGATATTGAGGACCATGTTTCGTTTTGGATGAGGGGGAGGGTAGTAGTTGACAAAAAAAAAACTAACCAACTAATTGCTTTTTTTTTAATAAAACCATTTGCAAAACTGTTGTTACTAGGATGGTAGAGTAAAGGAGTTCTTTTGTTAAAGTGACTCTTGAGATGCATCTTAGTAAACATTCTTATCAAGGTCTATCAGAATACTTCTTGAAATATTCAGGTTTGCAAACTCTCGCATTGTTATCAATTGATTCTACTCATATACTCATTTAACAAGTATTCTTAAACCTTCATTTTCACACACACACTTTAACATATAATTGTGGGCTGCACATTGGGTTATTGCATTATTTATGTTCTTTTGTAAAAGGTAACGACTAAAAGAAAGGGATTGTATATAATTTGCAAAAAAAAAAATGATGATAATAAAAACATAAATAAGTTTGGTTTCGTAGCCTCCCTAACCCAAGCAATTAAGCCCGAAGGGGTGTTTTAACACCTAATACCCTAAGTTCAACTGACTTGGGAGTTATTAGCCCAAAGCTTGTTACATGGTTTAAGGAGAAAAGCTTAAGGGAATCAAACATTGCACTATCTACGTATCACTATCTACAACCCGAGTTCCTAAGCTCATAGGGGTGTCTCAACACCTAATGCCCTAAGACCAATTGGTTTAGGAGTCATTAGCCTAAAGCTCGTTACATGGGTTAAAGATGCATTGTGTTTATAGTTATATTTATATATATTTAAAAAAATAGAAAAAAAGATAATAATCCCAACTGTGAACATGAGAACAAAATTTTGTTTTCATCCAAGTAAAGCCCCATAACTATGTGTTGATATATTGAGCATAAAAGAAAGGTTTATTAATATCTTGGTAAAGAGGTATTGAGCAGATATATAAATTTAATGAAAGTTTGTTTATCTGGATAGATTAATGGCGGTTGAATGATGAATGTCTTGCTTTGTGGAACTTGCAAATTGTTTTTCTATTTTAACGCATTGATTACTAGGGACTAGTAATAAGCTGGTTGGGGGGTGTGATTAGTACTTAAAAGTGCATTCTTACTAAGGTTTTATATCATCATATTGCACTTAAAGAATCATTAAATTCCCTAACTTAAACATGTGTTATAATAACAAGTCTGATAATATAAGATAGCTTTAATTTATGGTAAATGCTCATTTTAAATACAAGCCTATCACATAAATCAAAGGATTGATTGATGAGTTCAACTACTGAAATTGAGAAGACAAAGAGATCGGGTTAAGTTTAGAAAAAAGATGTTGGTTCAGTCCAAACCGGAACACTGTTAAGTCATTGGGTCATATCTAGAGTTGTAGATTTGGATTTCTATTTGGTTTATATGGCTACAAAGCTAAGACATAAGCCTAAAACATTTATGGGAGTCCAAGACTCAATTCTGCTGTTTGGGAGTCCAAATCTTAGCAACAACAAAGAAGTCAGAATCTGTCCTACATCCCAGACATTGTTTAGTGTTCAGCCAATATCTCGAGTTCTAGAAGTTCAAATGCACCAATTCTTTTTTTGTTGGAAAGATGAGATAATTTTCTAGAACTTTCATGGGGACAATCTATTCAAATTCTGACGTTAGCAATGACGTTTTGTTCAGAAAAAAAAGATAAGGATTATCACCAAGTCAAGATATAGTCACTCACTCAACAATTAGTCATCAAATCAATAGTTCTGAATTTTTTCCTATAAAATGAAGCATTTGCCATGCATTTAGGCATCTTGGTTTTTAGATCAGGATCATGTTTTTGCTCTCTCTTTATATTTTTGTAATGCTTAAGTTTTATTTATATTAATCTCTTATTTGTGCTTTTCATTTCCTTTTCTTTACTTAGTTAACTTATATCTTATTTATGTTCATATCTTGTTTATTTATGTTTCTCTCTTTCATTATGTTTAGCTAAGTTTATTATGTCAAGGTGAAAAGGTTACATTAATGGTGTAAGAATAAATATAGTATAAACTCAACATGGACTTTAATGTTTGATACTAATATGTTTTGTATTTGTTATCTTGTTCACTTTTAATACTTTGTTTGTTAAATGGTTAATCTAGATTTATGTTATATAACCCTTAGTATAACAAATACTTGGCACTTTCATAGCTCAACCGTATGGTATAACCGACACATGTGCTATGAAATGAACTTGATTTGTTGTTAAAATAAGTTATAATCATGAATACCTGACAACGTTTATAAGTATTAGCATTATTCGAATAAGATAACTAATGTAATTATGTTAACAATTTTATAATCCGATTGGAACCTCCTTTATATGTGGTTTCCAGTTGAGTAATAAAAAGAGATTATACTATATTTATTCGAAATACCATTAGTGGATTCTCTAACCTTGATAATTATTTTATCATTGTTTAATCTTTATATCAATATCACATCTCAAAACTCTCTCCAACTCTTTTTCTGTTATTATCTATTTCTTTATTTGTAGTTTATACAATTAACCTCCCAGTGGTTCGACCCGGTCTTGCCGGGTTATTTATTACTTTGACACTTCTACATTTGGGAGAAGACATCAATCTTTTGGTCGTGTCACCAACAGAATTTTCTGTCAATATTTATACTCATAGTCTGTCAGTACGAATTTTCCTTACAGGCTCACAGACAAAAATAATCCATCAAAAAAACTCTCATTGGTGATTTGTGGTTTACCGGTAATAATTTTAAAGATGGATTTACTAACGGAAAATGCGCTCCAAAAAAAATTGCCTGCTTCATTTCTTTGGTATTTCCATCAATGAATATAACATATCACCGACAGAAAAACCATATATCATTATGTCGGTGATTTTTTTATTGATATTTTCTTTGGTGAATTTGATAATTAACTATCATATAGACCATGTGTTATTTCATCGGTGAGTAAATAATGGAAATACCGTTTGCAGTAATTCTCTTACAACTCCTTGGAATATGCCAACAGACTTAGGCCATTAGTAACCCCGTTAGTAATAATTTAAATTTTTTTAAAAAAATATATATTAAATAGAAATAGAAAATCAATGGCATTTGCAATAATTCTTTTCCAACTCTTTGGAATATACCGACGGACTAAGTTCATCAGTAACACCGTCAATAATAATTTAAAAATATATTTTTTTTAAATCTATTAAATAGAAATAGAAAATAATTAAAATAAATTAAATTAATATAAAAATCAAATACTTATTACAAACTTAAACATTTATAAGTTAAAAAACAATTAATTTAGAATAGAGACGCTGCAGGTCTTCACCGAGACCTTGGGGTGAATAAAAAGGAGAACATGTACCACCCATTTGTGATCTCATCTTCATTACCAATTAGTGGAGTTCAAACGTCTCACCACTAAGTCGTTCATAATTAGTAGCAAGATGGGTTATTCAAGTTTGAACTCGCTGGTCTAAAATCACCTCAAACTATGAAGTTTGAATGATTAGAATTGATTGAGACCATCTAACAATTGAATCATTGTGAGTCATCCGCAAGTCATCGGTCGTAGTGTTAGAAAGATCATACACCCGATTTCTAATACCGTTTCCACTAATATTTTTCGTATTAGATAGTGCATGATTAGTAAAACCCTAAACCCTATTACAATAATTCATCCTATGCAACCCTTCGGATGAATCTCGATACATCCATGAACGATCATCCATTATTTATGTCAAACTTATATAGAATATTGATCACAACGTGTATTGATTAATAACATAAACTAAATAAATAATTCAACATTGGTTTAACTCAAACTTATTCAAACTATTTTAATATACAACTAATTCATTATCAATTATCTACATAATTTCAAATTACTATATATTTACCAAAAATTTCAACTCAATAATAAAATTGATAAAATATAAAATAGACCCGTAAAATAAATCATTATTTATTTCATCACAAAACATCTAAGTCAAAAATCAAAAATAAATTTCATCAATTTACAAAAAAAAAATTACAAAAATCTTAAACAACCCCTAACATGTACAAATCATACATTCATACAACAATTTTTTTTGAGAAAAAGTTATAAAATAAGTAAACACACAAACAAAATATATATACTATAAAAATACACAATAAAAATTAACCTTTTAAAATTGAGTTAAAAAAATTGAGTAGTTTTGCCTACTTGAAGTGGGGAATCCTTAATAAAATTTAAATCAGAACAGAGATGCTGACAAACTAAGTGTTGAGGTGATTGAATTTGTAGTAGAAGGTTGATTTGTAATAAAATTAGGGAGGGGGGCGGTGTCGTTTGTTGCAAAGAAAAATAAAGGAAGAAAAAGAAATGGGAGAGGAAGAGAGGAGGGTTACTCGTCATCATAAATTAAATATTACAAATGGATTTACCGATGGATATAAATTCATCAGTAATTTTCTCTGTAAAAATGACACGCCATCATACTTTTGTTTTTTTCATATCTTCTTTTCCCACTGTAATTCTCTTCGTATATACCGATAGAATATTTTCGTCGGTGTGTATTGATGGATATTGCAATGGCATATTTAGTCGAAAAAATTTACCGTAATCTGCCGATGGAAATATTTTATCGGTACTAAGTTTGTTTGTATTTGTTAATTTTCTAGTAGTGGGTCTACTATATATACATAAAATATAACCCTATTTTAATATAGTAAAAATAAAAACTCGTTTTTATACATATAAATACATTGTAAAATTATATTAAAATTTGTAGTCTTTCTATTTTTTCTATTTTAATATTCATCAATAATAAAAGTACGTTTTTCACAACAATTTGTTAATGTTAATGTTTGTTAGTGGCTTTGCCTGGGTACTTTTTCCTGCCAACTCAAATTGGATATGGCATAATTTTCATTGATCG
>Ga0325401_1000907_pt1 | contig 23554 bp, 16 predicted proteins | sample PopdelMetagenome_FD_205666 | JGI IMG/M metagenome (GOLD analysis project Ga0325401, IMG submission 205666) | Populus deltoides microbial communities from Bellville, Georgia, United States - Xylem-PdKOR-R2 | ecosystem: Host-associated > Plants > Phyllosphere > Stem > Wood/Secondary xylem | place... | reverse complement strand
TGCCTTGTTCATTCGCATCAGAAATCTGTTTATATTATATAATATATCTCTTTGATCTTTTCATAAACTCAGTATATAGGCTGGAAACCTGTGACCCGATCTTTGAGATCATTCTCAAGTATAACAATGCCACATACTGGTATTATTATTATTACTGTTACTATTAATATTATTATTACTGTTACTATTATTGTTGTTATTATTGTTGTTGTTTTATTAATTATAATTTATACAATTAACCTCTCTGTGGTTCGACCCCGGTCTTGCCGGGTTATTTATTACTGTGACACCCCTGCACTTGGGATAAGACATCAACTCTTTGATCATGTCAATCAACAACATTAAAGGTAGCACTAACACCATACTCACCTGGAAGATCAATTTTATATGCTTTGTCATTGATCCTATCTAAAACCTGAAATGGACCATCACCATGAGGCTGTAAATTTAATTTCCTTTGGTTAGGAATCGTTCCTTATGTATGTGCATCCAAGCCCAACCACCGGATTGGAAAAAAAACTTGTTTATACCCCTTATTTACTTTAGAAACATACAGTTTGTTCATTTTCTCTATTTGGAGTTGAACTCCCTCATGGAGTTATCTCACCATATTTGCCTTCTTTTCACCATCTAAATTTACTTTTTCTTTAAAAGGTAAAGGAATTAAGTCCAGAGGAGTTAGTGAATTAAACAATAAACAATTTCAAAATGAGAAAATTTAGTGGTTGAGTGCATAGTTCTATTATTAGCAAACTCAATAAAAGGCAAACATTCTTCCTAACGTTTCAGATTCTTTTGAATAATAACACACAAAGTTTGGATAAAGTCTTATTCATTGCCTTAGTTTGTCCATATGTTTGAGGATGACAAGTTATAAAAAATAAGAGTTTAGTTCCCAACTTTTCGCACAAAGTCTTCCAAAAATAGCTAAGAAACTTAACATCATTATCTAACACTATACTCCTAAGAATGCTATGCAAATGTACAACCTCCCTAAAGAACAAATATGCGATATGAGATGCATCATTTATCTCATGGCATGCAATGAAATACACTATCTTAGAAAACCTATCAACCACAACAAAAATAGAGTCTCTATATTTTTGACTTAGGTAAACCTAAAATAAAATCCATAGAGATATCTACTCAAGGTTCAGTAGGCATAGATAATGGTGTATATAGTTTATGCGGTTGTATTCAAGATTTTGTCTTTCTATGAGCAATGCACTATTCACATATTTGTTGCACGTTCCTTTTCATCTTTGGCCAATAAAAATGCTCATGCAATACATCCAAAGTTTTTGCAACCCTAAAATGACCCATTAAACCACCCTCATGTGCTTCATGAACAAGCAATTCAAGCAAATAACTAGCAGGAACACCCGATCTATTCTTTTTGAACAAGTAATCATCCATCAAATAAAACTTACCAAAAGTCAAATGTCCACATGCATTACAAATCTCGACAAAGTCAAAATCATTAACATACAATTCATGGTGTTTAGAAGAACATATTTGTACAAAAGTGTATGAGCCACTATCTTTTCTTTTCCTTGCTTATACTTGATTACGTAAGGAAAAGTTTCAATGAATTCAACTCATTTTATATATCTCTTATTCTACTTACCTTGTGCTTTCAGATGCTTCAAGAACTTATGATTTGAATGGATTACAAACTCTTTTGGCCACAAGTAATGTTGTCATGTCTCAAGTGCTTTTACTAGAGCATAGAGTTCTTTGTCATAAATGAGATAGTTCAAAGGTTGTTCCACTTAACTTATTAAAATACGCAATAGGTCTCCAATCCTGTGTCAAAACAACACTTATTCTTATTCTAAATGTATCATATTCTATTTCAAATGTTTTTGTAAAGTTAGGTAAAGCCAAAACAAGTGTAGAACATAATTTCTCTTTCAAAAGAACAAAAGCCCATTCTTGTTCCTTCCACCATTTAAACCCAACTGACATTTGTACAACTTCATTCAAGGGTGCAACTAATGTACTGAAATCTTTCATAAAATGCGTATAAAAACTAGTTAACCCATGAAAAGTCTTTATCGATTTTGGTGTAAGCCAATCCCGGATGACCTTAACTTTCTCCTCATACATCTCAATACCCTATGCAATTACAATATAGCTAAAAAAAACACAATTTTCTCCATGCAAATGGTATATTTTTTAAGATTAGCATACAATTTCTCACTACGTAACACATTAAGTATATTATGCAAATGATCAAGATGCTTAGTTAAGTTCTTGTTATAGATTAGAATGTCATCAAAATACACAACCAAAAACTTACCTGTGAATGCACACAACACATGATTCATTAAACGCATAAATGTACTAGGTGCATTTATATGTCCAAATGATATTACCAACTATTTATACAAACCATGCTTAGTCTTAAATGTTGTTTTCCACTCATCACCTTCTTTCATCATAATCTGATGATACCCATTTTTCAAGTCAAATTTAGAGAAAATATAGGATCCATGTAACTCATCTACCAAGTCATCAAGCCTTGGAATGAGATGTCTATACTTTACCATTATGTTGTTGATGGCTCAGCAATCAACACACATCCTTTATGTTTCATCCTTCTTAAGCACAAGTAGCACAGGTATAGCACGCGGGCTCATACTCTCATGAATCTACCCCTTTTCCATCAGCTCATCAACTTGCTTTTGAAGCTTTTTCGTCTTCTTGGGATTGCTTCTATAGGCTGGTCAGTTAAGGAATTGAAGCTCCATGTATGAAATCAAGTTGATGCTTTATCCCCCTCAATGGTGGCAATCTGCTAGGAATATCGTTAGGGAACAAATTATCAAACTCTTATAACAAAGAAGTAGCCACACTAGAAACACAATGGTCAATCTCATTAGTATTAAAGTAAGCCTCCTTATATACAAATAAAACCATTAGCTTGTTAATGAAAAATACAAATCAAACCTCACCCTCTCTAACATAAATTAGATTGATGTTTTGTTTTTTCCACACAAATCTCATCACAATTACTTACTTTCTTCACTCCTCTTGTTTTACCTTCACTCTCAGTCAGGTTTGGGGTTCTTTGGGTGGTGGCCAAATGGGTAGATGTTGTGTTTTAGGATCTCGCTGAATCTGATTGTCTTCTATCCCCTTGTTCCTCACTTTGATTTTCTCTCCTTATAGCCTTATGCTCACTTTTAATTTTATTTGATCATCATACACTTGTTTGAGTGTAAATGGTACAAGGGTGATGGTTTTACCACTTTTACAATTGTATATCTATTTCAAACACCATCATTTATTGCCTTCCTATCATATTTTCATGGTCTCCCCAATAAGATACGACTTGTTTGCATTGGTACCACATCATATAGAACCTCATCAACATACTTTCCAATAGAAAATGGAACCACAACCTACTTGGTAACCTTCACTTCCCCACTATCACTCAACCATTGCAATTTATATGGTTTAGCATGCTTAATAGTACATAAATCAGTTTACTAACAAGGGTGGTAATACAAATATTAATACAGCTTCCACTATCTATGATTAAACTACGCACTTTATTTTGTATATAGCAACGCGTATGGAAGATGTTCTCCCTTTGTTGATTAGTTTTATCTTCCTTAATATAAACCTAAAGTGTTCGCCTTATAACCAAGGACTCCTCAACCAGTAATGCTAACTCATCCCCATCACTATCCTCCAATGGTGGCATACCTTCACAATCAAATATGTCACTTGCATATTCGATATCACCATTATCTCTAATCATCATGATTTTCTTGTTTGGACAGTCCAAAGCATAATGTCCATATCCCTGACACCTTATATAAATAAAACAATGGTCCAACTAATTTAAATAAGATTAAAGTCATTTTTTAATCTGGTGGTAGAATCAAAACTTAACTTCAAACGCATGGTTCTTTCTTGTATTAATACATTGGAATTCATTCTATATATCACTAGAAAACTATGAATGTCTATTTTCCAATGAAACTAAAATTGCATTAAAATTCCTTTCATAGCTTTAGTTATGACCAAAACAATAGCGAAAGATCAACATTAGTAGATTTGAATCTTCTTATTCTAGTTTTTTTGTAATGTCTGAATGCCCACCTACAAGAGCTTTTTGAACAGAAATAAATTAATTAAGGGTTTTACTTAATTATTAAATATCTTTTTAAATTCACCTTAACCCATGTATCTTGATGAAGTCTATTAAAAACCTCTTTGAACCACCTAGTTGTTTGGTTCAGGGTCGTTAAGAAACCCGAGATGTACTGATTTTATCAGAGATTCTAAGGATAGGTGACTGTTTATAGCTAGAAAAGGTATTAGCACCCCTTTGCGCACCTTACCTAAGATAAACTGCATTATATGGTCTGAATGTAGTTTAAAGGTTTTGATGGGTTCCTAACTGGTGGTATATTTATAGCATGGTGTGAAGATTTATTCATATAAATAAATCTAGCTTTTAGAATTTATTATGGGCTCATGTGCCCAAATGAATTTTTATAGAGAGGATCCATGTAGGTGCATTGACAAGGTTCATTTATTCTAGAAGGCAGAAGGGTTTTACACAACTTATATGCTGTGGGGAAAAATATTCCCAAATAATATTGGTGAATATCTAGAATAATTCTGAGAATTTTCTGGTCAACTCCTGATATTTAAATGTTAGCCTACTTGTAGGTCTAGCATTTATACCAAAATATTGACCATTAATTCTCATGAATTAAAATTTTATCAGTTATTGAAATATTGCCCAAATTCTTATAAATTCATTAAACTGGTTATGAAATCCAAAATGCATGCTAAAATTTTGATTAATTAAATTTTTTTTATGTTTTATCATTTTATGTTTTTTATCTATTTAACACAAAAACAAATGTAACAAAAAAAAATGCAACACACACATTCCCCTTTTTACTATATTTTTACTCACACACCCCACAATTACATGTTTACAACCCACGAAAACGTAAAATTTAAAAATAGTTTAAACACACTAAAAATTTAGAATTTGCAAAATGGTCTTTCAAAAGGTTAAGAAACGTGTTGGAGAGACTGCGGGAAGCTCAAGAACCACACTGGAAAGTTTCTAGGAATGGTAGAAATGCAGCGGCGCATGGACTTCACGTTCCATTATCACTAGCAACGCGTGAGCCCATGCGCCATCATGTCTTAAAAGGAAATTTATAGTGTATCTGGGATTGCTTCCTTACTTTTTTCTCCCAGTGTCGATAGTAAGTGACAACATCGCCTATAAAAAAAAAAAGAAAACCCATACATAAAGTAGTTGATTTTATCCACATATCTGCTTCTCTCTTTCACTTTTTATATAGATTTGTCAAGATGGAACCGAACTTCATTGTTGATGGTGGAGGTTGTTGGTTCCTGCCGGTGTGAAGAGGAAGGGTGTTGATTATATGGGTGTTGGAAGCCAAGAAAGAGGGTTGTCATTTTGGTTGAAAAAGAAAGGAAGTAGCGGTTAGGGGAAACCATTGGGGCCAATCTTGGCTTGGTGGCTGGTGTTGATTACATCTAGAGAGGGGAGCCATAGGTATGAGGGAATAGAGGCCATGGATGAAATGGATAAGCAACTAAAGGTTGCTGCTAGCACTAATTGATGGGAGGTTGGTTGTGTTCTGACAACACTGATATAGGCCACAGTAGATGATGGTAGAGGACCGTGAGAATGGAAAGAGAGGTCTGCTTCTTTCTTATTCTTGAAATGGGTCTTTTTTCAAAACTATGAAATAAGTCTCTCTTCAAAACAAGAAATGGGTTTTATGAAGATTAGTTTAAGATGGGGTCTCTCCCGGGTGAAAGTGGCGTTGTGGTTTGGCTCACTTAGTGGTGGTGGCTCTTTACCAATGTGAAGGCTACGGTTAGAAGTTAAAGGTTGTTGGTAATATTGGCTGGGATATCAAACGAGCAAATATGGAGAGGTTGTCCATGGGTTAGTAATCAGTGAGAGAGAGAGCAGTATGGGTTTGAAGGATCATTGTGGGTGGGTGGGGCAATGGTATAGGTGGAAAGGCTATTGTGGTTGATGGAGTAAAAAATAAAAAAAGGGAGGAGCTAGCCAAAATGGGGGGTGGAATTTCTAGTTCGGTTTTGGTTGAGACTATCGATTGTGAAAGGCTAGTTTAGTATTGTTTTTCTTTTCCAATAAAGAGTGAGGTCCTTTAGTTTGTTGCTTTTTTTTCTTTAGAAAAGGGGGTCGGTTTCCTTTTTTTTCTTGATGATGTCTGTGGCTTTTTTTATGCTTTAACTAATTTCTACTCTCTAAAATCCTTCTCATCCCCCTTCTTTATGTGTGTGTTACCACCTATTCATAGATGGTTTTATTTCTTTGGCTTAAAGGCAAACTACATCAAAATTAACCATTGGATTTCAAGAATCAATCTCAACCATTCATTTAATAACTTGGAGGAAAATTAAAGAAAAATTGACTCTTGGATTAAGAGAATGAATGTAGACCATTGGATTAAAAAAATAGGTTACTCAATAAGAGGGTTTCTAATTTTCAAATCGATCATCTCCCTTCCACAATTATAATTAGATCACTAAAAATTAAATGTATTTTTTCTTTTTCTTTTTCTTCTTTCTCTCTTTTTTTTATTTTAAATTCTTTGGAAAAGTTGCCGAAAATGATACAAATACGTCAATAACATATTTTTTGGGGTTTTGTTTTTGTTGTTTTTTGCTATTTTTTGTTTTTTCAAAAAAAAATAAGGCAAAAAAATGGGTAACAACACTTGTTTTAAACCATATAAAGCCTTTTTAAGTTTAAAAACATGATCGGAACATACACCTCTTTCATGACAAAACCATTTAAAAATGCACTATTAACATCCATTAGAAAAAAAAAAAGTGTAAAATTAACATGACATACAAAAGCTAAAAGCATTCTTATTGATTCTAGTCTAGCTTTGTTTCTAGTTATGGTCTCAAGCTCATCAACTTTGTTTCTAAAAACCCATTTTATTTCTATAATGGATTGATTATTAGGTCTAAGGACTAGTTCCCACATATCATATCTTTTAAATTGATTTAACTGATCTTGTATGGCTAAAATCCTATTTCCATCCTTTCCGGCTTCTAGAAAGGATTTTGATTCTATATGAGAAACAAAAGCACAATGCTTATTAATGTTTGTAAGAGATACTCTAATCTTAGTACCTTTAAAGGGACTACCAATAATTAACTTAAGAGGATGAGAGCTTAAATAACTTAGCTCCTTTGGTGGCACGGAGTTACTTACCATCTCTTGTTGATTACTTGTGCTTGGTTAATCCTTATTCATTTCTTCATTATTGACCCCTATATGTTCTTATTATTAAGACTCAAATATTGAACACTTTCATTAATGTCATCTAGAATCTTAATAATTTTGTCGTTTTGACTTTCCTCAAAAGCGACATGCATGGATTCTTCAAGACAAAGTATTCTATTATTATATACTTTGTAAGCCTTGCTAAAGAAGGAATAACCACGAAAAATATCAATATTAGATTTTGAATCAAATTTATCAAAATTATCTTTGGTGTTAAGAGTAAAGAATTTTAAATCAAGAACTTTGAAATACAAGATGTTAGGTTTCCTATCTCTCCAAAGCTTAAAAGGAGTCTTTTTCAACTCTGGTTTCAAGGTAACACGATTTAAAATATAGCAAAATGTGTTTACGGCTTTTACCCAAAAGCATTTAGGGGTATCAAATTCTTTTAATATTATTTTCACCATTTCTTGAAGAGTCCAATTTTTCCTGTTCAAAACCCCATTTTGTTAGGGAGTTCTAGGTGTTGAAAAGTTATGGTAATATCATTTTTCTACACAAAACATTTCAAATAAATCACTTATAAATTCACTACCATGATCGTTCCATATGTTTATTATTGAAAAACGTTTTTCATTTTTAACTTTCTTTGAAAACTTTACAAATTCATAGATAGTTTTATCTTTTGATTTTAAAAACAAAACCCATAATTATCTTATAAAGGCATCCACAATCACAAACACATATCTATTAACACTTATGTTTCTAGTTCTAGTTGGTCCAAATAGATCTATATTTAACAATTCTAAAGGTCTATTAATAGAGATGTGGTTCTTACTCTTAAAAGATGTTTTCACTTGTTAACCCATTTATCAAGCATCACATAACTTTTCCTTTTTTAATGTAGTATGATGGAGTCCTTTAACAACCTTATTTTTTACAAGTTTAGAAAGAATGTTCATGCTTATATAATCTAATCTTATATGCCAAAGAAAACTATCATTAATGCTAGCAACAAGATAACTTTATATCCTCATGCATGCATCAATTTTAATCTTATAAACATTTTCTTTTCTATTACCAATAAATAAAACTTTATCATTTTCAATTATTAAACAACATGCATGTTCAAACATGATTTTGTGGCCTTCATTATACAATTGACTAATACTTAGAAAATTATGTTTTAGACTATTTACAAGAAACACTTTTTTCTATTGAAAGAGAAGACTTACCCTCTAATATTTCCACCTCCAATGATCTTTCCTTTTGAGTTTTCTCTAAAAGTGACTTTCTCACCACTGATCTTGGTAATGCTTGAGAACAATGAATCATCATCGGTCATGTGTCTTAAGCAAGTACTATCCAAGAACCACTCCCCTATTCTTTTGACTTCTACACACACAAAATCAAGATGAGGTTTTTGGTACCCATACCTTCTTAGGTCCTTTGTGGTTAGTGGTGGTTCCTTTTGGAACCTAAGTCATATTATTCACTTTGCCCTTTTTTATAAGACATGCATAAATCAAGTGACCAATGTTTCTATAATAATTGCATGTTTAGTTTGGGTCATATGATTATTTGGCTTTAACAAGGTAGTTCTTTAAATATTTTTTATTCTTCTTGGGTTAATAGCCTAAGCATCTTTTATTGAAAACACATCTTTGACTAACAAGCATAAACTACAATGCATGCTTTCTTTAAAGCCTTATTTTTCTCTTTAAGTTGGTTCATCTCATCGCGCAATCATAAACTACAATGCATGTTTTTTTTAATATATTTTTTTCAACAAATAAACATGCATGGTTCTTTTTCAATAAGCTATATTTAGAACCTAACTTCTTATATTCATCATAGAATGTCTCAAATGCATCATGCAATTCATTATAAGAGAAGTCGAATTCATAATCTGAAGAAAGTATCTCATTATCGCTTTCAATTGCCATAAAACACATGTTTGCAATATACTCTTCATCATCAATAAGCTAGAGTCTAAGTCATCAATCCATGTTGCTTGCATTGTTCATTTATGATGGTGGTTCTTTTTTTATATTAAAGGAGAGGGCAATCAACCTTCATGTGCCCCGTCTTATTGCATTTATAGCATCTAAGTGCTTCCTTGCTAGATTTTTCCTTATTTCCATCCTTCTTGAAGTTTGAGAACTTTTTGTTCCATTGCTTTTTTCTTATGAAATTTTAGAATTATCTTGTGATAAGTGCAATGTCCACCTCCACTTCTTCATCATCATCACTATCAACATGGTGTATGGTTTGGAATGCCGAATTCTTCTTTGGCTTCTCTTCTAGTTCTTGATTTTCCATAGTGATTTCATGAGTCATAAGTGATCTGATGAGTTCTTTCAAAGGAAGTTTGGTGAGGTCATTAGCTTCTCGGATTGCCATTACCTTTACTTCCCAAGTCTTTAGCAAGGACCTAAGAATTTTTCTCATGATATCGACATTAGTTCCAACCAAGAGCATCCAAATTATTAGTGATACTTGTCATTCTAGTAATCATACTAGTGATGAATTCATTTGGAAGCATTTTAAATAACTTATATTGATGCACTAACATGTTAATTTTTTATTCTTTTACTTGGTTTGTTCCTTCATGTGTTATCCTTAATACATGCCATATATTTCTAGCTTTCTTGCATGATGTGATCCTATTGAATTTACTTCTATTCAATGCACAATACAAAGTATTCATAGCTTTAGCATCCATAGATAACAACTTTTTATCCCCATCGACATACTCATTTCTAGCTTTAGGAACTGTTATATCATTTTCAATAGATAGCAATAAATCATAATCAATAGATTGAAGATATATAATCATCCTAGCTTACCAATAGGCATAGTCATTACCATTAAAGAAAGGTGGCTTGGAGGTTGATGATCCTTCATTTTGAATATTAAAACTAGTGGTTGCTATTTTACTCAAAGTCTAAGCAAACTTATATAAATGAGAACTAGGCTCTAATACCAATTGTTATTCTAGGATTAAGGCAACAATAACACCTAAAGGGGGTGAATTAGGTGTTCCACTAATAATTATAATAAAATATTTCAATCAACTCAATTAAACACGATAAACACAATTAACTAACAATAAAATCAAATTGCATAAAGTAAAGAGTACGGGGATAAAAATTTCAAACTTAGTTTTTAACGTGGTTCGATAAGCCTACATCTACACCTCAAGCACCAAACTAGTCTTGGATATTGTATTCTTCACTAATCCAAGCCAAAGATTACAATGTGCATGATGAATCCTCACAAAGCCTTTGTTCATCACTTGAAGAAATATCATCTTCAAGATTTTTCACCTTGGTAGTGTACCTCACCAATGGCTAAGAGTTTTTCACTTGAACTCTTAAAGGATTATAATTGTTTGAAATATAGTAACACTCTCTCAAAGTGTAGATAATACAATTAAAACTTGTATCTTTATAGCTCACTCAATAGCACTTAGAATGAATGAAGGTGTTTAAATTTAATGAGTGTGATAATTTATACTCTTGTGTAAGAATATGAAGGTTTTAATGCACAAATATGAGTATGATTTAGAATTAATGATTTGAAGTTGTTTTTGCTCTTAAAATAGCTTGTGTGTATTCAAATTATATACTTAATTCTTCAATCAGACAAGCTATATGTGTGTGTGTGTGTGTGTGTGTTTCTAGCAAAAATTAGTCGTTGTATAGTCATTATTGTTCCTCTCACAAATAAAACAATCGACCGGTTTATATTGGTCAGGACAGTCGATCGACCAGTTCCTGCAGATTCCTAGGTGTTCATCCTTGATGAACAAGTGGTTGGTCGGTTCAACTTTAAACCAGATTTGACAGTTTTAAACCCGGTGAGTCTTGAACCAACTAAATGCAAATCAATCCTATAATGCATGCAATGTGAAGTGAACGAATTCTTCATGCTTGTTTAAACTAAAATGAATCTTGAAGAACTAAGTATTTTCTTACTTTATATCTTGAACTTGTTGATTTATTTCTTCATTTAATTATTTATGCTTGTTAATGATATACGTATAAACCTGTTTAAATTTAATCTCAACCAAGTATATCATTAGTTCATTATCATTTAATTGTTATCATCAAAATATATAAATATTAATATGTGACCCAAAAGTCAACAAATAGTGGATTTACAGTTTTACCCTTCCTAAAAAACAATCAATAGCCTTTGAGTTCAGAGTATTTTGGTCTTACACGTTCCATTGGTTGTTTAACAATTGTACATGAGTATACATATCTTTTCCGTAATTTTTTAAATAATTAATGACTTAATTACCCCCAATTTAAAAAAACATAAAGTTACTTATCTTTTACTTTTTAAAATACATTAAAATGTCAATTTTGTTCTTGCAGTCAAGGAAAAATGAACCATGGAACTAGGGGCCTTTTGGTCTTTTCAAATAGGTTTATGGTTTAGCTTAGAAACATGGAGGATAATTTTTTCCTTTTAGCCTAAATTATTATTTGTTATCAATAAAGTTGTTTGTGCGCGCTTCCCACACACCAGCACGTGCAACACATTCTAGTGGTCAAACCAACCTTTTTGACATGTTATTGGATGTGCAGTCGCGTCCTTTTTCTTTAGGTACAATGTGTGTTGTTGGAGGTGAGGTGATTTGTTGTCTGTGGGTTTTTTTTTTTTCCTTCTTTTCTCTCTCCTTTCCAAACAAAGGAAAGTATGTCCTCTTTTTTTTTTTGGTATTTCAATTTCAGTCATTATTCTTTTGATTTTTAATTTTTTTTTTTTTTTTGCCCTTTTATAGAAGTTTTATTTTTTCAATTTAGTCTTTCAATTTTAATTTATCATATTTTATTTTGTCTAGTTTGGTCCTTATTTGTTTTTATTTCTAATTTTCCTTCTTGAGTAATTTGTAAAGGTTTTATTTATTTTCAATGTAATCTTCAATTCTAATTTTCTATATATGATATTTTTTAATTTTTTTCCTTTTTCATTTAATATCTATTTTTTTTCTTGGCCCTTTTGTTAAGGTTTCTGTGGTTTTCAATTTCATCCTTCAATTTAAGTGTTATGTTTTGTTTTTTTTCTAATTTGGTCCTTATACTTTTTATTTTTTTTATCCTTTTGTTAATTTTTTTTTCAATTTAGTCATCTGATCAAAGAATTTTTCTTTCCCTCTAATTTATTTTTTATCTTTATTTTCACTCTTATTCTTTTAATTGGTATTTTTTATTTTAGAGCATTTCATGTAATTAATTTTTTTTTTCCGATTTCATCCTTCGACATTTGATTTGTTAAGAATTGTACTTCTCTGTTTTTTCATGTATGGTGCTTATGGTCTAATGACTCGTGTCACAAGTATTAAAATTTATCTATCGTATAGTTTTCAAAATTGACATGGGGGTCTACCTAAGGCAAGTCCCAAGTCACGAGTCAGATGGGTTGACCCCATTTAACCCAGGTCGCCGTAATTTTTTATTTATTTTATAAACATTTAGAAACAATATCGTTTTGAAAATAAAAATTAAAAAACAAGAAAAAGGTCAACGAGTTTTGACTAAGTTTTTCGAGGGCTATTAGGTTGCGGGTCAACCCGAGTTTTTTACACGTTTTTATCAAATCAATTCTCCCCTTATTTCTATTAAAACCTTGCCTAGCCTAGGCCCTAGATCACGCAGGTGACGGGTCAAAGCACTAGGTTGGGTCAAGTTTTAAAACAATAATCTGTCAAGTCATCCTAATCTCATTACCTGAGCCATAAGTTTTGCAGGTTAACCTGAGTTCGCTCGTCTTTTATTACTTAGGTTACATGTTTATCACGCAAACTAGGGTTTGCTCAAGCTGAGCTTTTTTTGTTTCTTGTTTATCCAATTACATACTCCTATAGGTTTTTTCCTACATTATTATGGTCATCTTTTTAAAAAAAAAATTGATTGTTTATTATTGTTGCCAATTTCTTTTATTGTCTCATTAAAATAAAACTTATTTATTCAACTCTGTAGGGGCTATAATTTGATCCTCATTCTTTAGATTTTTTTGTCTTTTTGTTATTTTTTTTCTCAATTAAACTCTCTGATTAAAGAATTTTTCTTTCCCTTTAATTTATTTATTTTTTGTATTTTCACCTTTATTCTTTTAATTGCTATTTTTTTATTTTAGTTCCTTTCATGTAATTGATTTTTTTTACTCATTTCATCATTCAGTATTTGATTTGTTGATAATTAGACTTCTTAGTTTTTTCATGTATGGTTCTTCAATCTAAAGACCTGTGTCATGAGTTTTAAAAGTTATCTATCACATAATTTTTAAATCTGACCCGGAAAAAGTCTTAGGTCAAGTGTCAGGTGGGTTTGACTTGAGTTAACTCGGGTAAATTTAATTTTTTTATTTTATAAACATATAAAAATGATATCATTTTAATTTTTTAAAAAAAAGAGTCATTATGACCTCAATTCTAAAAAATAATGTGTCGTTTGTGAAGAAAGGATTATCATCCTTATCATTATGATCTTGATTCTCAAATCGTTCAAGACAGCGCTAGAGTTACCAGGTTTGTCTTCTCATTTCATCCATTTCAAGAGCACATATGTCCCTCTTGAATTCTTGCACATGATGTTCACGAACAACTATAGTAGTAAATCCAAACATTTAATCCAACTTGATATCGGGATTGCATGAATGTTGCAAAGTAACAAGTCCTTACTACTAAGAATGTTTTTGCTCACCACTCTAAGGTTCAAAACCAAAGAAATACAAATGAGAAAAACTTGTCACTCTAAAGATACAAATTAAATCACCACTTTAGAGATATAAAGTTAAAATGATTAGTCTGCCACTCAAAAAGGACATACAAAACTCAATAGGTTGTCAAAAGGCCAAGTCAAAGACATTTAACTCAAATTCTGCCAAAAGATCCCTTATACATGGTGTAAATAATCAGTTGCATACTTGGAACAACCCTCCAAATCTAGGAAAAACCCAAACATAATTAAGACTCAAATAAGTGACTTTGACATAAAATTAAACAAATATTAACTAGCACATATTTTTAACTTCTTAAAAACACAAATAGATACATAGAAAGTTTAAAAACTAAAATAAACATAATCTCTTTCAGAAAACTGTTTGGTTAAACAATATGAATCACATTCTTAACTTGAAAACCACAATTGATAAACTTATTTTCCTATACAATAAAGAGATGCAAATTTTGATTCAAATTTGGCTCATGAGCTAATAGAACATCATCATGAACTTCATCCATTTATATTGTCAACCCAAATTTAATTAGCTCTACATCAATAGAACTATTAGAGGAGATTCCTGTGTCATTTACCTATGCATAAATTGGTAAACAAAATCATTTCTTTAAGTCTAGAAAATAGGATTTCTCTCGTCTTATATGTAAAAGATTGCTTATATCTTTATTATTATGTGATTTATGTGATTTTTATCGAACAATTATCTTAATATAAAAACTTAAGCTATTGAATATAGTTTTAGTATATGATTTATATTATTTTCTAACATACTTTCTCAATAAAAGTTTGTTGATCTTGAAAATTAAACAAACTTATAATTACCCGTGCTAAAATTTAATTTTATTTACAAAGATATGGGTTGTAAGATTTGATTATTTAGTTACAAAAATTCTAGTATCATATCAAAAAAATATATATATCTTAATTTTAAATTTTAAATTATTAAATGAGATGATAATATAATTTATATTAGATTCTTTAAAAAAATGATTTTTTTTGTTATTGAAAATTGATATAAAATAATATAATTATTTTATATCAATTTTCAATAACCAAAAAAAATCATTTTTTTAAGAATCTCTTTACTGTTGCCTTGTCCTATCTTTAGATTGAGGCATTAATGGATGATTTCCCTTATACATCATTGGGACTTGATAGATCTATAAAAGTAATTACCAGATGGACTAATAACAACTCCTTGCATCCTACGCCGTTCAAATGTTGGATGGTTAAAACAGAACTGTAATGTTATCTTTAGTATTAAATTGTTTTTAATTTGAAAATATATTAAAAAAAAATAAATTTTAAAAATTATTTTTAATATCAATAGATAATTAAAAATCACAAAAAATAATTTAAAAAAATAAAAAAAAAAAAAACCACAATGCCAAACAAGAGGAAATAATTTAAAGATACAAAAATAATAAATCACAATACCGAAGAGAAAAACCATTTGGCAATGGAGTCCTTGATAAATGAAGAATACAAATTTGACTTCCAGATCACAACCATTGAGTGACAGTACCTTTTTCTAAAAAAAAAATTACATACATTCATCTAATCCTAATCAAAAAAATTACATACATGTATCTAATCCTAATCGAAATCGAATAAATTACGCCACCAAAAGAAACAGTCGCGAGAGTGATTGAATATTGGAAATTCAGAAAACAAATCGGATCTGCAAAATCAAACAAGGGCTAGAACCACAAGGCACAACCACTCATTCATCATCACATTGTATATACTAACAGAAGAAATGTGCCGCCACAACTACAGGAAGAAATCTCACGAAAGCTTCGAACAGAAGCTAAAACGCTCGCCAGTTATCAGAACTTCCCTTCGGAGTTTCACTCTCTAGTGATGTCCTCAATGGTCCACTTGAGCCAAATGGATCCGTATCATCAAATGAAGGGAACCCATGGCTATTATCAAAGTCTTTAGAGCCACGAACAGAATCAAACCTAGCTAGGGAATTGTCAGAAGCTTGGAAGAACACACTGTCATGGGCATTAAATGAATCCATCTTCGAGAATCCATGACTATGATCAGTATCTCTAGATTCTCCAAATGAACTGAAACTTGATGAGAACCCATGACCAGGATCAGACTCTTTGAAGGAATCAAACCTCGAGAACCCATGATTCTGATCAGACTCTCTGAATGAGTCAAACCTTGAAAACCCATGACTTCGATTAGAGTCTCCAAATTCTCTGAAGGATTCAAACCTTGATGGGAATCCATAACTTTGATCCGAGTCCTTAGTGCTCTGCATGGAATCAAATCTTGAAAGAGAATGGCGAGGAGATTGAAATAATCCACCATCATGCATGTTAAATGAATCAAACCTAGAGAAGCTGTCAAAAGGGTGGTCCTCTGAACCACTAAACCTTCGTGGAGAGTTCCCGAAATTGTATGCTGGGGTGCTTGGGATAGAATCTGCAAATGAAAATGGACTCTTTCCTGTGTTATAGGCAGGGGTACTTGGAACAGAATCTGCAAACGCATTCTGTGGGTTATATGCAGGGGTGTTTGGAACAGAATCCGCAAAAGCATACGAGCTGTTCCCCTGGTTATGAGCCAGGGTGCTTGGAATAGAATCAAACATAAACTGGCCCTTCCCTGGGAACATGTAATCTCCATGTGAGGACCCTGTTTTTATTGGATTTAAACCAAATTCACCAATGCTGAAATCCATGTCCTGCAAGAACAATATTAGATCAATCCAATCAGTTTTCTGAACAAGGCAAGAAAGAAGAAAAGGTACAGAACGAGATTAAACAGTTCCAGTGCCAAACCAACCACCACTCAGTTCCCACAATCAAAACTGTAGATTTCAATTTCATGCAAAGTAATAGAATTGCCTAAATAAACATAAATTAAGTTCATAATAAAGCGTGTAAAAATGTATGTCACGCATAAAAGCACATGACTGCATGCACACACCAATCCCTTCCTTCGACTTTAAACAACTTCCACAATTCTTAAGCACCAAGAAATCCTATTGCCAACATCAAATAGAAAGCATAAGACCCAAGTTTCCATACCTTGCCACTGACAGAATCAAAGCCCCAGGCTGATTCTGTATCATAATGTGTCATCAAATGTACCCCAGCCAGGTTCAACAATTATGTCACCAGAATGCACAGATTCAGTACCACCCACATCACTGCACAAGTGTACCAGTAAGCTTAAACATCCAAATGAAGCATTAAAAGCAGAGAGCATAAAGCAGGACAGACTCATTTGAACTGTCATGCCATGCCACCAACTTTTGTTTTGGTAAAACTTAACTTCGAGGGATGGACAGCAATATATATTGTTGCAAAGATAAAAAAATTGAACCATACGTTTGGATCTCTCTAGCATGGGGTGAATTCTCTGCACCCCTTTCTTTAAATGGGGAGTCTCGGAATTCACTGGATTGGTGGCTCTCTGTTGTACTCCTTCTGACAGGACTGTCAGGAGGACATTTTAGAGTGCCATTCTCATGTTGATGATCCAACAAATCTTTCTCATAATTTGATTTGCTTGGCCTTGAAACCTTTTCTGACTTCGCACCTGAATCCTTATCTGTGGAAGTTGTTTCTTTTGGAACTTAAGTTTTTTGTTTTGGAGAAGCTACAACATTTCGTACATCCAAGGTGAGCTCTTTGACAAATGTGAATCCTGAAAGTCACAAATAACAATGTTCGTAAGAGCATTAACGAGGTTGAGACTTAATGCTGAAAAGAAAGCATCGTGTACCCGAGTGAAAAGGAACTCCAATCCCTCCAGAGCAAAATCAAAGTCAACTAAATCCAACAAACAATTATTTAGCATACCTTCATTGTCAAACTTGTCCCAACCTTCATCCCAATCAGCTGCAGCTTCCTGGATTCCAGGTTGCCAGCCTAAAGAAAGATCAAGAGGAAGAGAGTAAGTAATCATCCTGATGTAGAAAGAACAAGTAAAGATGCGAGGTAGCTGGTGAAGGAAAATACAGCATGATCTTTGAAATGGATAAAAAATTGCAGGTCAGAAATTTGAAACATTTTGGGGGCATTGGAAATGCAGTTAACAACATGGTGTATTTTTCCTAGTGAAACACAAGAAGAAAGAAGAGTGGCTTAATTGTCATAGCTCAAACATTTTTCGCATACAAGTAACAGAACAAGCCAAATTGAAGTAAAACAGCCATCTAAATGGGCCAAATATTTTCAAGATTAGACAGGTAATATAAAACCAAAGAGGGTTGATAACATCATGGAGATACCAAATGGAAGTTCCACCAGTGAGATTGGTTTAGAATGCAATCCATATAGTTTACAGCATTCATTCACAGTTTTTACTAGTTCCTCAAGACTCGATTGGATATTCTCAGCATGCTCCTGCAAAATCCAGTAAAAAAGGCCTTACACACAAGTTTCATACTATCTCCAGAAACTAATGGTGATTACAGTGTACCTTCACCACGCCATCAGCAGCTCCCCCTTCTTCCATTTTAACAAATGACCGATATAAATCCATTTTTTTCTCCTGCAGTTATCAAGGACAATATAAGTTTGTATGATATCCAAAAAAGTGTACATAAAAGAAAGAGATAAGCATGGATAAGACTCACCACAAGTTCCTAAATTACCTGAATATCATGAAATGTAGCCTCTTCAATGGTTAGCTTGGAGGCAACATCTCCAGTCTGCTTGTATTTCTCTTCATACTTCTTTCCTAATGTCTCAACCTGAAACACACAAGTTGCTCCTGTTAGTTCAATAAGCAATAGATATTACATGGACAATACAAGAAAATCACGCAAGAAAGAGAGGTACCTCATGCTTATCAGTAGATACCCTTGCTGTGACCTCGTTAAGTCGATTGTCACATTGACTTTTATATAAAATCTGATGCCAAATAACAGAAGAATGGCAATAGGAATATCAGCAAAGAACACATATTTTCATGCTCTCGACCTCAACCACTCAAAGACAAAGTAGACAGGTTAAATTAGGCAGAATACCTTCGTGCATTTTCTTAAACCAATTCTTGCATGTTAGTTAACTGGGACAGGATCAGCTGCCTAAAGAAACTGTCCAAGTTTTCTTTCACTCCATTACTATGTTTACATTGTTTTATGGTTCAATGGAAGGTGCCCAAAGGGACTTGGGCTACCCAAATGGAGCTATTTCCCCCACCCCACCCCTCTTCACAGTTTGAACGTAGGACCTTCTAGTGGAAAACCCAAGAATAAACCTAGGACCTTTTATAGTATGTTTACTAAAAAAAAAAAAAAAGGGAGCTGAACGATTATTTTCTTTACTTTTATCAGTATAGTCAGTCCAGTTTGAATTTATTTGTTTTTGTTTTTACTTAAACCACAAATCATAATAAGGCATTTGATGCCACTGACTCATACCTTTTGGTTTTGAGCTCTTAGTATATTCATGACCTTGAGATAATTTAAGCTATAGTTTGTGCATTTTTGAGATATCCAATAGCAAATAAAATGATGAAACGAGCTTCCATCCAGAACTTAAGCACAATGAGTCAGGCACAATTAGTTTATGCATATATAATACATCCAGTAAAAAAAGAATGATTTGAGGAGCTTGCATCCAAAACCAAAATCAATAGTCCAAACATAGCAGACAAGATACAGCTAAAACAGTTCAACCTGAATACTTCAAAGCAATTTTTACATAATACCAAAGGACATCATATGTAAAAGACATTGACTCTCACAAAGGGAAAAAGAAATTGCGAGCGTACTTACAAGTTCCTGCATCTTGACATGATAAAACTCAATCTTTTGTCTAGAATCTAATATTTCCTTTTCTAGTTCTTCTACCTGCACTCAGAGATAAGCAAGAAGATTTTTGTTTTTAATCCCATTCATAGAAAACCTAGAAAATCTGTAACACAAAAACACCTCAAATATACCTTATCTTCATTCTATAACTTGATGCAACTCAAAGCTTTTTAATGGCAAATGAAAACAAATTTCTCTCACTTTAACATAATAATATATGAATACCACATCGACCACACAAAATTAACACTCCCATATAATGAGCACACAAGAAGAATAAGAAATACCTTTTTATTGGCCTGAGATGCCTCTTGGAACTTCGAGTTGAGAGCATCCTGCTCCTCTTGGTTGAGTTGATTCGTGAGATGTTTTTCAAGCACAAGAACATTGGGCTTTTGTTGCGTGGGATGTTTTTCATCAGCATGAGGAGCAGCAGGTGGCCTTGGTGGCCTAGCAGCAGCAGGTGATGGCCGTGCAACTGTCACAACTTTGTTGTTGTTGCAAACCTTTGAGATATGTTTTTCCACTTCAAAAGAATGCAAGAGGAAAAAACTAATAATGAAAGCCTATGGCATGAAAAGGAAGAATATACCAGAAGCAGGTCCCCAAGTTCCACTGCCATATGAAGTTGCAGGGTGACTTGTGGCAGACAACAGAGTCTCATCGGACATGATAGTGGTTGGAAGTGTTGAAGGAAGAGGACGATTTTCTCTATAACGCTCCATCAAATAGAGAGCAGTGCAGAACTCCCTCAAAGAAAGCATGCTGTCATTATCTTGGTCGGATAAATCCCAAACTTTTTTTAACACCTCTGAAATATCAAGAGTATAGTAAATTAATGAAATGTTAGCCTTCGAAGAAATTCACAAACTCAAAACTGTCACATTTTGAGGAAACTAAATATAAAGAAAGAAAGTCGCAACACATTATGAAAAGAAAGGAATAGGATATAGAAGAAATGTCAAGAAAAGTAAATCATACTTGAATACTTAATTGTGTGCCTCAACTATTTACCAGACACTTGCGATAGCAATCTGATCAATCCATGAAATAACATTTCTAGCAACCCAATTATTTGATAATATATTATAGGGGATAACACATCTCTGTCCTCCAGCATATTCTTCAGAAAAATTCCTTTCATCCTACCACATAATATGAATTTCTAAAAAGGCAAGAAATACAATTGACTTACATAATAAATCTTAAGCTAACAGCATACTGTGACAGCAAAAAATGGCTATTACTAGATTTCCAAATGTTGTAGGTTGTGCTTTCACTGTCCATCTTAGATTATCTTAAGAGTTCACATCAAAACTGCACAGTTTAAGCAGGATTATTAAAAGGAAACAAGTCTAGCAGTCTACCTCTTGGTAGCCTCCAGCTTAAGAAAAGGTTGCGTGCCTGTTCCCCAGTAAGCTTCCCATCTCTATCTGTGTCAACTTGCACAAACACTTTTGTGTACTTTTGAATATCAGATTGAGTCATCCTCGGCCATGGAGACTGGGATTGACTGAGAGCTGCATTGCTAGATCCAGAAGGAAAACCAGTTGAAGGAGCAGAGGTGACACTTTGAGGTGGAACCTGCTGGTTTGGTCTTGCTGTTGATTGACCACCCACAAGCAGCTGAGAAAAAGTACTCTGCAAAGAATCCAGGGAACTTGAATTAAGTGAATGTTGGGATCCGACAGAAGATGGAACAATAGCTGACGAGACAGGTATGCTGCTTGTAGAAGGTGCAGCTGATAAGGAACTCTGCTTTGCTTGAGCAGGAGTTGCTGAGAATACATCGCCAAAATGCGAGTCTGAAGCAAAACCATTCCCAGAAACAACCACTGATTTGAAATCCTTAGTTGCAGGTTGGTTGGATGTGATGGCTGCTTCTAGTGGTTTACAAGTAGGGGCTGCCATCTGCCCAGCAGAAACCTGTGGTCTGGGTTGAACAGTGGGCGTAAAACCAGGTGCACTGAGCCCAAATCCATCCTGAGTTGTAGTAGGACTAGTCCCTCTACTAGGAGCTCGTGAAGTCAGGCCACCAGCACTTCCACCAAGCCAATCTGTTGAGATATTTGAATTCAGAGGCCGAGGAGCAGCCATGGTACCTCCCCTGGGCATACCTTGACTTACAAGAATTTGTTGTGGATGGGAAGCAGAAATAGGAGGCATAGCTTGGGGTTGGGGTTGGGGTCTGGGTTGCCTCATAAATTGGCCTTGCTGGGATGGAAAATACTGCTGGTTTGTGACTGCATTTCCAGGCACTTGTGGTGGTCTGATGTCAACATTTGTTGATGCTGCTGACATAGTGCCAGCCAGCTGGGGAGCAGGTGCCGATGCTTTAGGAGCAGGAGTTGCTGCTAGGTTAACTTGAGGAGTAGGAATTTTAGCTGAAGCAGGACCATATAATGCTGCCTTCACTATTTCTGGGGTCAACTCTTGCTTACTCTGTGCCACAGTAACAAGTTTAAGTGCATTATAGAACTCTTGTCAACCGAGGTAGCCTGCTTTCCTCTGGTCAGCATGCATCCACACCTGCACAGAGCATAAGTGAATCACAGACACTCAGTTTAATAAAACAATATTTGAGACCCCAATATGAAGGGACTCCGAGGGGAAAGAAAAGTTGAATATTCACATGGAAAACCATTCCAAAAAAGGTGGGAACATTTAAATTCTTACGCTAACATGCACAGGCAAAAGTGCACACATTTTACAGAGGTTTCCAGTCTTTTAACAGCAGAACCCGTTCTTCACTCTGTTATATGCCTAACAACAAATCAAAAGGTTTTCTTCCACATTTAAAATGCATCATTAACATAAAATTTAGAAACTAATTCAACTCAATCTCAAGTAGAATGTAGCCCATACAGAAAGAATATAGTTAATACACCAACCACAAGATTAAGTACAAAACTTCACATGCTATGATTGAACCAACAAAAACCCACCAAACCCACCACTGCCCATTTATTGCACAATCCTACAGAAAAAAAAAACCTCCACTTTATATTCAAACACCAAAATGCAATTCACAAACTGAACACAACATTTTCAACAAGCTACAAACCTCCAAATGTCTAGCATAACAACATTTTTTACTTCTAGAATCAACTAAAAATCCTCCATTCACGTAGTATTCATCAACTTCTCTCTCAAAGACACCAGACCTAAAAATTGAAAACTACGCATCTTCAATTCTTTACATGGTCTCAATCCAGTTAGTAAATTTACTAATAATAAGAATATACAGCAAACATTTCTTATTAGTTATGCAAACATGCATACATTTGTTTTCTGCCTTTTGATGGCAGAGCCAGTTCTTTTTACTGCATTACCTAACAGCAAATCAAAAGGTTTTCTTCTAGAGACTTAACATCCATTATCAACATGAACATTAGGACCCAAGCAAGCTCAATCAGTAGTAGAACATAGCACAAGAAGAAACATAGTTAATACATCAACAGCGAGATAAAGAGTACAAAACTCAGAACGCTATGATCAGATCCGCCAAACTCAGCACAACTACCCATTTCTCAGAACCCAACAAATAAAAACCTCCATTTTAAATTCAAAACTCTATCGTACTGCCTGAAGTTAAACTCTTTCTACTTCTAGAATCAACTAAAAACCTGTAGTAATTCATCAACTTCTCTCTCAAAAACTAGGCATCGTCAATTCTTTCGATGATCTCAACAAGACAGTAGCAATAATAATAATAATAATAATAATAATAATAATAAT
>Ga0325401_1000906_pt1 | contig 23569 bp, 22 predicted proteins | sample PopdelMetagenome_FD_205666 | JGI IMG/M metagenome (GOLD analysis project Ga0325401, IMG submission 205666) | Populus deltoides microbial communities from Bellville, Georgia, United States - Xylem-PdKOR-R2 | ecosystem: Host-associated > Plants > Phyllosphere > Stem > Wood/Secondary xylem | place... | reverse complement strand
AGTGCTATCGCTTGCCAGGAAATGCTCCGCCCCAAGTGCCCGTTCTACCAGCACCTACCGGCCGCCGCTGAGTAGGCGTTATTTCTCACCCACATCCTCATCCTATGTCCAACAGCAGCCCTGTGGCCCAGCACCCCAGCCCCGATCTTTCGTTATTCCAGGTCTGACCCACAATTTCGAGCATGCCCAGCAGCTGCACGACTACTGCATTCCGGTGAACTCCTACTTTCCACCAGTCCGCGTCATGGAGGCCCTGTACGAGAAGCTGCCCTACGCGCTGAAGTACTACCCCAGCGCCAACGCCGACCTGGCCGAGTTGGTCTGCGACTTTGTGAGGCTGCCCGATCCGGCGTGCGTGCTGGTCGGCAACGGCTCAACGAAGCTCATTTCTTGGCTGAACACGCTCTTTATTCAGGATGATGTGCTGGTACCGGTGCCTTCCTTCGGCCGTTGGACCGACGAGCCCGCGGGCCTCAGTCGGCACGTGCACTACGTGGCGTACCAGGATGCCCAGCAGCAGCACCTTTCGGCGCCAGCGTTTGTGGCCGCCGTGAAAGCCTCCCGGGCCCGCAACGCCGTGCTCTGCAACCCCAACAACCCCACGGGCTCCTTGCTGAGCCGGGCCGAGGTGCTGTGGATCTTGCAGGAACTGGCGCACCTCGATACGATCGTCATCGACGAGTCGTTTATTGACTTTTCCCTGCCTACGCCGCCCACGGTACAGGACGTCATGACCGAGTTTCCGAATGCCTGGGTGCTGAAGAGTTTGGGCAAAAACCTAGGGCTGCACGGGCTGCGCATGGGCTACGTCATTAGCCACCCTAGCAATATTGCCAAGCTGCGCCGCCACGTACCCTTCTGGAACGTCAACGGGGTGACGGAGCTGCTGCTCAAGTTGGTCGTACCGGAGAAAGAGGCCTACGAAGCGAGTCGCCTGCGCGTGCTGGCCGACCGCGACTATTTATACCAAGTCTTGCAGACCGTTCCGCAACTCACTGTGTTTCCCACCTTCGCCAACTTCGTGTACGTGCGACGGGACGACGCCTACGATGGCGACCAACTGCGCGACCGGCTGCTGCTCTACCAGCACTGTTTTGTGCGCAACTGCGGCAACAAAGTGCAGGGTAGCCCGCAGTATTTCCGCATTGCCGCTCGTCCCCAAGCGGAGATTGACTACTTCCTGGCAGCATTGCGAGCCGAATTAGGCCAAGTCCAACTAGCCGCCTGACCACCTAGCGCACCCACACGTTACCTGCCCGATGAAAGTGCTAGGAGTTAGTTTGTTGCTCCACTTAGCTGTACACTACTCCGTGGCCGCACCAACGAAAGCCGGTACGGCCACGCGCGGCCTTTCTCTGCAGGAAGTCCGCACGACACCGGAACTGCTGCGGCAACTTAATAGTTACCGGCAGCGGGCGGGTTTATCGCCGTTAGTGTTAAGTGAAACGGCTTGCCAAGCGGCCCGACTGCAAGCTTTCTACAACCTTGCCCACCGCACCCACGGGCACTATCACCCGCAATATGCCACGCCCCGGCAGCGGCTGGCAGCCGTGGGCCACCAGTTTGAACCGGCCAATGGCTACCTCAGCTACGGCTACGAAAACTGCGTACGGTTTCAGGGCATGCGCCCCGCCAACCTCAACGGCATTGAGACCGAGATTCTGCGCGCGTACATGAGGTCTCCCAAACACTAAGCCGCCCTCCTAGACCCACATGCCACCAAGGTGGGTATGGCTACTGTTTACGACGGAGACGAGCTCCAAAACTCCATCGTCTTCTGTATCTAGGCAAGCCTGACAAATCTCCGTCATTCGGTTCAGCGTCCCAGCCTGTGATGCAGGTTTGCTTCATATGTCATTCCTACCGGGATAGCAACGCCGCCGACAAGCAACCGCCGGTTGTGCATCCGCTCTACATGCGCAAGTCCCACAATATAGGAGCGATGTACCTGCACAAAATCAGCTGCCGGTAAGCGCGTTAGAAGCGTCTTCAGTGTCATGCGCACCAGCAGTGATTTGCCCGTCGTCAGGTGAAGTACCAAGTAATCATCCACGGCTTGCACATACTGCAGATCGGCCAGCGCCACCTTTTGCCAGTCATATCCAACGCGAAGATGCAGGTGCTGCATTGCAGCAGAACTGATGTGTTGCCGACAGCGGTACTGATGCCAAGCTTTTTGCGCGGCTTGTTCGAAGCGCGTGAACGAAAAGGGCTTCAGCAAGTAATCAACAGCATTCAGCGTGTAACTTTCCACGGCATACTCAGCGTAGGCAGTTGTGTAAATCACCATTGTTGCGCTTGGTACGAGTCGATGCAGGTCCATGCCCGAGAGGGTAGGTAACTCGATGTCGAGCAACAGCAAGTCGACAGCATGCTGCTGCACATACGCCCTGGCTTGGCTCGGCTGCGTGAAAGTCTGCTCCAGCTCGAGGAAGTCAAGCTGTTGGCAAAAGCGGGTGAACACTTGTAAGGCAAGCGGTTCGTCGTCCAGCGCGATAGTGCGCAGTATTATGATAAGGGCAGTAATAACGTGACGGTATAATCGTAGGGTGTGTCGCGCACGGTGAGTTGGCTACCCGGATACAGCAGCCGCAAGCGTTGGTGCGTGTTAGCCAGCCCTAGCCCCGCACGTGGGGACTGAGGTTGGTGGCGCCGTACTTTCTGGTTATACACGTGCAGGTGCAAGGTTTGCGCAACCATACGGGCACGGATGCGAATCATGGAGGGTGTTTCGGAGCTAACGCCGTGCTGGAAAGCATTTTCAATAAAAGAGATGAGTAGCAAAGGGGCAATATTGAACTGCTCGGGCGCTTGGTCCAGCGCCAGTTCCACGGTTGTAGCCGGGCTGAGCCGTAACTGCTGCAACTCAACATACTGACGCACGTACGTCAGCTCGCGCACCAAGGGTACTTGCTCGCTGCGGGCCTCGTGCAAACTATAGCGCAGGAGCTCGGCCAAGCGGACTAAAGCCTCCGCCGTGGCATCCGACTTGGCCAAGGCAAGGGCATAGAGGCTGTTGAGGCTATTGAAGAGAAAATGGGGGTTAATCTGTGTGCGGAGTGCTTCAATTTCTCTGCGTAGGCGGAGCGCCTCGGTTTCGCGGAGCCGGCGTTGCACGCGCAACATGAGGGAGGCAAAAATGCCGGCTAAAAATAGAAAACCGGTGTGGCGCATCTCTTGCTCTACCGGGGGCTTCCAGGTTTCGGCTCGCGGGATCGGGGGTGGGTGATCTAGCCCCTTCTGCGGGCGATACTGGTCCGTGTAGTACAAGGTTGCCGATGTCAGCAGTAGACTTGCCATCACGCTCGCAGCATAGCGGCCGTAGCGGCGCGAAAAGTAGAAGGGTGGCACGAATATGTAGTAGTTCGCATAGACTAGCAGCAAGCCCACAAAATACGTCAGCAGCAGGCTGCGCTCGTGCGGATAAGCATCCTGCGCCAGCAGGCGCACGAAGTCACGGGGGATAAACACGTAGGGCAGCAGCAGAAAGGCCAGGCCACAGGAAAGTGGCACGGCTAGTGCACGACCGCAGTTACCTAGTGTTTTAAATACAGTAACTATACGCACAGGCAATAAGTTGATTCAGAAGGACAGGCTAGGTTCCAGCGTAGATTGTGAGCTAGCCCACAGTCCTGTTAAGATATCCAGTTCCCCCGGCCACCTGGTACAAAACCGACCACTATCTGCTTTTAAGCGGTTATGACGCATTTGGTATTACCAACACGTTGTTACACTTCTATGCAGTCAACTACTGTGAAAAGTTGCCTACCTGTCGTTGTTTAGGAACTGCAACGTGTTTAGAAACGGAAGGCGGCTTGCTCCACGACTTGTTGTTGGAACGAGGGGGCGAGATGATAGTACCAAGTCACCACGCCGCGTGCCCGACGAAAGGTGCTGTATAAGCTCTCGCCGGCAGGTTTACCCCATACGGTGACAAACGCCTGCTGAATGTCTTCAAAATCGCCATAGGAACGCATCTGCTCTAGCTGCATGAGGCGGTATAATACCTCTTGGGTCGTCATGCTGGGAATGGAATTTACGTTACTTGTAAAGCATCATCGTGCTGCCGTTGGCAACTTTTTATAAGCTAAAAGGCCTGCTAACGACAAGTGGGTACAGCTATTTGATAATACCTGTAACAGGCGGTACCAACGGCCAACGCAGTTCACTAAACCGGCCCTCCGATAGTCTCCTAATCATACTGTTTGAGGATACTTCACAGAATTTGGCATTTCAGACGCGAATAGCAGTATTTTACAATGCTGCTCGGCGCGTAACATCTAAGCTAGCTAGGTAGGATATTACCGCAGGCGGATTATCAGCTTCGTGCTTCCTATCCCCTCCTTACTCCGCCAAGCCCACCGACTGCGCAACAACTGGGGCTTTTAGGGCGAAAATACCTGTTGGGCTCTGGCCGCCGTCAGGTTCGAGAACGGCGTTGTCGTCCCTTTGCCGAGAGGAAGCTGTTACAATGGCCTAGCCACGTTCATACGATCGACTAATTGACGTTTGGAATATCAAGCACGCGTTTAGAGCAGCCAATGCACAGTAAGGGCAGCAGACTGACCTTGAACGAAGGCGATACCACGGCAAAAGTGGAGTGTGCTAGCGAATTGGACTATGACAATCGACTACGTACGCTTTTATCTCGACCACCGCTGAATTATACCAGTGTCTCCACCATTCCAATGCATACTACCGCTCATCAGGCCCATTCTCGGGTGCCAGCCGGCAACCGTCTAGAAAAGGGCCCAACTAATCGATTCTAGGCCCGGCAAGTGTCGATGAAGAAGCACTTTTGCCTATCTAAAACGAATAGATACTTTTTACCTGTTTATGATCATGGAACGCAAGAACTTTCTAAAAAGCCTTTTAGTAGGCGCCGTTTCCGCGCCCGCCTTGCTTAGCGCCTGTGGCAAGGACGCGGACGAGGTGACGCCATCAACGGACTCGTCGACTACGGGTACCACCGGCGGAACAACGACCACCGGCTCCGGCAACTGCACCGTTGCGCCCACCGAGACGGAAGGACCTTTCCCCACTAAAGTGCCTGCTTCGTACGTGCGTTCGGACATTACCGATGGCAGAACGGGCTACAAGATGACGGCCAAGATCAGCATTACGAACAGCAACAGCAGTTGCGCAGCCCTCGCGGGCGCATTGGTCGACATCTGGCACTGCGACGCGGAAGGCAACTATTCCGAATATGGTGGCAGCGGCATGCAGTCGACCAACTATACCTCGGTACACTTCCTGCGCGGCCGGCAAACCACGGACGCCAACGGCTTAGTAACCTTCACCAGCATCTTTCCAGGCTGGTACTCGGGGCGCGCCACGCACATTCACGTGCACGTGTACACGGCCAGCGGCACCTCGCTCAAGATAACGCAAATTGCGTTCCCCGAAGGGACTAGCTCGGCTGTAGTGGCCGTGAACGGCTACAAAAAGGGCATGACGGGCTATACTTACAACAAGAGCGACAACGTGTTCAGCGACGACACAGCCGGCGTAGAAATCGCCACCGTAACGGGCAATACCACCGACGGTTTCCAGCTCACCATCAGCCTAGGTGTACCCGCATAAATAGCTGGGTTACTCTTTCATTCTTATCGAAAGACGCTAAAAAGTCTTCTTTAGCAACTTCTGTTTCCTACTGCAATGCCTGACCGCACGATCACTTTATGTTACCGCAAAATTATTGACAGCAGCGCTGTTAAGCCTTGGGAAAAGATGGTGTTCGAGGACACCTATGCGGAGTTTCGTCTGCAGGCGCAGTACTACAACCAGGAGCAGAAATACCGCTCCTATGGCGAGCTGCTCCAGCACGTACCAGGCGCCGACAAGCTTCCTTTTCTGGTGAGTGCGGCGATGCGTGGGTATCTGCAACAACTTAAGGATATCGTACCGGACATTGTAGATAACCTAGGGCGGCATTTTCTGCCGTTCAGTAAGTTTCAGTTTGAGTTGATCAACTCCGACCTGCTGGACAAGGCACGACACCAAATAGGGATTAATTTCTACTCGGAGCCCCTGCGATGGCATGATACACTGGGGGCCTACCTGCTGGTGTCATTGCAGCCCCAAGTAGCGAGCGACGTATTAACCCATCTGGTCGCACTCCAGCCCTACCTCGCTATTTATTCATTGCAAGCAGAAGCCCAGAATCATGAAGCAGACACCCGGTAAAATCTACCTGGCTGATCAGCGCGGCCTGACCGAAACCGCTCAGTTTCGGCGTTACAGCACGTTCAATTTTGGCTGTTACGCGCACGAGCACAAGGAGGCACTCGGCAGTTTACTGGCGGTTAACGAGGAAATGGTAGCGGGTCTGCAACGCATTGTGCTCCGCGCCGAGCAGACGGCCTACGTGGTTATCGTCCCGGTAACGGGCGCAATAGAAGTGAATGATTCACTCGGCGCTGCGTGCATCGTGGATGTAGGCGAAGTACAAGTAATTACGCTGCCAGCTGCCGGTATTCTTCAAGTGACCAACCTGTACGAAGCCGACGTAGTGAGCTTCCTGCATCTCTGGCTCAAGACGGAAGAACCAACTATGCCCGCGTTCAGCCGCACGTTTCACTTCGATTTAGCGCTAGCTGATAGCAAGTTAGCAACTATTATCTCCAGCTCCGACGCGGGCAACGGCAAGCCACAGCTGCCTTTTTCGCTGCACCTAGGTCGCTTCGCGGGCCGCCACGAAGTGGTGTATCAGACAAGCGATACCGCTTCTTTACTTTTTACGTTTGTTGTTGCCGGTGCTTTCGAAGTGGAAGGCCGACTGCTGCACGAGAAGGACGGCCTAGGTCTATGGAATGCGGCGAAAATTGAGCTGGAAGCACTCAGCAACAATGCGCTAGTAGTCGTGCTAGAGTTTGCTAAGTGATTGTAGCGCGGGCTGTGTAGTTCGCGCCTGCCTATGTTCATGCGCGGATTACACAGTCCGCGCGCTACCGTTATTGAGTCCGTTTCAGTCCGGCTAATGCAGTCGGGTCGTTGGGGCGCACGAGCAGAGCTTTGCTGTAGAGCACGCGCGCATCGGTTTTACGACCTAGGTTCAGGTAGCACCATGCCAAAGACAGGTTTGCGTCGTAGTCGAAGGGATACAGATTTACGACCCGCTCGAAGTAGCGCACGGCTTTATCGTAGGCTTTCTGGTTTAATAAGATAACGCCCATCCAGTAGTTGGCCTGCGTATTTTGGGGGTCTACTTTCAGGATGGCCGCGTACGTATTTTGCATCTGCGCCACTTGGTTTAGCGCATTAAGCGGCTTGATCAGTCCAAACTTCGGCTCGATGGCATAGGGCCGCTGCTCCACGGCTTTCTGGTAGTAGCTGGTCGAAACCGTGTAGTTTTTGGCCAGAAAATAGAGCCAACCCAGCCGCAGATTCTGTTCATAGGTGCCGGTGTAGGCGCCGCGCAATGCCGAGATGGCGCCATTGTAGTCGGCTTTCGCCTCCGCGGCGTAGCTGGCGGAGAAGGCCGCCGTCTGATCTTGCGCCGCCGCCGGGTAAGCGAGCAGCACCACCAAAGCACCCGTGAAGAATAGTTTTACCAAGTCCATGAAAGTCCCCCCGTCAGGGCATGTTGGGTGTACGAATCGGGTGAGCTGATTTGAAGGTAGCGAGCGGCCGTGTAATGAGCGCGCAACCGCCATTGTTTGGTTAGTTGGCAATATGTGCTCAACCCTAAACGGTACTTCAACGGGTCGAGTAGGTTGTACACGTAAGCGCCATCGAGTTCGGCTAGCACTGGCACTTTGCCGGGGCTCCAAAAACCTTCGAGCCAAAAGCTGGGTCGTACCTGGGCTCCCACACCTACTAAGGCATTCGGGAACGTACGGCCGCTGGAATGCACGACGCTCGCCCGGCCGAAGGTATAGAAGCGCAAATCGTGTAGCGGATATAACGTAACGAGCACATCCGCTTGGGTGCGCGTGGTATCCGTAATCTGTCCGGCGTAGAGCCCAAACTGCATGTACCAAGCAGGCCGACTATAGCGCACAGCCGCGTAGCCCAAGTGGCTTGCGTAGTGCTGCTTACGGAAGCGAAAACCAAAGTCCTCGTTAGCCGCCGCAAAGGAATTATCGATGTAATGGTAACCTAGTTTCACCTGCACCGGCAAGCTAGCTTGCAGGGTAAGCAGTCCCTGGTATTCGACCTGCCGAATAGCATACGGGGTGGGGCCTCTAAAGCCAGGCAATTCCACCGTTTGCTCGTAGTAGCCTAGCATCTGCTCTAAGCTCAGGCGAGTAGCTAGCTGACTAGACACACCCAGCCGTCCGTAGCCAGCGGTGCCGCGCCGCTCATTGGCGGCGGGCCGAAAACCTAGGTCGACATCCAACCCGCTGATTGCTTTGGTTGCGACTAAGTGCAGCGGCTGGCGTACCGAATCGGGGAGGGTGCGGGCGACGAGGCGGGCAGCGCTCACTTGGTTCATTTGCACGTACGCTAGCGCCAATTGGGTGCGGATTTCTTCATCGGCTGGGTTGGCGGCTAGCGCGTGGCCATAATGGCGAACGGCATTGGCGGGGTGCTCCAGCTGCAAAGCCGCGTAGCCAAGCCGCTGCTGTAGCGCCGGATAATCGGTGCCTGAGCGAAGAGCCGCTTTTCCCAACGAGTCCAGCGCCTGCCAACGCCCTTGCCCCAGTAGGCTCACGCTTACGCTATCGACGTATGGGAAGTCGCGCAGATCTTGGGCGGCCAGCGACAGCCTAGCTAGCTCTAGCACGATGCTAGCCACCAGCACGCATCTTAGGAGGAAACCGTGGAGCATAGCAACCGCTGCGTGTGTGAGCCTTGTTGAATAATTATTTCCTGCAGCGCCCCGTCGCGCAGAGCGAGATGGGCTTCCTGCTCGAAGGTGGTGCGGCCTAGTACCCGTACCACCACGTGGCTGCGCAAGCACATGGCGCGGGTGTGATAGGGGTTATCGGGCGCATCGTAGCGCAGCGTAAACTCCGGCTTGATAAATAACCAAAACGGCGCCAGCACATCTTGTAGCCCCTGTAGCCCGGGGCTAGTCACGAGCGACAAGGAAAAGACATCGTGCACCGTTTCGGTGGGCAAGTAGGTCAGGGGTACGCGGTAGGCAGCTAGGTACAGCTGATACAGCCACGCCTGCCGGGAGCCATAATAGGCCGTGAAATAGAACACCGTATCGTTGCGCTCAAAGTAGGCCCTAGCGCCAGTGGTGCGACAGCGCAAATACGTTTGGTTGTACGCATCCGTCAAGGCTTCCCAGCGCTGCGTGGGTGCCGCGGGGTCGTCGGCCGAGCACACATCCAGGCAGTAGCCGGGCGCGAAAGCGAGGGCTTGGCGTAGCAATGGGTTCAGCTCCGGGTTACAAACCGTATCGCCGAGCTGCGGCACCGCGAAGCTAGTAAACTGCTGTCCATCGGCGGTTTGCGCCAAGAAGTAAGCCAGCGGGTAAGCCAGCGTGCGGGAGCCGATGTAGGGCGTGGCCTGCACCTGGAAGTGCAAGTGCGGTTCCGCCGACCGGCCCGAGTTACCGCAGTAGGCCAGCACTGTCCCTTTCTGCACAAACTCGCCTACCTGCACCTGGGTGGAATAGGCACGCAAGTGTGAGAGTTTGGTGTACAAACCCGTTTGGTGGCGTAGCACGAGGGTGTTGCCCCAATTTTGGTGGGTGTTGGTTGCGCCGGGCGCATTGTCAGCAATGTGCATCACTAAGGCTTCCACCACGCCGTCGGCGGGCGCGAGCACGGGCTTGTTGAAGCAGTAGTAGTCCGTTAGGGCGGCGCCGGTGTTGTGGTAGGTTTTGCCATCGGCATCGGCCACCATAAAGTCGAGGGCGTGAGCCCACTCGCCTTGGTGCGTGAGCCCGCTGTTGTAGCCCTGAGTCACCAGCCATTCGCCCCGGAACGGCAGGCTAAGCTGGTAGTAAATCTGGTGGCGCAACCTGGCTTGGTCGCTGCGGTACGCGTACAAGTTGCGCTCCGGCGAGTACGTCTGGAACGGCGTAAGTGGTAACCCCTCGGGGCGTGTGCGCAGCAGCAGCGTGTACAATGCCAGCAGGGCCGTGCCACAAAAAGGCAGCGAGAACAGCGGCAAGCCGACATTCGCTAGCAGTTTGCCGAGCCCCGTTATCAGCACCGCCGTCAGCGGAATGGTGGCCAACCCTACTAAGTAGGACTTCAGAGAAGGAACCAGGAAAACGCCGCCCACGGCTAAGGCCGCCATCATGTAGTTGGCACCTAGGTCATAGTACGCCAAGCTAATCACCGGCCCGCCCGCGAGCCACCCGAAGCCGCAAGCTCCCCCATACGCCAGCACCGACAACGAAAACGCAATGCGCGAATGCCACAGTAACCCGACTGCTACCAGCAAGCCACCTAGCACACTATCTTGGAACAGCACCGCACTCAAGGCCCGTAAGTACGTGGTAAGGCTCGTCGGCAATGGCCAGTCGCTTATCTGCTGCGCCAGGCTTGCTAATTGCGCACCGCCCAGTGCGTACACGTCATTGAGCCAATAAATACTGGCTTCGTTCAGCAACATGCCGTGGAACTGGTCAGCGGCTGGTACTAACAGCCAAATAGTGACCAGGAAAGGTACCGACAACGTGGGCAGCCCACTCTTGCCAAGCCAGCCGCTGAGCGCCACGGTCAAAAGCATCCCCAGCAAAGCGCCCACGGCCAGCAACACCCAAAAAGCCCCCGTGATTTGGTAGAGAGTGCCAAGCGCTAAGCCCACCAACAAGGCGTTGAAGCTGTAGGCACCCAGCTGAATCAGCTCTTCGCTGAAGCCGCCCACCCTAGCTCCTGCCACGGCCAGACACGCGGCTGCCAAACCCGCCACGCCCGCGCTTGGGCTCAGGAAGGTGGCCACCAACAACAGCACGGCAAAGCCTCGGTGCTGCGAGAAGAACAGCAAACTATAGCTGCGCAATACCGCTGTACCGAATGGACCCAAAACCGCGCGGATTCTATTCACAACCACTCAGCTAAGGCAATTGGATGGTTTGCAAATGCGCGGGCACCTGCTCGAGCTGTTGCACATACGCCAGGGTTTCGGCTTGCCGAATGACGTGGGGTTGGCCCTGTTCATCCAGCAGCAGCACGTTGGGCCGCAGGTGAATAAACTGCTGCCACTGGCTCAAGTTGTAGGCGCCCACTTTGTGCACCACGAGCTGGTCGCCGGCGTTGAGCAGCGGCAAGGTCACGCTTTCGCGCATCACGTCGATATTCATGCACAACGGGCCGCACAGTACGGTTTCCTCGGTGTGGTGCGAGAACTCGCCGGCGGGGCTAATCTTGTGGTCGTACCAGTAGGAGGTAAAGAGCAGATTTACGCCAAAATCTACGATGGTAGCGCGGCGACCGTCCGCTAGGCGCTTGGTGGCTAGTACGGTACCTAGCAAGTAGCCCGCGTCATCAACCAGTGCGCGCCCAGTTTCCAGAATAAGCAAAGGCAGCTCATTGGGCCGAAAACCTGCTTTTTGAATGGTATCAGCAATAACTTCTGCAAACTCATCGAGCGAAGGCACCGCATCACCGCCAGCCAGGTAAGCACCTTTCAGCACATTAGCCGAGGGGAATCCGCCCCCTAGGTCGAGGTACTCGATGGGCGTGTTCAACTGCTGCCGACAGTTACACGCTAGGTCGCAGAGCTTGCTGGCCGCCAGCGCGTAAGCCTTGGGGCTGAGCATGAAAGTACCAATGTGGCAGTGCAGCCCCACCAGCGTCAGGCGCCCCGACGCGACGATGCGCTGAATGGCATTCCAGGCTTGGTCGTTTTCGTAGTTGAAGCCAAACCGGTCCCACTGCGGGTACACGCCCGTGTCCATGTTCACGCGGATGGCTACGCGGGGTGGGCGCGACAGCGCCGCGGCTAGGTCGAGCAGGGTGTATAGTTCCTCGAAATGGTCGATATGGATTAGGGAGTCATTTTCGGCCGCCCGTTGCAGCTCTGCCCGCGACTTCTGCGGCCCGTTGAAGATAATGCGGTTGCCGGCTACGCCGTTTTGCAGCGCCTTTTCATACTCCATGCCCGACACTACTTCCGCCCAGGCCCCTTCCTGGTGAAACACGCGACACACCGCATTGAGGTAGTTCGTTTTGTACGACCACGCAAACTGTACCCGAGGGTAGCGCGTGCGAAAAGCGCGCACGGCGTACTGGTAGTTACGTCGTAGCTGCCGCTCACTTAGCACAAATACGGGCGAGCCAAACTCCGCCAGCAAGTCCTTCACGGCAATGCCTTCCAGGTTCGGCACGGCCTGCAGTTCAGTGCGACTGCCAAACTTATTCATCGGTCCAGCCGTGAGCTTCTTCAGCGCCGGGCGTTCGTAGCGAAGCTTTGCGGTAGTATTCATTCTATAAGACCTAGCTTTTAGCGGGGTGAATAAGTGGTAGTATAAAGCGCCTCATAGCTCACCAAAGGCTGAAATCTGGTGAAACTCGGTGTTATCAGTTATTAAATCCCAGGCGTAACGAATGAACATGCGCCCGACCGCGTAGCCTTCGAAAGTCGGCACTTCTTCTCCTAACGCTAGCTGCATCAGCGCCATCGGCTGGTTCTGGCCGGCCGCTGCCGTCAGGTAAATCCAAGCCGGAAAGCGCGGATTGATTTCGATGATGTAGAGCTCGCCCGCGGCCGTGCGGATGAGCTCTAGCTCGAAGCCGCCACGCCAGTTTGTAGCGGCTACAAACTGCTCGGCCAAGGCAAGCAGCGTTGGATCTTCCAGCGTGATGCCGGCCCAGGCTTTGCCCTTGTCGGTGATGTAGAGCTTACGCATAGGCACGGCGCTGATGAGGCGGCCGCGACCATCACCGAGCCCGGCAATGTTGATTTCATGGCCGCTGACAAACTGCTGCCCAATCACCGGCAGGCCCCACTTGGCTTGCAACTGATAAAATGCCTTCTGCGCCTGCTCGGGCGTGTGGGCCACGACGGCATCGTAGAATTTGCCCTTTACCACCAGCGGGTAGCCTAGTTTCTCCCCTAGCTTCGCTACCTGCCCGGCGTGGTGCATCGGCTCATCGGCGGGCACCAATAGGCCGTGCTCTGCACCGAAGGCACCTAGGTGGAGCTTGTCGCGGGCTTCCAGTTGGGTAAGCGTGGGCAGAAACGTGCGAATACCTAGGGTCGTCAGTTGAGGAGCTAGCTTGATGAAGTTGGGCAGTTCGGCGTCAAAATTAGGAATGATGAGGTCTAGCTTTTCCTGCTCGTGAATATGCGTGAGGCGTTCCAGCAGCGCTGCCGTGCCAGCACCAGGGTAGGGCAGCTGGTAGGTTTTGGCCACGAGTTCGTGCAGGTAAATACCCGGCTCCAGCGCCTCGTAGCTCAGGCCGATGATGCGCACCGCGAAGCCAGGACTTTCGTGCAACGCTCGAATAACAGCCACGCCAGGACCGGGGCTATCAACGGCGTTGAGCCCACTCACGGCGATGGTATAGCGCGGCCGGTTGCTGCCAGAAGCCTCCATACTAATCGAGCAGGTTATGGTCACGCAGTTGCGCGACCAGGTCGTCCCAATCTTTTTCCAACTGACTAGGCTCCACCTCGTAGCGCCCCAAGATGTGCGCCTTGATGGTCTCCGCCGTATGCTCCTGCTTTAGCAACCCAATTATTTCCGCGGCCAGTGGATTTGCGGAAAAGGAGTCACCGGTGACCGGATTGAAGATAAAGCCCGTTTCGCTGGTTGCGATGTTTTTCTTGAGTTTCATGGGTACCGGACGCCGGCAGTTGTGCTTGGTGAAGATACGGCAAGAACCTGCTATCCGGCGGCGCCACTTAGGAAACCACTGCTTCGTGCCGGCTGATATACGCGATAATTGCTTCTACCTGATGCCGTTGTTGCGAAGGACTACATTGCCGCTCTACCAGCGTAGCGGCCTGCTGCGCCATGCGCCGAGCGGGACCAGGCACGGCCACGATACGAGCCAGCGCCTGCGCGCACGCCGCTACGTCGCCGCGGGGGTGGAGGTGCGCCGCGGTCCGCTGCTCTTCCAGCAAGTCGAGGGCGTCGGCGGCGGCCACGCTAACGAGCGGGCAGCACGAGGTCATGGCGCGTAGCAGGTTTAGGCCAGTGGCGTCAGCCTCGGCTGGCAGCAGCAGTACGTCTAGGGCGCGGTAAAACAAGGTAGGCGTACTGGCATTGTGCAGGGGACGCAGGTGCACGCAATGGCCTATACGCAGCTGATGCGCTAGCTCCCGCAGCTTCGTCCAACGACCTAGCTCGGGAGGCGTATTGGGGCCACCCATCAGCACCAGCTCGGCGGCGGAGCCATGTTCTTGCCGCATGCGGTACAACGTTTCAATGGCAAACGCCGGCCCATCGCCCCCGCAGTCGAGCACGCCGATCAGGGGCATGTGCTCGGGTAGGTCCAGCAGGTTGCGCGCCGTTTGCGTCAAGCCGTGCCCGTAGTATTCCGCCTCGGGCAGCAACGCGGGCGGCACGATCCACACGCGGCGCCTATCGATGTGCGCATGCGCTTGCATCTGGCGGGCTAAACGAGGCGAGGGAGCCAGCCAGGCATCCACACGCTCCACTTGTCGCGCCAGCCACCAAGCCGGTAAAGCTTTGGAAGTAGGCAGCGGTTCTAGCTGGCGGTGCACCAGCCGCAGGCTGTTTCTGCCCCAGCCTTTAATGAAGTTGGCAAAAGCCAGGTCGGGGGCCCAAGTCGTCATCAACACCGGAATCTGCTGCCGCTCAAGCCAGCGCGCTACTGCTCGTGCCGACCACAGATTAATGCTTTTCCAGCGCACTGGCAATGCGAAACAGGGCACCTGATGCGCCTGGGCCTGCTGATGCAACGCTGAGTTCGGCGCTACTATCAGCGTGACGCCGTGCGCGCCTTTGTGCAGCTCGGCCGCCAAGGCTAGTGTTTGCTCCTCGCGCATTCCCCAGTTCGTGGAGAGGCACAGCATGGCGAGCGGCACTTTGTGCGCCGTTGGCTTTGCTACCAACGACAGCAGCTCAGATGGGAAGCGAGAAACCATAACGGTGCAGCTAAGTAAGAGCCATAAACTCAACACAAACGTAATGGCACTTCTCTGTCTGCCTGAACTATAATAGGCCACTTCGCCAAACACCTAGACGACCAGGATTTTTTTGCCGCTCATTTTCAACCTATCGAAGCGGCAATAACAGCCCCTGACCACGTGAATATCTGTTACGATCTTATCACCCGTTATTCATTATAGTTGCAAACGCGCAAAAGTTGGCGATGGTCGGTAAACTTCCGCCAGTGGCCGAACCGCCGCCACCTAGTACGTCCTCAAACGTGTACTTTGCTTTTCCTTCTGTTTCTGAAAGCCCGTGTCTTTACCTCCCTTCTTTTTACGCTACGCATCTACCGTGCTGCTTCATGCGCTCATTTGGGGATTGGTAGGCGTGTTGCTGTCCTTGCCTCCACAGGGCCAACCAGCGCCGTTGCCCAGTGCCTTCTGGCTTAAGCAGGGGGTGGTGTTGGGCGTGCTCGTCGCGGCGTTTTATGCGAATGTGCTGGTCGTGGCCCCACGCCTACTCTACCGGCGCCAAGTGCTCCTTTACCTAGCTTTGTTTGCTGGCGCCACGCTTCTGACTTTAGCTGTGCATCAGCAGCTGGAAGAACGGCTGCGGGTGCCCGAGCTGCTGGCCCAGGCCCGCGAAGATGCCCTGAACGTGAACCCGTGGTGTGCGCCACGACCCCATATGCAGCTAGGTCCGGGCGAAGAACCCGCGCTTTTCAACCCTGGCATTCTGCTTATTACCCTACTCACCTTGGGTCTAGGCACAGGGCTGACGGCGGTGCAAAAAGGGCAGCGCGACGCCCAAAGTCGGCAGCTCCTGGAGCAAGCGCGCATGGCCACGGAGCTGTCGCTGCTGAAGGCGCAGATCAATCCGCACTTTTTCTTCAACACGCTCAACAACATCTACTCGCTCACCTTGATCGACGGGGACCAGGCGCGGGCGGCATTGCATCAGCTCTCGCGCATGATGCGCTACGTCCTCTACGAAACGCCCGCCGATACCACGCTGCTGAGCCAGGAAATTACCTTTGTACGCGACTACATCGACCTGATGCACCTGCGCCTGACCGATGAAGTAACGGTCACGTTTGAAGTGCCCGAACCGCTGCACAACGCCCCCATCGCGCCTATGCTGCTACTGCCGTACGTGGAAAATGCCTTCAAGCACGGTATCGGCTCCGACGGCAACAGCCACATCTACGTCGCCATCCGGCAGCCTACCGAGCAGACCCTGGAGCTGGAAGTGCGTAATGGCCTGTTTCCTAAACAAGCTAGCTTGGAGGAAGGCGGCGGCATTGGCCTCACCAATACGCTGCGCCGCCTGGAAGTGCTTTACCCGAACCACTACTCGCTTACCGTCACCGAACGCACGCCCGACAACGAATACCGCGTCCTTCTCACCCTTACGCTACTATGATCCTCAACTGCATTGCCGTCGACGATGAGCCATTGGCGCTCAAACTAGTTTGTACATTCATTGAGCAAACTCCCTTTCTGCGCCTAGCAGGCAGCTACCGCAAGGCTGTAGAAGCACTACGCGCCCTAGCTCAGGACCCAGTAGTAGACGTGATTTTCCTGGATATTCAGATGCCCGACCTGAACGGTCTAGAGCTAGCGAAGGTGTTGGACAAAGGCCCCGGCAACCGTGGCCCACGCATCATCTTTACTACGGCTTTCAATCAGTTTGCCGTCGAAGGTTTTCGGGTGGATGCGTTGGATTACCTGCTCAAGCCATTCAACTATGACGAGTTTCTGCGGGCTGCCCAGAAGGCTAAGGCGTACGCCGAGCTCATGCAGAGTCCGCCCCCGTTGCCTGCGCCCGCTGCTGAAGCGCCCGGGCTAGCCGCACTGCCTGCGGAAGAATACCTATACTTAAAAGTAGAATATCAGCTCGTTCGCGTTGATTTCAGCGATATTCTCTACATCGAGGGGCTGAAGGACTACATCAAAGTGTACCGCAAGAGTGAGCCGAAGCCGCTGTTGTCTCTTTCTAGCTTGAAAGCATTGGAAGACCGTCTGCCGTCGCAGCAGTTCATGCGCATTCACCGCTCGTACATCATCGCGCTGAATCAAATCAAATCCATCACGCGCGGCACTGTGCAAATCGGCGACATGACGATTCCCGTGAGCGAGCGGTACCGCGAAACGTTCGATCAATTCTTTAGCCGCTGGAAATAGCGCTTATTCGTCAAGGCGCTACATTTTAACTAGATGCAGTAGATAGAGAGGCGAGCGACAAAGATGGTCGAGGTGGTGCTCGCTGTTCACCGATAAAAAACGGGCAGTTGTCTAGGTACTTTGGCAAGTGGCCTATTCTGCTGAGAGGGAAGCTAGCTAGGGTGGTAGCTTCGGTAAGTCAAGTGTTGCTTCAGCGCAGCAATGGGTTGCTCTAGCAGCTTTTTACGCGGTGTCTGGTAGCACTTTATCGTCTTACCTACTCCACCTTATGCCTCCTTTCTACCCGTGAAAGCTGCCCTTTCCATTTGGTTATTGGTGGGGAGTCTTTGCTTTTTCCTGGCGGTTGCTTGTCGGAAAGACGATGCTATCAGCCCTGGGGCTAGCGCCGCTACCACGACGACCACTGCCACCACCAACGGCCTAGGTGCCCTGCCACTTACCGCAACTGTGCCCGCCGATAATGCCGCAACCGCGGCTAAGATCAACCTAGGTCAGGCCCTTTTCTGGGACCCGATTCTCTCGGGTAGTCGCGACGTGAGCTGCGCGAGCTGCCACCACCCGGCCAGTGGCTACGCCGATCAGATTGACCTGCCCATTGGCGTAAACGGGCAAGACCTCGGTAGCACTCGCCGTTTTCACGCGCCCAACGGTATTCCTTTTGGCAAACGCAACACCCAAACACTGCTGAATGTAGCCTTCAATGGCATCGGCGTGGATGATGTGTGCAACCCCGTGACGGCACCTATGTTCTGGAATGCGCGGGCGAAGTCTTTGGAGGCGCAATCCTTGCTACCCATTGCGACGCTGGAAGAAATGCGCGGGCACCAGTTCACCGCAGCAGCAGCCCTCGACTCGGTTGTGAGCCGGCTACGGCGCATTCCGCACTATCAGCAGCAATTCGCGGCAGTATTTGGCGATGCTGTGCCTATTACGGTTACCAACCTAGGTAAGGCACTGGCGTGCTTCGGGCGCACCTTACTAGCAACAGATACGCCCTTCGACCGCTACATGCGCGGCGACCAAACAGCCCTGAGCACTCAGCAAGTACAAGGCCTGAATGCTTTCGTGCAGAGCGGTTGCCAGAAGTGCTACAGTGGCCCCATGCTCTCCGACTACTAACTGCACGTGCTCGGCGTAGCCGATAATGGCAAGCTAGCTACTTCCGACTCGGGCACAAACGGCACCTATGCTTTCCGCACCCCTAGCCTGCGCAACCTCGCCGCGACGGCGCCCTACATGCACAGCAGCGTGCTCACGACCCTAGCCGACGTGCTCCGCTTCTACGATGCAGGCCGCGGCACGCCTGCCTCAGCCAACCCCAATGTAGCCCGCACCAGCCTCGACCCGCTGTTTCCTCGCACCGTGACTAACCAGCAGACCATCATTGCTTTCCTAGGTGCGCTCAACTCTGACACTTACGACAAACGCGTGCCGACGCAAGTACCCAGCGGCTTACCCGTCGGCGGCAACATCCACTGAGTCGTTCCATCTCACGCTTACCCAGTTCATTTTTCACTTTTATTCATTTCACATTTATGAAAACCTCTTTATTCCTCCGCGCCGGCTTTGCTTTGTTGCTCAGCACTAGCCTACTAACGGCCTGCGAAACCAACGACGTAGTACCCAACACGGAGAGCAGCAGCAGCACTTCCAGCGCCAAGTCTTCGGGCACCAGTACTTCTAAAGGTGGCTGCAAGAAAGCTCCGACCGATACGACTTCGACGTCTACTTCTTCGCCTACCTAGGCCGAACCGGCACCTAGGTAGTTTCTGCCATTTGCTAATTCCCGGCTGGCTGCGTCAGCCGGGAATTCTTGATTTTCCTACGCTTTACGCCTTGATTTACGCTTACGGCGCCCGGCCGGTCTGCTATGGTGAAGTTGTTTCAAAAGCCGTTTTCCTGTTTTTGCTTTGTCCTTCTGCTGCTAGCGCTCAGCATTTCATCGGCGCGCGCCACGCACATTGTGGGCGGCGAGATGGAGCTACAGCACAAGTCGGGCAGCACCTACACGCTGAGCTTAAACCTGTACTTCGACGTCATCAACGGTAATCCGGATGCGGAAGACCTAACGTTGACCGCCGGTATTTTCGACAAGGCCACCGACCGCCGCATGGCCCTGGTGGTGTTGCAGCGTGTGAGCCGAACACCTGTGCAGTACACCAACCCGGCCTGCACCGTTTCGAGCCTCAGCACGCGCAAGATTGTGTACAGCGCCGATGTTACGTTGCCCGCGGCTACGTACACAAGCACTGCCGGCTACTATGCGGCGGTAGAACGCTGCTGCCGCAATCAAACCATCAGCAACATCGTGTCGCCGCTCACGGCCGCTCAGACGTTTTACCTGGAGTTTCCGGCCGTCGTGCGCAATGGGCAGTCGTTTATTGACTCCACGCCGCGCATCTTTCCGCCCCTCGGTGACTATGCCTGCCGCAACGAGCTGTTTTACTACGATTTCGGGGGCCAAGATACCGATGGCGACTCGCTGGTGTACGACATGGTAACGCCGCTGAACGGCCACTCTTCCAGCCGCGACCCTGCGCCCACTCCGGAAGCCGCGCCGTATGCCACCGTCACCTGGACCACTGGCTTAGGCACCCAAAATCAAATTCCGGGGAACCCCACCCTCGGTATCGATGCCCACACGGGCCGCCTCACCGTACGGCCTTCACAGCTCGGTTTGTTTGTGTTTGGGGTACGCTGCTCGGAGTACCGCAAGGGCGTGAAGATAGGCGAGACCCGTCGCGACTTCCAGATTTATGTACTCAACTGCCCGCAGAACACAGCTCCTAGCTTGCAACTCTTTACTGCTGCTACCGGCGCCCGCGCCTATAACCCGGCCCGCGACACCCTGAAGATCAAGCCTGGCACCGACCACTGTATCCGCCTGCGCTACACCGACGCCGATCCAAATTCTCAACTGACTGTGTCGGCTGTACCAGTGAACTTCACCAGTGCCACCAACGGACCTAGCTTTACCACCGCCACCAGTGGCACCGTCCGCGCCGCTGGCTCCCCTGATACGCTCACGGCCACCCTCTGCTTCCCCGATTGCTTCGACACTAAAAAGAAAGTCTATCTGCTCGACCTCATCGTGGCCGACAACGGGTGCAGCCTGCCCAAGCGCGACACTGTGCGCCTCGCTTTCATAGCCGAGCCGCTGCCAAACACCCCCGCCGTACTGACTACCAGCTTTCAGACGGTCAGCGCTACGGGTGCCATCATTCCGGTTCGGGTTCCGCTGGGCAGCACCTACACGGCCACCCTCACCGGCACCGATGCCGACAAAAACCCACTGGTGCTCAGCGCTCAGGGCCAAGGCTTTGACCTAGCCGCTATGGGCATGAGCTTCACCGCGCAAAACGGTGACGGCATCGCCAACGGCATTTTCCAATGGCAAGCCACTTGCGACGCGGCTCAAGTAGCAGCAACCTTAACCGTTGTTTTTCAGCTCCAGGAAACGTCGTCCTGCGAAAAGCTAGCCTATAGCCGCACGGTGCAGTTTGCAGTAGTGCCAGCTACTGATACTCTCAGCTTTTTGCCACCCAATGTCATTACGCCCAACGGCGACGGCCTCAACGACGTGTTCACCGTCCCGAGCCTACCCGCCGACTTCTGTGACGTACGCTTCGCCGGCATCAAGATTTTTTCGCGTTGGGGCAACGAGGTGTACCGCTCACCCGAGCGCACATTCCGCTGGGGTGGCATTGGTAGTTCCGGCGTGTACTACTACCTTATCACCTATACCGATGGTCGCCAGTACAAAGGCACGCTCACGGTGCTGCCTTAGTACAACGCTGCTCGTTTCAATGAACAGATGACTTTGTCCTAGAATTACAATAACATGCAATAACAATCATGGAAAGCTGTTTCGGAGCCAGATTGTTCAGTGAAGAAACCCCTAAACTGAATAACATTGCTCATAGCTCAACTGCTTAGAAGTAACATCAGCATAAAATATGAACGGAATTTTTCTTTAGTTGCCCAGTGCAATGATGCCAAACCTATGAGTTTTAATGCTCATGCCTACTTATTTGAATAAGCGCTTCTTGTTTCTGCGCGAGATATTTCTTACTGTTCGTTAGCCCGAACCCATTTCTTAGCCAATTACGGGTAGACTCTTGCGCGATGCCACTCGCGGAGAATCTATGTAGACAAGCACTGAGTACTACGCCGAAAGCGAGCAGCACCCCAAGAAGCAGTGTGTTACCTAGCGTGGCAAAGTTGATAACGAAGCAAATGGCGAGCAGATTAAGCAGCCCCAGCAGCAGCACCGTGCTGATCTGCCGGAAGCCCATAGCTAGGATGCGGTGATGCACGTGGTTTTTATCGGGGGCGAAGGGAGAACGGCCCGCCAGCATACGCAGCAAAAAAACGCGTGAGGTATCGAAGAGCGGCACAAACAAAATGCCTGCTGCTACGGCTGGTGCCGACGAGGCGAGAGGATGACTTACAGTGTGCCCCATCTCGATAAATTGGATGGCGAGCACCGACACAATAAAGCCGCAGACCAAAGATCCCGTGTCGCCCATGAAGATGGTGGCCCGGTGAAAGTTGTAGCGTAAAAAGCCTAGCAAACCTCCCACCACGCAAACAGACACATACACGTAGTTGCCGTAGCTAGGTCCGCCGTATTGATAGAAGTAGTAGCCAAACGCGCTTACGATAATAGTAACCAAGGTACCTGCCAACCCGTCGAGGCCATCGATTAGGTTGATAGCATTGGTGATGCCAACGATAACGAAGAAGGTAACGGCGTAGCTAACGCTAAGGGGTAGCTCGTAGATACCCAGGATGCCTTGAAGGCTGGTGATGCGAATGGCGGGCTGACCCATGATCATGACAATACCCGTTGCAACTAGCTGCCCAGCAAACTTTTTAGCCGGTGAGATGGTGACTAAGTCGTCTTTAACCCCGACAAAGAAAAGGGCAATACACCCGCCCAGTAGCTGTTGCAATCCGTTGTGCAGATCGGCGAAAATGGTAAGGGCTGACATAAAGCCCGCGAAGATGGCTACACCACCTAGGCGCGGCGTCAGGGAGGTGTGCACCGTTCGGCCGTTTGGCGCATCCAGCATATTCTTCTGATGGGCTACGTAAATGATAGACGGTACGGCAAATAAGGCGACTAGAAAAGACCAGATAAAAGCTAAGTTTAAGGAAAGCCCAAGTGTACTCATGTGAGATTGGTTTTTATATGGCTCAGGTGATAGATTGTTAGATCAATCAGCTGGACTAAAGGATAAATAATTAAGAAATAGTCACTTATTGTACTTTCGAGAGGTAGTACTAGTGCCAGCGACTGTTAAGCTCGTCACTGAAGCGGAATGCATTTCATCGGTACTATACTCTACATCGAAGCAATTATTGCGCGGCTTCACAGCAGTAAGTAAGCGTAGTAAAATGTCGTGTTTACTTCAGATGCATTCGCCGGTGATGAACAGCTGCATAGAGAAAGACTAGCCATCGGGAGCTAGCCCTTCAAAATATTGGTACGCAACAGGGATTTGAGTTGGTGACTGGGGTAGCATCAAACCCGTCCAAGTCGTTGCTATTCTTAGTCCTAGGCATTAAGTTGAAGAGGAGACGAAGGTGACACCTACCAAGGCTGCCCTGGCTTAAGCGGTAAGGATCGGAGCAGTTAAGCTATTACTGTTACCCTCGTCATTGGATAATAATATGATGCCGCTCAAACTATATGAATTGACTAGCATGAGCAGTATCACCTGATTCACCATTCTTATTGTTGGTTGGAAGCATGGTGTTGCTGCTTATATAGACAATCCCCTTACCAGCTGCTTTCCCAGCGTTAACGATAATACTACCGCATACCGAATCGCTGGAATCTGTTCTTGACCGCTAATTTAAGCATGTTGATAAGGCATAGCTATCTGATATCACATTCACTATCTGGCTGTCGACTCATCTTGCTGAAACGAAAAATCATGCAGGTTATCGAAATTACAGACAGTAAAAAATGGTGTGAAGTCGTTAGATTATAAGATGTTATTTTAACCGTTAGCGCGTTTGCAACTTCATTCGGTAAAAGTGAGATGAATTCGTTAAATGCTATATGTTTCACATAAATTGTTTAGAGTTAATACTGTGTAATTATGAAAAGCGACGAGAAATACGCCGCTGGATTACCCTTAAGCTATGAGCGTACCGAAACAAACAGTTATACTAATGACTTAACTGTCAATTACTTGTACGAATTATGCATACCGTAATTATCCTGTTTGTAGAGAAATAGTCCAGAAAATAGATGGCAATTGTATTGATAGATCAGCACAATTGCCAAAGCCACTTTACTAAACGAGCCTGTCTGACTTTCTATTGACTAGCAAGAAGTCAGGCAGGCTCGTTTAGTGGGATGGTAACTTGCGCTTATGTTGTAGTCGTTGGCTCAGGGTGGATG